>Ga0265297_10004795_pt1 | contig 21526 bp, 37 predicted proteins | sample Munlanlwell13791_FD_192502 | JGI IMG/M metagenome (GOLD analysis project Ga0265297, IMG submission 192502) | Leachate microbial communities from a municipal landfill in Southern Ontario, Canada - Leachate well 137-91 | ecosystem: Engineered > Solid waste > Landfill > Unclassified | place... | reverse complement strand
TTTTTTTTCTCATAGAATCCATTCTCTACTTTTTGTCCGCTGCGCTCGCAGCATAGCAAGCGCGTCAAGTTTACCGCCTGACGGCGGAAACTTACGCGCCGACTCGTTATGCGTGTTCTGGCACTAATACTTTCATTGTTTTGGCATTGTATGGCTGTGGCCGATTGCCCCAACGAGTCCACACTACGCTTTCCCATTTATTACATTCCATATTTCTGATTAAAATTTCCGATGCGTTTTTGTGTAGCTTTGTCTGTTTAAGGTTCGTTACTAAACTATCGGGATGGTAATAAGTTTTTCCAATCTTTTTAGCATCCCCTTTATAAGTTTTCTTGTCATCTATAACATCTTCTCTTTCATAAATTTCAAATGCGTAAGCATTGTCTGGTATTTCCACTTCGTGAGGTTGGGGCAATTTAGCATAGTCTTTTGTCCAAGTGTCTGCTACAAAACTGCCTGGTGTATAAAATGTAACCCAATATTTCATTTGTTTCATTTTGTGTTTCCTTCCGTGCCAGAAACGCATAACTCGCAACTGTACGCCGAATTATTTTCATCTCTGGTCTTTTTTAAGTTTATAATATTTTTAATTAGTTTCTTCATTCTAAATTTTAATCAACTACCATAATCGGGTAAGTTGCCATACTGTTATAAAGAAAAATGGCTATCATTCGTCAAATCTTTTTGGGTAAGGTATCCATTCTCCTATATCTTCCCAATTTATTCGATCTCGTTTCCGTCCAGCAACGGCAACCATACCGCTTCCGGTTGATTCATAGTATCCCAAAAATAATCCTATCTCATCAGTAAAAATTATTTTATCTTGTGGTTTAGGTCTATCCGCTTCTGGGTTCAGCCAAGAAATGTCCGCCATTTTCTTTATAACTTGCTTTTCAACAAGATGGCTTTCGTCCGCTTCTTTTCTTGCTTGTATCGCAACCATTTCCATAATTGCAATTTTAAATTTATTCAATAATTTTTTCTTTTTACCGTAACGGTTGCCAAGAAAATAGTTGTATTCCCTTGTGTGTTTGTCTGTTAATGCTATTTCAAATTTCTGCATATCTACCTCTAAATTTATTTTCTAAAATGTCCGCCACTTGTTAAAAGCCACTCCGTTACACGGCTGGCTTATCATCCTTGCTGTAAACGTAACTCTCAAAAAATATTTGTAGGAACCAAATGACCGCCGTGTAAAACCATCCTTGCGAAGCAAACAGTATGCTGATTAGTAAATCGTAAACTATGTCAACATTTACCGGCACTTTTTTTCTTTTTTGTATTTCTAATTTTTTGTCTTTATGCTCGTGCACATACACGGCTATCATTAGTCCAAACAATAAAAGTAGATGCACACAAAATACAGTTACGTTTACAGCCCAACCTTTATTTTCAAATAATGCTAAGTAGATTATATATGTCCCAATTGCGTTAATTAAAATCCATTTCAGCCAGCCGTATAACTTGGCAAGCAAGCCGACTTCGCTTTCGCTCGTCGGTAATGTTTTTGTTTCTTCATTTTGCATTTTGATTTCCCTTTTAATTATGTTGTAAAATTTCCGCTTGCGGCTTCTCGCCAACTCCGTTGGGTTGACGCCGCCTATTATTCATATATATAGTAAACATCTTCAATAAGTTTTTTAATGTCTGTTTGCTCCGCTTGCTCAACAAAAATTTTTGTTTGTTGCCGCATCCTCCAAACTGTTTTGTATGTAAGTCCCCATTTTCTTTTATAGTCCATCAAATTAACTGGGCAGTTCTCAAAATCCTTTACTCTCATATACTCACGCAAAAGTTCATACCAGTAACTATAAGCCGTTCTCGTTTTATGAAATGGAGTATTTGCTGTAGGGTAAATTTGGTTATAACAAATAATGCACTGATAACTCCTTCTTGTCCCAACTCTCCTATATTCAAAATCAGAACCGCAAGCGGGGCAAACTTTTAATTTGTCCTCATACAATATTTTCATTAACCTATCAAGAAAAACTACCAATTCGAATAATTCAATTTGGAAATCATTGTCAAAATCCGGCGGCGCAAACCTAACTATTCGCTCAACCGGACTATAATTAGTCTCGTCATATATTTGTAGTCGAGGATTATTGCGGAATATCATTTCTTTACTTTTCATAACCGCTTGCTATCATAAAACTCACAAATCTTTGTAAATCCGTCTGCTCTACCATTGTTTTGTCCCCATTTATTTGCAAGTTAATTCGTTCTTGAAACAATATCAAATATCCAGTCACTTAATGGATTATATCTTTTGAATAACCATTCTCCGGTTAGCACCCAGTATAGTAAATAATAAATTGCTTGAATTAATGTAATAGGAAAAAATAACAAATACAAAAAACACGCCAATAAACGTTTCAGGACGGCAACTAACCTTCGTAATTTTGATTGCTTTGTCACTGGTTTATCTCCAATAGGGTGATTAAATGGTTTTTTTTTGTTCGGTATCGATTAGATAATATTTGTCACCTTCAGATACAAGATGTCCACAATCCAAACGTTTTGGCGAAACATACCCATAGGTTAATTCCATTTTATTCTCCTTTTTGGTTCTTACTAATTTATGAAAAATATCTTCGAGAAAAAGGTTTCCACATCTTTATTAAAACTCCTTTGGATTAAATGGCATATCATTTACGTCACCCTTCCAGATTAAATTTTTCTTTGGCTCTACTTTTCCCTCGATATAACCGACTTTAACAAAGAACCAATCGGCAAGTTTATCAAAAAATTCTTGGGTAGACTCTAATCGTCTTTCAGAAATGGCTTTATCAATAAGGTCTAATCGAATTTTATTTGCTCGAAGAAAGATTCTCTCTGTTTTCTGTCCGTACAAATCTTGTACGCACAATTTAGTATTTTTATTTATAAGTTCTTTAATCATAATTGCTTAACTCCAAACCTGCTTAGTAAGTAGTTAGGCAGATTGCTTGCTAAGTTTTTCCTGCATATCATTTATCTGTTTTATAAGTTCACTATATTCTGTGCCTCCGATGTATTCACCAGAATGTTCCGCCCTGTATAATCTCAATTTATATTTACAGTTTTCCAACAAACCGACAATATCGGGTATGTCCGCAAGCAACATCGGCTGAACTTCGCCTTGCCTAACAAGCGTTTCAGCCGGAACACTTTCTTTAGTTGCATTATCAAAAATTTCTTTAATATCATTTAATCAAACAACTTTTTCGTTATTACTGTAAAACCATTTTTCTAAAATTTTCTCATGTAAAGGTTGCATCTTCTACTCCAATTTATTTTTATTATTTCCGCGTCCGTCTAAACACAATTATGTTATATGGATTTTATTTTTCTTACACTTATATTATACAATACATTTACAAAAAAGTAGGAAAGATATACTAAAATTATAATTAAAACTTAAAAAGAAAGGATTTTATTTATTTCCATTCAATTTCTCCAATAACCATGACATCTGATTTGGTAAGTTTTCGAGAGAAATAAACAGGACAACCTAAGATATGACAAAGAGGAGTTTCATTATTCAAAAAATAAGATTTGACTCGATTTAAAATTTCTAAATTGTCTCTATAAACTAAATTTAACATACTATCAAATATTTCAGGATTTATTAGTATAGCAAGAGGTATTCTATCTTTTTGTTTTAAAAAATAATTTTGATTATTAATCGATACAGATATTTTAGTATTTATAAGAGTTAAATACTTTACAAATTCTTCCGTCTTAATATCTATTTCTGGCCTTAATATTGCAGGAGTAAAATTACAAAGTTTACAAAGAGGACAAAATGAGGAGTGAACCACTAAACTTCCTTTGTAATTTTCATCTTCTCCATAACTATCCCAAAACTTGAAAGGGCAATGATCAGGAGCTACTATATAAGGACCTGTTTTCCAAGTTTCTAGTTTAACTGTTATCATTTGTATTCCTTTTTATCATAGTCATATCTCTTTCAAACAGTTTACGTTTAATTTCTTTAGGTTTGCAATTTAACTCTTTACATAAATCTTCTAATTCTTCAGTAGTCTTAGGTATTCTTACAGGTATTTTAAATATTTTCATATTTCCTCTACCTTACTAATATCTTTATCTTTTGTAATTTCATAAACTCTGTTAGCAGCTGATGCAAGCGCTTTACTATGAGTTACATAAATGATTTGTCTGTTAAATCTTTCACTTAATGATTTAATAAATACTCCAATTCTTGTAGCATATTCTTCAGGAGCTGCACTTGTAGGTTCATCTAATACTATAGGTCCTTGTATTTGTAATAATTCAATCAATAACAATCTTAATATTAATCCTAATACTTCTCCTACCGATCCCCCGTTATTATACACAATGTCTACATAACTATCAATTAATTCTTCTAACTCTTTTTTATACTTCTCTGTATCTTCTAAATACTCTTGATACTTTTTTTCAACTTCGATATTAGGTAATACAATAAAATCTATCTCTACTTGTCCTCTTCTGTTAACAAATATAATATGAAAATATAGGTTTTGTTTAAAAATAAATTGTAATGCTTCTGTAATAGTTGGTTCAATATATTCTTTAATTTGTACTTCAGTACTTCTAACAAATAACTCCAATAATGTTTTTGCTTTTGTAACTCTATCTAAATCTAGTAAAGCTTTATCTTCCTGTTTTTGTGAATTACTAATATTGTTAACTATAGAATCTCTTTTACCTATTAGTTGTTGAATTTTATTAGATACTTTATTCACTTTTTCAATGTATTCTTTCACTGTATTGTTACCTCTTTAACTAAATCTGCAGGATGTCCTGTATAAGCAGGAGGTTCACCTATACTAAACATTGGTGTAGCATAACCAGTTTTTAATTCATGCATTATTGGAATGGATTCAAATGGAGTTCCGGGGTTATGAATTACAAAGCATTTACCGTCAGCTCTTGTATCAACATGAACTACCTTAGCCACCCATCCGCCTCTAGCGTAATAATATCTTCCTTCAACTATGTTTAAGGCTACTTCTTTTGATAGAGGTTGATTAAATAGAGGTAATGTTTCTTTCAATTTCTTCGACATCTTTCTCCGCATTATCTAATTCAGTATTAAATTGTTCTTCTAATTGAAGAATTAAATTAGGTAGATCATCAATATTTTCTATACCTTTTTCTTTTAGCTCTTTAATTAAATTAGTGTGTTCTTGCCTTTTTAATTCTAATTCTTGTTCAGCTCTAATTTTTTTAGTCTTAAGATTATCAACTTTTGTATTAAGTTCTTTTAATCTCTCTTCAGTTGTTTTAGCCATTTAATTCCTCTTCTTTAACGTATTACAGAACTTTTCGTAAAATTACTTTTTGGGAATAATTTTTCTAATCCTTCAAGATCTTCATTATCAATAAGAGATAATATTTCATTCTCCCTTTCCATTAAAAAGTCAACATGTTTTCGAGTATTTAAAATTTGTATTCTGACATCTGATAATAATTCTGCTGCATATTTTTTAATAAGATTTCTTTTTTGTAAAATTATTTCTGTTTCAACTTCATCTCTAAGTGTCATTTTATTTTACTCCTTATTAATTATTAAAATGGTAAATCTTCATTGTACTTATCTATTTTACTTTCCATATCTTCAATACACCATAAATCTCTTGAATCATAGGATTTAGTTAATTCAATTATTCTCTTAAAATTTTCTAAATCTGTAATGTCTATATCTGGATCTATTTTATCAATCAATTCATTTATTCTTGTTACAAAAGCTTCTACTTTATCTTTTTCATAAATAGAACTACCTGATCGATAAAGTTTAATTTTCAATTGTTCTCTCAACTATTATACAAGTTTCATTACAAGTAAAACAACTATCTTCTAGTATTTTTCTTCTACCTTTTTCTAAAAAAGAATACTCTAGCGTTAATTTAGAATCCGTTATATCATATACACCATATTCATTTGATTCAAACTTACAGCCACAGTTTTTACATTCAAATACTTTAAATTCTTGAGAAGGATCTACTTCAACACCATTTTGACTAATAAGGCGTTTCATTTATATTATTCTCACATTGACATAAGTAGATTTTGATTTAGGTGTTTCATAAAACTCTATTTTAGAAACGTTTATGTTTAATTTCCCTAATTTTTTTTGAATTACATCAAAAATCCATTTACTTAAATTTTCTGAAGTAGGTACAAAATTAACGAACACAAAACTTTCATACTTCTCTCTAAGAGGCTCTACTAAATCAGAGTAACTTCTTTCACTTATTGTGCTATAACCCTCATCATAGTTTACAAACTCTATTTCTCCAAAATTTCCTTGAATAGATTGATTAATAGGTTGTTTTATATCATATTCAAATAAAGGATCATTTATATCTAAAATAAATTTATGATCAATTACTTTATCTAACCATTGTTTTACCCAATTTAAATTTTTAAAATCCAGCACCATTCCTTGTTCATTTAATCTACTAGAACTTAAATAAATTACAATTTTCGCATTGTGTCCATGTAAAAACTTGCAAGCACATTTATTATCTAAACTAAGATCATAGTTTAACTCTTGAGACCATACTCTATGACCATAGGATATTTCAAACTCTTTCGCTATTTCCCAATATTTTTCTTGCATTATTTCTCCTTTGCTTCTTCTATTAAGCTAAATGCTTCTTCAAGTATCTCAGAACTGTAGCCTAGTTCTTGAGCAACTTTAGGTAACTGTTGTTTTATATCAATTATATTAATTTGTGTAGTTTGGATCATATTTAAAACTTTATTAACTATATTCATTGAAATCTCTTCTCTAGACTCTTTTATTTTTTCTTTAAAAGGATGTGGTATAGCTGTTTTAAGAGAAATAAATTTAAAAATATCATTTACTTTAGTATAATTTCTACTCCATTTATCTGTATCAATAACTAGTACTTGTGGAATTCTTTCAGTGCCTGTATTATCTAGTCTTGCTATTGAACCAGGATGAGCAAATTTAGTTTCGTTAATATTATGTACTTTTTTCCAACCTGGGTGATAATGCGCTCCTAAAACTATATCAGATTCTGTATTAATCTGGGTAATTAACGTATATTGAAAAGGAGCAGAGTGTTCAATTAATGTTCCGTGAGTTAATTGTATCTGTAATTTATTAGAATCATATCTAGGTTTATAATAATTCTCAGGATTTTCATCTAACCAATAAGTATGAGGAGTTCCGCAAATTATTAAATCTCCTAAATCAATATATTCTTTCATTCCTTTACTTCCAATAAGTTCAATTAAACCTGATTTATAAATTATACCTATTGGAGTCCTTCTTAAACTCTTTACTTCGTAACCATAATAATCATGGCTACCTATTATTCCTATAATAGGTTTATTCCATCCTTTTAATATTCCTATTAAATCATGTATTACGCTATTTGAAACATCCGGACTATCAGTCCAATCTCCTCCGCATAGTATTACATCACATTTTTCATCATTAAATATTTGCCCCGCTTCTTCTGATTTAGTAAGAAGAGATTTATTAAAATTATCAGTTCTTCCTTCAGGAGTCTCAGCGCGAAGGTGTATGTCTGTAATGTATCCTAATTTCAATTCTTGTAACCTATTTCTAAAGTAATTTCTTGTTTATAACATTTAGGTTCTACTTCTCCAAATATAACAGGAACAGAACCAAAATTAGGATGCCAATAATTTGTAGAATGATATCCTACAGAATTAACTTTGTCTTTTTCAATTAAATAAATTAATTTCTTTAACATTCTTATTGTTTGCTGTTTTTCTTTCGTTTTCATTCTGCACACTTGCATTTATCACAATTACAAGTATTTACAGGTTGTAAATATTCAGGAGCATCACCAGTTTTTGATAATACTTCAGCAATCATACCTTTTTCTAAAATTTTTCCTTGCACTAGATCTATAAAATAAAATTGAAATCTACTTCCTTTAGTTCCAAAAGCTGCCAAACATTCTGTTTGTTCCCAAACAGGTATAATAAATTTTTCATCTGGATACTTTTCAAAAAGATATTGTTTAACAAAATTTACAAAAATGGCTATCATATCAGATGTATATTTCATTTTAATTATCTCCTCTTAAAAAGGTCTTTGACATACAGGACATACTTTTATTTCTTGTTTATAATTTTCTAATTCTATTTCCGCGTTTTTATAATCTATTTCTATTCTACCTACTTCAGAAACTTTTGTATTTATAAAAGAATTCAACTGATTAATTTTAATCTGATAATTATTATATTCTTCCAATTCTCTCTTAGTCTTTTTAACTCCGTCCAAGCTAGGTAATGTAATTTCTGTTACTTTACTTAATCTATCAATATTATTTTTACATTGTAAAGTATTATACACTAAAGTTTTTATTTTTAATAATTCTTTTATACTTTCTATATCTATTTCTTTTTGTAAAATAGAAACTATTTTATAAAATCTTTCTAAAGCTGTGTTAATACTTTGTAATTTTCTTAATTGATTTAATACAACATTTTTCTCTTTAATGTTATTTACATCAAAAGAAATACTTATACTTTCAATTTTCTTTTTTAACAAAACTGCATTATTAATAATTTCTTTTAACCTATCTAAAGATACTTTGTAATACTCAATATTGTCTTCTAATAAAGATAATTTATTAATATTTTCAAACTGATCATTTACTAAACTTACAAAAATATCTAAATCTTTATACTTTTCTAATTCTAAATTTAGATTTTGTCTCTGTTTCCTTTCCTTCTCAATTTCTTGATTAAAATTCTTTTCCTTTAATCTTCCTATTTGTATTGCTTTTTGAGCTATATCAACGCCAGTAACTCTACCTAATACTTTACTACGGATCGAAGATAATCCTTTACCTCTTATTAAGAAATCATCATCTTTTTGTATATGAAAATTTAAATCAAATTCTATATCTCCAAATACTTGCGGTAAAGATATACCTAATCCTTTATTTATTTCCTCTGGAATACCGGTTCTAGCAAACTTAGTGAACTCATATTCTTCACCTACAGAGGATTTCATTTTATACATATTGTCATTAGAAGTAGAAATATTTCTTCCTACTTTTCTTTCAATAGTATAAGTTGTGTCTGTGCTTTTATCTTCTGTTTGTAAGGTAAGAGTAGTTGTCTTCGCTTTATCCGGAAGATTTCTAATAAAACTATTTCCGTTAGGTGTATTTCTTATAATCTTCCGAAAGGCTTTTAAAATAGCTGATTTGCCATGGTTGCCCAGACCAATTAATGCGGTAACTTGAGGATCAAATTCAATCAGGGAATCTTTATGAGATTGAAAGTTAGAAATGTGTAAAGAATTAATGACCATTATTGTTATTACTTTGTTTTATTAATTTTAATTTTTTCTTAAAAGGTTCTAATAATCTATATAAATTAAAAGTAGCTCTAATTCTTATAAATTTAAAATTTGGAAAAAGTTCCTGGATTTCTTGTTGTCTTATTTTATCATTCTCCTTCAATAATCCTTTTTTATCAAAATGACCTGGTTCATCCCATTCTTTTTCTTTTTTTCTGCAGAAACAATTCCTGAACAACGTCTACTACAATATTTACGACTATTACTATTAGTAATAAATTCTCTATTACAAAGAGAATTTTGACAGATTTTTATCATATTTTAATTCAAGAAAATCATCCATTGTAAAATACTTCCTCCGAGTACTTCTGCTTTAAGTTGGCCTATTACATCGTAGGATTGTGTATGTGCTTTTGTCGTTATATCATTTGCAATTTTGTATGCAGAAAATGCAGTATCTGAAGGTGTTGGTAATTCTAATCCAAGTTTCTCTGCTTTTTTATATTCCATTAAAAATGTTTTAGCATCATTAAGAACTATGTTTCTTGAATCTTCATCAAATCCAAATAATAAATCTGCATCACTCTTTGAAAATATTCTACTCATATTTTCCCAAACTTTTTTTAACTGGTATTCTTTCAAATACTTTTGTTTCTTTTCAACAAAATTTCTAAATACTGTAGCAATCACGTCATTATTGTAACATTCAAAAGAATCTGCAAATCTGGCTAATCTTACATCTTCTTTCTTCATATAGTTTGCTTTTAATCTACCAAGTAAGTTCATAATAAAAGAATTTTCACACTGTGTTCTGTATAAACCTGCAGTAGCTTGAAGACTTATTAATTTTGTTAAAGAAGCAGTTAAAAACTCTCCTACATAAAAAGTATCTTGACTATCATCTAAATCAGGAACTTTTAATGATTCAAAAGTAAAAATAACTTTTAATAATGATTCACACATTTCAACACTTTTAACTGGTCTTTCTGTAAACCTTCCTAATATATCACTATAAGAAATTTCTGAATACTCTCCTTTTACAATACTTGCAATATTACCGTCAGGTCTTTCTAAAACTGTGATTGGTTCTGCTGGAATATCTTTTGTTAATTGAGTTACGTTATGTAGTAAGAGGTCTGGTGGGATTTTTCTTGAAAAAATTGGAGGTATTCCCAATACCTTAAAGAATGATTCTATTCCTCTTGAAGATATTTGTTTTTCTTCACCCTGAAATATTATATGTCCATTTGAGGTAACTTGAATATCTTCTACAGTTGCTGAAACAGGATTTACTGTAATATCAAACGACCTTTTCAAAGCTTCGTTAATATCTTTGAAAACTTCTACTTTTGAATCTTCTGCAAATTTGAAATCATTGTACATCTTTTTCACCTTTAATTAAAATTAATTTATTTCCCTCTAATTTATATTTATCTAATATTACAAAAAATATTTGTGGATCAAGATTGTCTCTAAAAATTATTACAAATCCTTTTTCATGTACTAAATGAATTTCAAAAGGTCTTTTTGTGTATTCTGCAACAGCTGTAATGATGCTACTTATTAATAAAAACTTACTATCATCTTTGTATGGATAATAAGTATCTATATATTTCAATTCATAAGGAGAACCCCAAATACCGTTACTTTGTTTCTCAGATTTTATTTCATAAATATTAGGAAGCATATTATAAAAATTTTTCTAAATATTTAAGAGGGTCTTTCTCTAATACCATTTGTTGTAAATGATATTGCCAGGCAAGTGGACATTCTTCATAGTCAATATCTGCATATAATGTCCCTTCTTTATCATGTATAAATCCTTCAGAATCAATAATTAAATTTCCACTATCTGTTTTTGGGAATGGATAACCTTCAAAATCTGTTTTTTCCTCTCCCCAAAATGCTTTAGCAAACCAGTGACTAAAAATTAATATTTCATACGCATAAAAAGAAACTTCATCTAATTCATTAGCAATCATCAAGGATCCGTCTTCTATTACTCCTATAAACTTATACCCTTCTTTGGATAGTTTTTGCATATCTTTATTATTAGGAAAATTAATTTTACGTAAAACTTCTTCTATAATGCCTTGTTTTGTCATTTTCCACAGCCTCTAAAAAAATATTAATCTTTTTCTACATGTATTGCGTTCTACATATAATTCTCTACTTGCTTCTCTTTTAATCTGATTACTTAATTTACCTTTCATTACTTTAATACTATTATATGGATAAATTCTATCATCATAGCTATTATCATTAATAATTTTTCAAAATTTTTTAATTAAATCTTTCATTTTCCGCTACTCCCGAATCCTTGTTCTCCTCTACAGGATTTAGATAATTTTTCTTTTTCTATTAACCATACTGAAGGAACTCTATAAAACTCTAATTGGGCTATTTTATCTCCAGCTTTAATAGAAACAGGATAAGTACCGTTATTATACATCACCACTGTTAACTCTTTTCTATAATCATTATCAATAATACCTAAATGATTTCTCATACCTTTTTTCAATGCCAACCCACTTCGAGTATGAATTTTTGTAGCAATATTACCAAAAGGAGTTAACGTTATTTTTAAAAAAGGTATATAAATATGGGGCCAAGGAGCTACAGTAATTCCTAATGAAATTTCTCTCCATTGACCTACCGGTATTACTTTAGATTCAAAAGCATATACATCCCAACATGCTGCTTTCCCATAAGCTCTCGTAGGTTTTGGAAATAAGTCATTAACTCTTTTATAAGTAATAATCAAAGGACCAAAATATCTAAAATAGATCCAAATTAATAGTAAACTTAAAACAATATATAATTCCATAATTACCTTATGAATAAATTAAATGAACTTTTTTATATAGTTCAAAAGTAGATTTTGTATCTTCCATAGAATATTCTTTTATCTCATCATTAGTAGCTGATAAAAGAAACAATAAGGTATCCTTTCCTTGCAAAACATTTTTAGAATTTTTAATACCGAAAGTAACTAAAGCTTCAGCTAAACTAATTCGAAATTTTCCCCAAGCTGTGAGAATTTGCATTAAATCAAAATGAGGCTCAGAACGGAATCTTATTAAATTACAAAATCTTTGAGGAGGTTCAATTCCATATTGACAACATTTATACAAAATGAAAGGTACGTCAAAATCCAATCCATTAAAATGAACAAATCTACCGGTAAAATTTTTAATAAATTTAATAAACTCTTCTAATATTTGTTTTTCATCATTTCTATTAAAAAACAATTTTTCCTGTGTGACAGTTTCACCATCTTTAGACCAAATAACAGAAATTGCACAAATTCTAGCATAAGGAGGTTCATGAAATCTGTAATGTAACATCTCCTGTTCTTTCTTCTCCTCAACTACATTTCTTACCTTATGTTCTAACAGATGATACATTGTATCATCTAAATCATTAGGAAGAGTTTCAATATCAAATACAATAACAGAAGGGTTAGTCATATTCTACTCCTTTTTCCATACTTTATATCCTTTTGGAATATTTAAAAATTTACAATTAAAATAAGTAATAAACTCTTGTATAAAATAACTATCTCCTACCTTATACATAACGAGCGGGGGTTGTTGATTAGATTTAAATACTACAATTGGAAAATGATTTGGTAAATGTTTAGCAACAGTAATTCTTGTTTTTTCGTAAATTTTAACTATCTCATTCCAACTAAAACTTTTATGAAATTTACATTCAATAGCGTAAGGATTTACCGATTTATCAGAATCTTGGGAGATCAAATCTATTCCTTTTGTATTATCATCTAGCCTTTTCACTTCAAAGTTTGATAACATTAGATTATATGCTATCCTTCTTTCAAAAGGATTGCCCTTCTTTGCTTTCCAGCTTGCCAATTAAACTTCCTTTTTAAGTGGGAAAATCTGTCAATTTACCAGCACTTCCTTGTAATACATTTGTTTTTTTAGATACTTCCGGAGCCTGTACTGTTTTCGTTATTACAGATTTGGTATTAGTTTGGGTGGCACCTGTTATTTTAGATTTAATAGCTTGTGTGTTATCCAAATGTTTCTGAAATTCTTCTATACTCCAAATGTTTTTAAATTCATTCCTTTCATTATCTCCTTCTTTCGTTATAATAATTTCTGCAACAAAGTTTTTTCCAGATATATCATCGGTATCTAACTCCATTTCCTTCTTTCCTTCAGGAATAGCATAACCTAGAGAAGCGAATAATTTATAATGTTTGCTCTTCGGGCTACATCCGGGAGGTGTAATATGAAAGAAAGATTCTCCTACCAATTCTTGTTCAGGTGCTTCTAAAATTATATCCTCCCAAGATAAAAAAGGATTTCCTGCATTATTACCTTTCTGCGCTGTTTTAACCTGAATCTCTTTTACTTGTAAAACATATAAACCTTCTGGTTTTACATCATACCCTTCTTTAATTTTAATTACTGCCATAATAAGTTTACTCCTTTTTACTAAATTTTAATTTTAACGATAAAACGATATGTATATTATACAATTATATTATATGTTTACTTTTACTCTTACTCCAACAGGATAATGTAAAACAATTTCATCCTCAACAATCTTCTGTTGTCTATTAATATTTGTATTAGCTTTATCTATTAAATCTGCTTTCAGTGTTACAATACCTATTTCTTCTTTTAATTCATTTACGATAATTTCTAATCTATCAACTAAATCTACTAAATCAGGAATTTCCTCTTGAAGAGCAGCTTCTTGTAAATCTCTGTTTTTTAGTTTTTGTAATTCTTTATTATTTGTTAAAATATTATTTCTAGCTTTTTTATATAAAATTCTAGCTTCCCCTAAAAAAGTTTGCCATGTTTTATATTCTTTCTTTAATTCTGATAATATTTTACATACTCTATTATGATGACTTTGAACATAAGAATATTTTTCATTAAATATAGCAATATCTGTATCAGGATTAGGATCCAATTCATCTAAAATATTATTTAATTCTTCATAAGGAACCTGATACATAACTTCAGTTCTTTCAGAAATTGCATCTAATAAATGATTTAAATCATTTGTATATCTTTCTACAGGGTGAATAATTTCTTTAATCAGGATTTTCATTTTCTTCTACAGTTTCCTCTTTAAGAATTGAAGTTAGTTTTTTATCTTCTATTAATTCTTTTACTCTTAATTTAAGATTGTCTATTACTGTAGGCATACTTTGTAAAGCTTCTATTAATTTATCTCTACCTTGATATCTATCAATTTCATAAGTATACCAAACCCCTTGTTTTTGTATAAGACCAAATTGAAGAGCTAAATTTATTAAATCTCCTATAACATCAATACCTTTTCCAAAGATAATATCAACCTCTACTTCTCTGAAAGGTGGTGCTACTTTATTCTTTACAACTTTAATTTTAGTTTTATTTCCATAAACTTCATTACTGTCCTTCATAGCAGTCATCTTTCTTACATCAAGTCTTATTGAAGAATAAAACTTAAGAGCTTTACCTCCAGGAGTCTCCTCGCTAGGTCCAAACATTATACCTACCTTATCTCTTAATTGATTTATAAATATTAAGCATGTTTTAGATCTATCAACTACTGCAGTTAATTTTCTCAAAGCTTGCGACATTAATCTAGCTTGTAATGCCATATGGTGTTGACCCATATCTCCTTCAATTTCAGCTTTAGGAGTTAATGCTGCAACAGAATCAATAACAATAATATCTACTGTATTAGATCTTACTAGCATATCAACTATTTCTAGAGCTTGTTCTCCATAATCTGGTTGTGATAACCATAAATTACTAGTATCCACTCCTATATTATTAGCATATTCTAAACTTAGAGCGTGTTCTGCATCAATAAAAGCAGCCATTCCACCTCTTCTCTGACATTCAGCTACAATATGTAAACTCATAGTTGTCTTACCTCCACTTTGAGGTCCGTATATCTCAATAATTCGTCCTTTAGGTACCCCTCCCACTCCTAAAGCATAATCTAAGCTTAAACATCCAGTGGAAATAACTTCAGGTTTCTGAATGGGATTATCTCCTAATCTCATTATTGTACCTTTACCATAAGTCTTTTCAATATTAGCTATAGTATCCTGCAATGTTTTAAGCTTTGGATTTTCTTCTTTCTTACTCATTTATTTTCCTTTTTTATCATATTTATAATTTTTCTTAACATTCTAACAAGGTCATTATTTGTATATTTTCCATTAATAAATCTGTAACTATTCTTAATTACTTCAATTTCTTTTTTCCTCACAATAATATTTACTTTACTTTCTATTAATAACCTATTTGGTTTCAGTTCTTCATACTCCTCTTCATTCATTAATATAATCATGATTACTTCGAAGTTTTAATAGAACTTACCAATTCTAACATGAGGAGACTTATTAATGACCACCATGAGTTGCTTATATAAAATAAGATAATAGTTAATATCACAGATGACAATATAATACAAATATTTTTAATTTGTATCCATCTACCTAATCTAAAATCAGATTCTTCCCTTGTCATATAAAATTTCCTTGTAATTACTCCATTAAAAACATTTTACTTTGTTCTAAAATTGATTCAATTATTTCTTTTTTATTTCCAGATAACCTTAAAATATCGTTAACGTTGAGATTCTTTCCTCCAGCTTCTATTAAAGCTCTAATATCATTATCATCTGTTGGAGATAATCTATATAATTTAAGTAATATAATTCCTTCTTTACTTGCTATACTTATATTATTTTCTATACCTTCTTTTGTATCAAAAACATAATCTATAATTTCTTGAGGTATTTGTAAGAACATAGGAGTTAATAAATCTATTTCAACACCTTGTACTGTAATTGCATGTCCTCTTAACTTTTTATAATTACCAGTGTTATTAATTAAGAATTTCTCTAAACTATTTTCATCTCTAAATAAAATATCAATATCTCCTGTATTTCGAGGAGTTGCGTGAAAACGTCTTGCTATTCCCCCTACTAATATAAAATCTCCTTGAAATTGAAAGAGTGTCTCCAAAGCATTTCCAATAGAAGATAATTTTTGAGAAGGAGTAAATATTCGAGCTACTTTCTCTAACTCCTTATCATAATTTGTATTTAAAATATTTCTCCAATTCTTCATATTAATTTAAATATGTTTGCAATTTGTATTTGAGCATTCCTAGATCTATCATATGCTCTTCTTTTTTTCTCATCCCATAATCCATGGCATACATACTCCATTAAAGCTATTAATAAAGAATAATAATTTTCACCAAATCTTTTAATATATTCATGCGTAATATTTAATGTTCTAAAACTTTCTCTATGTTTCTTTATTTTAATTACTTGACTGATTGAACTATTTACCTCTAGATAATCTGGAGCTTCTTTTAATTCTTTCCAGGTTTTTATTTTTCTTCTTAATTCTCCTAATTTTGAAATCCATTTACTTATTTCTACCATATCTTCTGTTAATTCCAACTTACCTCTTAAATGTCTGCGACTTGCAAGTAATTTCTTATCAAATATCAAAAAAGAACTTTCATTCTCTATTCTATATAAACCTGTTAATAATCCATAGCTTAGAAATTTATCATAACAACTATAAGCCTGTATGTAAGGAATCCAAATGTCTCCTTCTATATCAAATTTATATGTAGGTAAAAGATAATTTATATAAGCCCTGTTTTTATTTTTTCCTCCTTCATTAATATCAAATAACTGAAATTCTAATCCTGACATTTTTAATGTTTTTTCAACATTTTCAATCATGTCTTTATGAGTAATTAATTTATAATCCTCTGATACAGTAGTTATAATTTCTGATGTATTTAATTTAATAATAGCCTTTCCTAATCTTCCTTTAAGATTTTCAATGAGATGTTGTTTATCTTCATAAGTTAAAACACTATTTATATCTGGATGATTTATATCTAACTTTAGAGGTATTTCTAAAACAGGAAAATAAAGAGTTTCTTTGTTTATATTTCTTTGTTTTTGTTTAAGCATTAGTAATATTATACAATTCCTTGTAGTTCATTTTTCATTTCAATAATAGTATTCACTAAGGGGGTAATTCCATAGTTTTGTATAAATTCATCAGGATCTTTCACTCCTTCTAAATGTAAATATCCAATTTTTGTATCAGTTTCATTTTCTAACATTTTTCTAATTCTTTCCTCTGATTTCTTTCCTCCTTCATCATTATCTAAACAAAATATAAAAGTATCTGCAAACTGTTTTAGTAATAAAAAATGTTCTTCCATAAAAGACGTTCCAAAAGGTCCTACTGTAATTTTAATTCCTTCTTGATAACACATATTAACATCAATATTACCTTCAACAATAAATACTGCTTTATATTTAATTATATTTTGTAAAGATTGATAAAATCCATATAAACTTAAAGATTTTTGAAATACTTCAGATAAATTACTTGTAATATATTTAGACCTATTATCATCTTTTTTGTATACTCTTCCACTAAAAGCTATTACATTTCCTTTTAAATCAAATACTGGAAAAATAATTCTTCTGACAAACTTATCATAGTAAGATCCATCTTCGTTTTTTGTTAAAACTCCTAATTCTTCTAAATCTACTATATCAATATTTTCTTTTTCAATAAACTGTTGTAAAGAAGAAGCACTTTTATCATATCCTATACTAAAAGTCTCTATAGTAGATTTCGTTAAACCTCTATTTAATAAATAATTTGAAGCATCTAAATCATATAATAAACTCTTATTAAAAAACTTTGTAAGCTTTTGAAATACTTGAAGTTTTTTATTATAATTTTTAAAAATATCATCTATAATAGTCATTTATTTTCTAAACAAATTTCAAGAGCTTTCTTAATATTATGATATACTGCTTCTTCAATAGTTCCGATATCTTGAATTTTAGCTAAGAAAAAAGTACATTGTATTATAATTTTACGCCTCTTAAAAATAAAATCATATGTTACGAGACTTCCTAAATAACCGGTTATTTTTCCTATTTGAGTTGACATAACTATAAGTCTATCATGAACAACATTCTTTATAATTAAATTATGTTTCTTTTTAAAAATAACTTTAATCTCTATTTCATCCTTATCTTTTATAACACTAAATTGAATATTCACATAATTAAAAAAATCTTGCAATAACTCTTTTATTACCTCTTCTTTATTCATTTTAATACTGAGGCCCTTGTGATAATAATTTATCTACATAAATTTTTTCTTCATTACTTTGAGCGATAACTCCTTTTGTAGTTAAAAACATTCCTGCTACAGATGAAGCATTCTCCAAGGCTAATCTAACTACTTTAGTTGGGTCTATTACACCTAATTCAAATAAATCTCCATAGGTATCATTTAAAGCATCGTAACCAAATTGAAATATTTCATTGTTCTTTACCTCTTCTAATACTTCTTTACTTGTTAACCCTGCTTTATTCCAAAGTTTCCACCATCTTTTTTTTAATTTTCTTAATATCTTTGTTTCTTCAACCAATCCTGCATTATCACATATACTAAGAAAAGGAATTTCAAGAGATTTATAAATTATATTAACGCCTGTCCTCTGATCTTGAATATTGCCTTTTACAAAAGAAAATGAATTTGTATTTTTCAAAACTTCTCTAGTTCTTATTAAAGCAACTCCCCCTCCTGGAACTATTCCTTCCTCCAACGCAGCTCTAGTAGCATGTAAAGCATCTTCTATTCTCATTTTCTTTTCTTTTAATTCAGTTTCTGTAACTGCACCTACTCTCAATACTACAATTCCTCCGGTTAATTTACCTAATCGTTCTTGTAATTTTTGTTTATCATAATCAATTGTAGTATTATTTATTAAATATTTTATTTGGTCAACTCTTTCCTTTATCTTTTCTGTCTCTCCTTTACCTCCTAATATAATAGTTCTATTTTTATCTATAACTACTTTATCAGCTCTTCCAAGATTTGATAATGTAACTTGTGTAATAGGATGGAGTTCATCTCCAAAAACGGTACTTCCTGTAAAAACTGCAATATCATTTAATATATCTACTCTTCTATCACCGTGTCCTGGAGATATTACTGCACAGCAGCTTAAATTCCCTTTAACAGTCACACTATTCATTAATAACAATTTATTAATTTCATCACTAAACTCATCCGAAATCACTAAAAAAGAAGAATTTCCTTTATTATATACCTGTTTCATCAAGTTTGCTAAGGCTGGAACTTGTTGTAAAGTACCATTGTATACTAAAATATGTACATTTTGTAGTTCTACTTCCATTGTAGATTTTTTATTAATATATGCTGCATACTTGTAACCTCTATCAAACTGCATACCTTCTACTACATCTGTTATTGTATCTATACCTTTAGCATCTTCAACGATAACTATTCCTTCATTTCCTGCCTTATCAATTGCTTCTGCAATAATATTACCTACCTCAAAATCGTTGTTAGCTGATATACTGGCAACATTAATTATATCTTCTTTGTTTTGAATTTGTTTAGTAACTTCTTTTAATTTTTTACTAACTTCCCGAACTGCTATATCCATTCCTCTTTTAAGATCAATCGGATTAGCTCCAGATATTACATTTTTTATTCCTTCTGTAATAAAAGCTTGTGCTAAAACAGTTGCGGTAGTTGTGCCGTCACCTGCAGTTTCATTAGTTTTAGAAGCTACTTCTTTTAATAACTGAGCTCCCATATTTTCTGTGGAATCTTTTAAAAAAACCTCTCTAGCTACTGTAACTCCGTCTTTTGTAATTAGAGGAGCTCCTCCGGTTTTCTCTATAACTATATTGTTTCCTTTAGGCCCTAATGTAACTTTGACTATATCTGCTAAGGAATCTATACCTTTTTTAAGTTTCATACATGCTTCTTTATCATAAAAAAGATCGCGTTGTTTCATTATACTTCCTTTTTAAGGTTAATTAATAACACTTTCATAAACTCTATTAATTCTTTTACTGCTTGTTGTCTAATTTCAGGTCCTCCTCTTCTTAGTAGGTCTGAATTAAAATGACTTACATAATTAGCATAATAAGGCCCTGCAGCATTTTTAACAAGCTCTTTTAATTCATGTAAATTGTAAGGATCATTAGTTTCAAGAGATGTATTGTTAATAATTGTAGTGTTAATAATCGCTCTTGTTGTGTTTGGAGACGGTGCAAGATTATCTAAATATATTTTTTGTTTAATCTTTTGTTCGGAATCATCAATCTCACAAGTTTCGATTTTATCTTCTTCCTTAGAAACATTTTTTTCTTCCTTTGTAAGAAGTTGTTTTCTTGTTAACTCTCCTACTTTTAATTTTGGAGGATTTGTACTTGTATCATCTAACATATTGACCTCTTTTTTTTAATTTAAAACAAATTTTTGATTTAATTTCTCTTTAATTATATTCCAATCTTCTGTTATATCTACATCCATTAAAGACCCCCAATTTTTACCTATTTTAATGTCTGGAACTAAAGGAACTATAATTTCAGGAATAGGAGATATCGACATTTTATTATACAATAGTTTAGCTGTGTATTCTAATTCTTCATCAGGAACATTAAAAACTAAAGAATCATATACAGTTAATACTAATCTAGATTTTAATCTATTAGGCATAATCCCTTCATTATAACTGCTTATACAAGCTAAAAAAGTTAAATCAGAAGCGGCTGATTGTACTGGGCTGTTTTTAGCTTGACGTTCTGCTTCAGCTCTTACACTATCCTGAGGATGTTTAATATTTAATAATCTTCTTTTTCTACCAAAAATACTTGTTACATATCCATCTCTTTTAGCTATTGCAACTATTATATCTAACCATTTTTTAGCTATCTTGTATCTGTCAAAAAAGATATTAATAATTTTTTGAGCCATTACAACGGAAATTCCTAATTGTTCAGCAACACTTTTTGCGCCTCTTCCATACATTAATCCAAAAATAATATTTTTAGTATACTGTCTTTCTTCTTTAGTTACATCTTTTACAATTTCTTTAAACTCTTTATATGTTATGTGTCCTTTAGGAATTAATATTCCATGATATGCAGAAGCCGCAATAAGTTTATGCACATCAATACCTTCATTTAAATCTTCTAAAGCTTGAGGATCCTTACTGTAGTTGATCCACATTCTAAATTCCATCTGTCCACCATCTACTTCTATCAACCAATCATTAGTTCCATCTTCATGTTTATCTGAACAGAATATATCTTTAATATCTTCCGCGGTTCCCGTGCGTGGTATATTATTTAGATTCG
>Ga0265297_10004794_pt1 | contig 21535 bp, 20 predicted proteins | sample Munlanlwell13791_FD_192502 | JGI IMG/M metagenome (GOLD analysis project Ga0265297, IMG submission 192502) | Leachate microbial communities from a municipal landfill in Southern Ontario, Canada - Leachate well 137-91 | ecosystem: Engineered > Solid waste > Landfill > Unclassified | place... | reverse complement strand
CGCTCTTCATCCGTTAATTCTACTCGATAAGTCTTATTCATAATTTTTCATAGATCATACTAAGATAAAGTACTTTTGACTAACTTTTTAAAATATTAGGTGACATGGTGCACTAGTATGGGTTTAAAAAAACCTCCATTATTGAGGTTTTTGACAAACAAGCATTTCATTGCATCATGATTGTATCAGGGATTGATACCTGCAAGCCATCTTTGGAAACCAGCCGTTGACTACCCCGGGGTATAATTATCCGCCGGTTATCACGACACGTGATGGCGGGTATATTGCACTTGTTGGTGCAGGTGTCCATACCTGGCTGGCTATGCCCTCACTCAACATCAGTCCATGGGTGACGGAGACCGGTGTCCAGTTTCTCCCCTGTTTACCATCGCTATTTTCACAGTAATCATCCAGGCGGGTATCCTTTTCTGCAGGGTATATAGAGGGAAGCAGCGGGGCCCCTTTTTTTTATAATTGGGCGGAGGTGGGGGTAAACCCCCAGGAACGGGCCAATGTGTTTGCTCACGAAGTAGGCCATTTGTTTGATGCGGATCATCAGACAGCCCCGAGTCAAGGCGAATTCTACAACCGTGCGACCACATATATTCTTAATGGCGGAACACTCCATACTCTGATGTATTCATTCGTAACAACTGACCCGACATATTACTTCAGATGATCTGTATGGTGGTTTCTATAACGATAATGCACGAAGATTGAGAGAGACAAAAGCAGTAGTAGCTGGCTATTACTGATTTTTAAATTTTTTATACATAATGAACAGGTGATGCTGATGCAACGTGGAACCATATTCCTGATCCTGATTTCTCTGACAATCCTGTCAACTGCTACCAGTAATGCTGCAGCAGCAGTGACGTTGGTAGAAATCAATCCTGTTTCGGAAAAAACCTATACCCCTCTGTTCCTATTCGAAAACATTTCAACGGTTATTACGGGCGATCCCGATAATTCGATCGCTTCAGCTGTCCCTCCGACAATAAAATCGTATGATGTTCTGGAAATCGATGTTCCCGCACTTCAACAACAGATCCTGGCTGGAGAAAAAATCCCGGTCCGTTTCCGTGGGATTTCATATCTCATGGCGCTTGATAGAAATCCTGTTGTACCCGAATCCGGAGAATCGATCTATAATGGAAATTTCCTGGATATCCCTCATGAAGAAATTCAGGATTACCTTGTAAGATTGTCGTTTTCCGGCGATCAATTCAAAGGGTCTGTCCATGATATCAGAAACGGCACATTCGTGTATCTCATACCTGTAAAGAACGTTCAGCCGGCTCATACCTTGTATTATGTGTATTCATCCGCTGATGAAACGCCGACCGGCGCACGTCTCGATAACGATGTGTGGGTCATGCTGCCTTCGGGAGAGAGCAAACTCCGCAACGAACTTACCCCGGAGGAAATTGAATGGTACAAGAACGAACAGGTAAACCGGGAAAACCCATCTCATGAGAACCTGTCGATGACGGGACCCGAAGCAACACCTCTCCCGGTGACAATTCCGATTATCGCGTTTGGCTTGTGTGCCGTAGTTGTAAGGTGCTTCAGAAGAAAATGATAGGATAAACCTGCCCATTTTCCTGTTTTCACCGGTTCCCATGATCGCGGATTCTATGATTTATCCTTGACGTGTCAAATTTTACAAATAAATCGTATATAACGTTAGGACAAACTGCTCACTGTGGATGACCGGAGGTTATCCCAAGATCAGAAAGGACGAGGTTCGCCCCAGGTAAAATACGGCTGAACCGTTGTCCCGCCCATAGGCATGAGAAGATTATCTTCCAATCCTATGAAAATTTTCCTGTGCCTCCGAGCGTAGCGAATGCAAAAGGAGTTGAGAAAGAATGCAACTATGCAAACTGAGCATCGTCCTGCTGGCATTATTGTTGGCAGCGATGGTGATGGTACCGATGGTAAATGCTGGAGAACAATCAACTAAAAGTGCCGTGTATAATCCACATGGTCAGACAACAACTGTCACTACAAGTGAAGCAGCTGCAATTGCAGAACTGAACGTGAAGGATCTTGCAATTACCGTGCCAGATTTTTTAGAATGGAATCGCTCATCGGTCCATTTAGCAAAAACATATTTTGATCTTAATGATCAACCAACCGCCTATGCCTTTGAAATTTTGGTTGATGGAAAATACGAGGGATATATCTTGATTTCCGCGGATATCGGAAATTATCCGGTTCTCGAGGTTACAAAAGGAACAATCCCCGGAACCGAAGCGACAGCAATCAGTAAAACACAACAAGCTGCCGACACTATCGCATCAGATGACCATCTTACCGTCACAGACTCAAAACCCGTTTACTTGGGAAGTCTTTCTTATTACCGGAAATATTCAACAACAAACCAGAGTGGCCAGAAAGATCGTGATATTTTCATAGATGAGCATTCCGGCACAATTATGAAATCTATTCAGAAATCTGCGAATGAAACCACCCCCGCAAACACTGCCGAATACAAGCAACTGCAAGTCCAAAAGAAGGCGGATATCCAAGCGCAGTGGGATAAACAGCGATTACTCTTGTCGGGCGAATCTGCAGAGCGCACAGCGTTGCTGAACAGTATTCAGGCAACCAGATCGTCTAACTATGTTTACGGTGTTCCGTATTTCATACAGGATAGTACATATAACGGGTGTTCTCCCATGTCTGGTGCCATGATAGTCAGTTTCTGGTCAACCCATGGTTATTCCGCTCTTCCCTCTGCACGGGGAACGTTATTCACACAACTTGCCAATGAGATGGGAACAAGTTCGTCCTGGCCTCTTGACGGAAGTACCTGGCCGTGGCGTATCGCCCCCGGGATCAGTCGGGTATTTTACACCTATACTTCCCTTACCCCAGCTTCAAATGATTACCTCTCGGGATGGAGCGGTTTTGTCAGTGAAATTAATTCCGGCAGACCATTTGAACTGAGTATGCGCAATGGCGGAACCTCTGTTGGAGGCTCGCAACCGTATGGACAGCACAGCGTTGCCGTTGTCGGTTATGTGTCATCCATAAATAATTTCATCACAATACACGATACGTGGGATGCTTCCAATGATCGTTTATTACAAGACAATAGCTGGGACTATATCATGGCAACATGGGTAAGACCATAATCTCATTTTTTTATCATGACACTGCAGCGAAGAACCCGGATAATTCTTATAACTGGATTATTCTGTTCCCTGGCCCTCCTTATCGTACTCATTTTTCCGATGATCTTCCTGCCGATTGGTGGCGCAAGTGATGTCCCTGTAGAAATACAAACCCAGCGGTTTTTAAACACTGGGGATGTCGTCTTTGATAATGGGCTTGAAAGAACCGCCTTCCGGATAGCCGGCAGCGTAATGCACGGCGAGCCGCCCATCTTCCCGGATCTTTCACCGTATACCAGTTCCGTCATCCATACCCGGGAAGGTTCTGATGACATTTACCTGACAATTGTCTGGCATTTCACTGATGCCGACAGTTTCACCAGGTATCGGGATCGGTTAAAAACATTTTATCTCGAACGGGAAGGCCGGACATTCCCCTCAAATCTCACTCTGGAATATGACAGTGACAGGGATGTTTCCAGTCCACCGGCCCATACCAGCATCCTGAATGCCACAGGGTTTGAGAATAATATCACGGCAGGATATTTCACTGCTATCTATGCTCCCGTTGAGAAACCCAGGGACTATTTCATCGTATATTTTGGGACTATAAAGTCCGGAACACTCAGTCAGCAGACTCCCTTTATCAAACGGCTCATGGAACCAGTATTTGATCCGGTAAATTTCGACCGGCCGACATATCCGGTCTGATGATCATTTTTTCTCTGCATGGCATGGAGTTAAGAACTGAATATAACGGAGATAGTTCGTTATGTATTCACTCATTGGACCGCGGGTTCCAGGAAGTTTTTGGGGTAACACGGTAAGCATCCGAATCCCCGGTACTTATGGTGGGCTGCACCCCCTCCCCCACCCATCCGGGCCCGCAGCAGGACCGGATTGCCACTTCCGGAGGTAACCCGACCGGCCTGTTTTGGGGGTTTTTGCAGGAAGTCTCACGGAAAAACGCCATACTTCGCCCGATAGGGAAACGGGCGATTTTCCATGGAGAAAAACCGGCCTGTTTAGAACCTGTTTCTTTTGAGGATCGGTGGCTGCCGCAGGGTTCAGGAGGTTTTGGGAGGTGATCCGGGGAAGGAGGGGGTGCTATGGCAGTTTTTGAGGGGGGTCAGGTTTCTACGACGTGGGAATATTGATTTTGGATCCCCGAAGTTGCGGATCGCTTGACCTTCGAAGAATCCTAACGGATTCTTCTCCTCCTCCCGGTTGGATGACCCATCAGACCGTGAAGGGAATTTTTTATGGCTAAAACTGCATAAATATCATGAAGAAACTCCCTTTTTAAAACGGATATTGACCTTAAAATGAGTATACATATCAATCTAAATATTATTTTTAAAAACTGTGATCGCTCCTCTTCCGAAGGATCCCCAAAAAAATTAAATTTAATAATTACTTGATGTTCTCTTTGGTGAGCATATTTCCAATAACATTCCCTTTGCCCGTAAGACGAAATTTATCAAAATCCAATTCTTTTTCTGGTGAAATAATTACTACATCATCTTTCACACATTTAATTAAAGTATGATCCGTAAAAACTCTGAGACAACCCAACAAAGTCTCTGCTGGTACAACAGGACCTACAGTTGTCTGCAATGTTTTACGTGTGACCAATACGTTTGGATTGCCATTCACACTATTCCAGAGTTGTTGCCAAACATTTGTGATATTATCCCAACTAACTTGGGGGGGTCTGCTTATGGTGGGCATATGTTGATCTTTACATCCTCAATATAAAATATTTTCTTAGAATGTTTTTAATTTAAGGATTTTTCTGATTTTGAAGCTTGTTTCAAGATGTTTAATTTTTATGAGAGATGTTGTTAAAACGAAATCTATATATAAAACGCGCATGGATTATTCTCTTTGTGAGCACATCATGGTGAGTGTGGCTGATCAGTACATGAATGAGATGCATGACGAGTTCAAGTATTTTGCAACATGGTTACCTGGGACACCTTTAGAGATTGGTGATATTGGGGAACTGAAGGGTAATGAATTCACACAAATATCGAGTTTGAAGCAAAAAGGAATTGATTTCACGGTCCGCTCTGATCACACGAAAGATTCGATGCAACATTCTTCCAGCACCGGTGTTTCCATCTCAACAAAATTTAAAGGGAGTGCTGGCATCCCCCAATTTAACCTGGATGTTGTAGATGCCGGTATGGTTGTAAAATTCTCAAAAAACACTGGAGTAGCATTCGAGTTACAAGGCTATGAGATTAGAAAAATAGAAGATACAACACTGGTTGACAACGCAATTTTAAAAGAATATCAAGACAAAAAATGGAAAGATAACTGGGCTGTGATAAGCGAACTGGTGATTGCAGACTCAGGTACCGTCCTTATTTCACAGGGATCTGATGCTGCCATTGGCTTAAAGGCATTGGCAGATGTACCAAATTTATCTCTGGCGAATATCAACGCAAATTTTAATGTTTCCCATTCAAATAATCTGTTTACAACGATCTTGTGCAAGGCCGGACTTACACCATTATTCAAAATTCGGGGAATTCATCGCCGGTTTTTTGGAGCGGGTACTCCCCATGTTGAATCGAGAGCATATACCGGTAGTCCGTTCGAAAAGAGTCTGAAAGGAGAATCTAGTGATGCACAAACACCAACACTAACCGTTGACGAAATTCAGTTTAAAAAACAGTAAACATTTTTGCAGAGTGGAAAATTCACATTTATATGATTAGTCACCACTACCTTTTTTTTTATCAAATCTTTACGGAAAGGGGCCGTCACCTGTAATAAATGAGTAGGACCATAATGGGTGATGTGATGAGGGGGGTCGGGGAGATGAAGGAAGATGAAGGGTGATAGGGTAATTAAAAAAAATGGCTGGAAGACCGGGATAAAATTTTCACAATTTTTTTTACTGCTTCTTCAGACAATATCGTTTCACGATTGGCAATGTACTTGCATGCCTGATATGGCGTGATTACATCAATATATTGATTCAATTTTCGACCGGCTGTTGTTCCGTTTAACGAGATAACAACACTGCGGAATTTTGGTTGCTCGTTTTTTCCATGGTAGTAGTCTTTGGTGTAATACCACAAGGCAATCCCGGCACGTTGTACCTGATGAATAAGTTTGTCGGATTTTATTTCGATGTCAGACGATTTCCAGTTCTTTGTTTCCAGCAAAAAAATTCCGGTTGGTCCGGCAACAATATGATCGATCTGGCAGGTTTTGATGTACTCATTGTTTTTTCTCCAGTGAACGGCCCGGTCAAACCTGAGATTGACATCGTTTAAGACATGATACTCATCGGGCAGAAATGAGAGCTGACTGATTACCTCTTCCTCTCCATGAGCTCCGATGAGAAACGATTCATTTGTTTTCAGGAACTCGTACGAGCGTTCGATGTTGTAACATTCCTGTTGAATGACGGTTTGTTTCGTATGGATGGTATTGTTTTTCCGGCCACGGACATTGTATAAATTATTGGAAATTCCGGAGCATGGACCATGGATATGAGAATTTCGCAGGGCCAATGCAATCCAGTATCGCAACCGGTACCCGGTACGGGTGAGAAATCCCGGTTCAAGAGTACTCTTCAGGCTGAATTCGTGAATTGTGTTATCGACTTCACGGGTCTGCCGGGCAATTGCTTCCTGCAATTGACGATCTAGTCGAATTTCTTCATTGGTTAAATCCAGAATCAGTTGATCCTGTTGCCGGGAAATTTCTTCTTTTATTTCTGCAAGGATCTGCTCGTGGTGATCGTAGAACTGCTGGATCTCTTGCAGTGTTTCAAATTTTTTTCCGCGTACGCGACAGGTACCATTGATGAGATATTTCGTGCTGCCGGAGATGCGGTGAATCTGGGCCATGTTTTTTGTCCGTGTGTGAACCCCGAACGGAGGTATCCTGAACCAGTAATACTTTTTTTAAAGATTATCATATTACCGATTTGCACGTGCCATGATCTCCTCATGAGACCTGCATTCACTCAGGCGAATCCGGCCCTGCTACGGCCCCGGATATACCTCTTTTCCGGAACTTGAGGGAATAAAACCCGAAAATGGGGGAATAAATCCCGCATTTTTCTCATTTTTACGTCGATAAACCAGAGGTCATTTTTAGCCACATTATAGCGGCCGAAAAGGAGGGGTTGAGGGTTCCAGGAGGTTTTGGGAGGTGATCCGGGGAAGGAGGGGGTGCTATGACTGAAATTGTGGGGGGTCGGATTTCTACGACGGAGAAATGAGCGGTTGACGAAAGGGGGGTGAGGTTGTGATCCCCGCCAGGGAGCTATGATCCTGGATCTCCCACGCTCCGTCGTAGAACCTCCACCCAACCCTACTCCCAACCGGACCGGGAGACGTAGTTCCTCAAAAAAGAGACAGGGTTAGCTCAATTTTCGGTCAATTTTACGTCAGTAGACCAGAAGCAGAGTCTGGCAGGGTTACAGCAGCCGATCGTCCGAAAAACCGACAGGCATGCGTGCTGGATGAAGGAAAACCCTGTTTTGGGAGATGGTTTACGTCGGCCATCACTGTTACCCAACGTGCCAGGATTTCATCAGGAGACTTGCATTCCTCCATTATGCGATCTCCGACGGTGGCCCATTCCGCCGGCACATGCCATTTCATGAATTATGTGCAAACAGGGGGGAATTGTGTACACGGTTTTTTGAAATCGGCAGGGTTCTTCGGATTTATGGCGGACCGGGCGTTTTCTTTGGAGATTTTTGTACAATATTAGACAATATCTATAGGCAAAAGTCTGGTGAGATGGAGGGTTGGAGGTGGAAAATGAACGGAAGGGCTGTTTTGGGGAGGCTGATATGACCGTCAGGAAATACCCGACTGGAGAAGATCCCGAAGGTGTCTTCAACGTATGGGCTCACGTTGGCGAGGGGGGATTTGCCATTGGAAAATCCCGACCTGATTGGAGAGTTTTGCCATACGCCGGGAAGTGCGGGAGGGGGTGGAATTTAGGTATAGTATGAGTAGGACTCCACTGAGGAAGATTGTGAATGGGGACTGCTGTATTTGTTCAGCTAACCCGCGCAGGAAGTTATCGCTCTCGAAAAATGTTCTGCGCTGCAATTCTGGTAAAAACTGGTTACATTTTGCCAGTAACAATCCGCCACGTTTTTTTTGGAGAATGCCAGTTTGATTATTGGGACAGAAATTGTATATTATCCTGAAATAAATTGCTCACTGTGGATGACCGGAGGTTATCCCAAGAACAGAAAGGACGAGGTTCGCCCCAGGTCAAATGCGGCTGAACCTTTGTCCTGCCCGTAGGCATGTGATCATTACCCTCTCTCATTATGAAGATTTTCCCGTGCCTTTCGAGCGGAGCGTATGGAAAAAAAGCAAAGGAGAGATAAAGAATGGAACTACGAAAAATCAGTATCGCCCTTCTGGCACTGTTACTGGCGGCGATGGCGATTGTTCCGTGCGTAAGTGCGGATGAACTAAGTTTGAGCGAACAAAATTCCATTAATGGTAGGGAGTTTACCCCACCACCGGAGCATCATATCCCTCCGGAATATTTTAGGGATGCAAAACCTGCAACACCTCTGCCGGAATCGAAAATGATTAATATCATTTTCTCAGAAAAAACCCTTGATTCATTCAACCAGGTCAAACCGGCAGGAATAATCAAAATTCCGGCGTCCTATCTGAACTTAAATTCCGAATTCACGGAATCCAAAAGCTGGCAGAACAGTTTTGTGGAAAACAACATTAACCCAAACGATGTTGTGGTCCTGGTACGGATGCCAAGATCGATGTATGACCGGTTCCTTGCCACATCCAAGGATGGGATGATATCGCTCCCGGCTTCGTACTTCAGCAGGTATTATAAAAATCTCGCAGATCTCGATGCCAATGTTCATCCGGATGGGAATGCAATGACAATTAGTCCCAGCGCTGATCCTGTTCTGGCAGAAAAAACAAATGTATCGGTATCGGTACAAAAGAAATCTGTAGGCGCAAATCCACTCACATCACAAATAGTAACTCCGCTGAGAACCCCTCAGGGACCCAACACAAGACATGACAAGTGGATATTTTTCAACCGTATGTATGCAGATACGTACGATTATTGTATCGGACAGATTACACCGGATTCCTGGTCAGTTTCCGGCAATAATGACCAGTACTACGCGCCTCAGGAAAGGGAGTATTATCTGAATGACCGGCAGGATGCCATTGAAGTTGTGGTAAACTATGATCACGTGAATTATTTGCCTGAAACGAAAATCAGCTTATTCCCAACGATCTATGACGAAGATTTCAATGTACCGGTAGATTTGAATGATACACGTTGGGAAAGTAAAGGTGACCGCATTATTGAATTGAATCCCAATAATTTCCCCCAGGCATTAGGATATCATGTCCAGATCTTGAACGGGAAGTATTACATTGCGTTTGAATACATGAATAACCTGACATTCACGTCTACATATGTGTTCAATGATCAGGATAACCCGAGCACTTCGTTTACCGAGTGGGCTGGATCTTCTGAGTTTGTCCAGATCACAAGTCCGATAACGGATACATTTTCAGCGGATACAACTCCGATTATAGATCAGTGGACTCATGATGCGACTCTGGGTTCGTGGCAAAAACCCGATAATGTCTGGGATTATGCATCGATTGTTAACAGTGATGAGATTTTCACGAATATCTACTGGACCCACGGGGGTAGTAATTACGATGAACTCGTTACCAGTTCGTACCTGTCATCAGCATGGACTTAACTCCCATTTTTTTTCACCAATCAACGCTATCAACCATTATGCTCAATTATTCATAAACAGAAATATTCTCAAGGGAATTAGTAGAAACACAGGAAATTCTTTCATCGAAATGAAGGAGTGAGTCATTTAATGGAAAAATGGAACCTGTCCGCATATTATCCGGTGATTCTTGTCGGGATCGTTATCCTCGTTCTTGCCGGGGGTTGTATAACTAACACGACATCTTCACAAACAGCAAGCATACCCACAGCCATACCAGCTTCGATCGCCATGAACCCGCCGCTCTCAACCATAACCATGACCCCGGCCCAGCCAGCTTCCCCGGATGTACCCACGCCCGGTTTCACCCAGGATCCCGGATCATTGTGCAATCCTGATTCCCGGGTCCCTGTCCCGGTCGATACGTCAGTCCCGGTCCGGGACCCGATGCCCGGGATCCGGTATTCCCTGAACGAGAGCGATTCCGGCAAGACTATCGTAATTGGGAAGGGGGACGTTTTTGAGACCAACCTCGTATGGGCTCCAGGGCTGGGCTTTCACTGGGTCGTCCCGGTCTCAGGTTGTGGCCTCGAGCTGTTGAATGACGGATACTATGACACGGGTACTGATTTCTGGAATACATCTGGCCATTACCGGGCCAGATACCGGGCAGTCAGCCCCGGAACATCGATCATTAATGGAAAATTTATCCTCATTCACGAAGAAGAAGGGGATCTCGGGTTCAATCTTACCGTGATCGTGAAATAGAACCAGATTTAACGGATGAGTACAGGAAGTCCTTCGGGGCGCCCCTCCCCCGGCCCTTTCCACCTCCCCACCTCAGTTCTCAACCGACTTCCGCCGCTGTAACGTTGCTACATACTGCCTCATAGATTCCCGCCGGAGAATGCCGAATTGTTCCGGAAGAATTACTGCGTTTTACAGATGTCGAATGTTGAAAACATGAGACATGAGAAGACGGTAGTCTTCGAATATTATTGACTCTCCAAAAACGGCGATGAGGTAAAACTGGTATAGCCGGGCGATGTACGGGGCCGTATTCTGCACCCCGGGAGACTGTCGGGGAAACGGGGCCTGCACACCAGTCAACACATTCACCCACTCATTTCCTCTGGCACAACACCCACGTTTCTGGTTACAAGCCGGACTGCTATGGCGCAAACGGATCGAAAATAAGGAAATGAAGGAATGAAAACATGAGCAGCATGAAAACTGGCGTCGTCCTGCTGGCAGCGATGGTGATTGTACAGATGGTGAGTGCGGAGTGGCGTTCAGAAGAGTTGGAACGTCATTTTCATTTGCTGATCTGACGATGATACGTTCTAATGTATAAAAAAAATCAATGTTCTGGTGGATTGATTATGGAAAAGATACTGAAAGCAGGAAAAATTGCGATCTTCATCCTTTTTGCGGTTGTTATCATCTACCTAATTTCTATCCTTGGATTTGGGGCGTTTGCGAGTTTGTTCCTATCCCACCAGAGTTTCTCTGACACCTTTCCCGTAAACGAATCAGATTTGAATGCCAATGATATTCTGATCAATCTCACAGAATCTGATTTTGTCCAGTATCCTATCCTAAAGGATATCGTACAGGAGCCTGTCCGGCATCGTCATATACTGTTTGATCGCAGGGAATATTTCGATAAGCAGCGGATTGCGGATTTCCGGAATAAATATTGTATCAACCGTTCGATTAACCGGTACATCCATTGGAACGATACCTACTACCAGATTGTCATTGGCCAGGAATAATCTTCAACGGATTCCCGCAGGTCACAAGCGAGAAAACTCGGTCGTTGCCAGGTACAGATCCCATTTTTTACACAGGAAAATTTTAGAATTTTTTTGGTTGCTGCGAATACGTTGTAAATTTTTTTAGGATTCTTTTACGTTAAAAAATTTGAAGTACGGAGCGGTGTGAAAATTTTATCGCGGGGTCTTCACCAACGATTCCAATCGATCGATACGTTTCCCATTCCCGGCATGTCCTGCCAGACTTCCGTTACCGTCAAGGGGACATCCAGGCGGTACGTATCGTGTCCCGTGCATGATCGTGAGGACCCCACGCACCCACTAAAAGCCCTTCGGTGAGAAGGGAACGATCCGAAAACCCGGCACTCATAGAGGGCTGCACCCCCTCTCCTACCCATCCGGTCCCGCAGCAGGCCCGGATCGCCACTTTCGGCGGTTGCCCGACCGGCCTGTTTCGGTGGTTTTTGCGGGAAGTCTCACGGAAAAACGCCATACTTCGCCCGATTCGGAAACGGGCAATTTTCCATGGAGAAAAACCGGCCTGTTTAGAACCTGTTTCTTTTGAGGATCGGTGGCTGCCACAGGGTTTGGTGCATGGGCTGGGGTTTACGTCACCGGCCGCCATTATCCGACATGCCATGATCTCCTCAGGAGACCTGCATACACTTACACGAATCCGGCCTCGCTACGGCCCCGGATGTACCCCTTTTCCGGAACCAGAGGGAATAAAACCCGAAAATGGGGGAATAAATCCCGCATTTTTCTCATTTTTACGTCGATAAACCAGAGGTCATTTTTAGCCACATTATAGCGGCCGAAAAGGAGGGGTTGAGGGTTCCAGGAGGTTTTGGGAGGTGATCTGCGGAAGGAGGGGGTGCTATGACTGAAATTGAGGGGGGTCGGAATTCTACGACGTGAAATGGGGTGTTATCGGCGGGAAGACGGAGGTTGTGATCCCGGCCAGGGAGATACACTCACTTATCGTGATAAAATTTTTACAAATTTATTGACTGCATCTTCAGACAATATCGTTTCACGATTGGCAATGTACTTGCATGCCTGATATGGCGTGATTACATCAATATAAGGATTCAATTTCCGACCGGCAGTTGTTCCGTTTAACGAGATCACAACACTGCGGAATTTTGGTTGCTCGTTTTTTCCACGGTAGTAGTCTTTTGTGTAATACCACAAGGCAAGCCCGGCCCGTTGTACCTGATGAATAAGTTTGTCGGATTTTATTTCAATGTCGGATGATTTCCATTTTTTTGTTTCCAGCAAAAATATTCCGGTTGGTCCGGCAACGATATGATCGATCTGGCAGGTTTTGATGTACTCATTGTTTTTTCTCCAGTGAACGGCCCGGTCAAACCGGAGATTGACATCATTTAAGACATGGTACTCATCGGGCAGAAATGCGAGCTGACTGATTACCTCCTCTTCTCCCTGGGCTCCGATGAGAAACGATTCGTTTGTTTTCAGGAACTCGTACGAGCGTTCGATGTTGTAACATTCCTGTTGGATGACGGTTTGTTTCGTATGGATGGTATTGTTTTTCCGGCCACGGACCGTGTATAAATTATTGGAAATCCCGGAGCACGGGCCATGGATATGAGTATTTCGCAGGGCCCGTGCAACCCAGTACCGCAACCGGTACCCGGTACGGGTGAGAAATCCCGGTTCAAGAGTACTCTTCAGGCTGAGTTCGTGAATTGTGTTATCGACTTCACGGGTCTGCCGGGCAATTGCTTCCTGCAATTGACGATCTAGTCGGATTTCTTCATTGGTCAAATCCAGGATCAGCTGATCCTGTTGCCGGGAAATTTCTCCTTTTGAGTCTGCAAGGATCTGCTCGTGGTGATCGTAGAACTGCTGGATCTCTTGCAGGGTTTCAAATTTTTTTCCCCGTACATGACAGGTGCCATTGATGAGATATTTCGTGCTGCCGGAGATGCGGTGAATCTGGGCCATGTTTTTTTCCGTGAGTGAATTCCCAACGGACGTATCCTGAACCAGTAATACTTTTTTTGAGGATTATCATATTACCGATTTGTTTGTGTGGGAATCAGTTCAGGGATATATGCAGAAAACCCCCTTTTTTCGAGTGCCCCCAATCCGGCCCTGCTACAGCCCCGGATGCACCCCTTTTCCGGAACCAGAGGGAATAATTCCGGAAAATGGGGGAATAAATCCGGTAGGTTTCGAGATTTTACGTCGGCAGACATGAGGTCATATTTAGCCACATTCTAGCGGCCGAAACGGTCGTGTCGCGGGTTCCCGGAGATTTTGGGGGGTGATCTACGAAAGGAGGGGGTGCTATGGCCGAAATTGAGGGGGTCGGGGTTTTACGACGTGAAACTGCCTTGCTGGATATAAAGATTTTAGGGTTACCGAAGTTGTGGGGTATTTTACCTGTCACAGGTAAGATACCCGTGACGGGTTTTTGCATGAGTTTGAAATTCCTGCTCCTGGTCGGATTACCGTCAAGTAATCTCAAGTCTCCGATAGATCTCCTGCATCACGACATCCGGTTTTTCAAAAATGTCTTTTGCCGGAACCCGGAGGATCTCATAACCTTGCGTTTTCAGGAAATCGTCACGGCTTTTATCAGCCTGTATTGATTCACGGGTTGTAGTAACCGAGTATGAACGGTTGTTGAGATTTACAAATTCTGTATCTTTGAGAGAATTGACATACAATTTTTTTCCGGAATAATTCACAAATTTCCGGATACCTTCATAATCCACCTGGCACCGGGTCCCCAAAATTTCAGCATAATAATGCTGATCACCGTCAACTTCAATGATCAAGTTCACCCCTTTTTCCGGATTCCTGAGGATAAAGTCCACTTCGATTCCACCAATACGCTGGTGAACTCCGGGAAGATTGTCCATGCTGAGCTTTAAGGCATTTCCTTCCGTGATCATGAGACTGAATAATTCAAGTTCAGCTGCACTTGTTTTCCTCAGGAGCGAGATCGTATCCACGTACTCGATCAGGTTCCTTAAGATCGCATCCATTTTCCTGCAATAGGAAAAATCACCGACAACGACCATCAGGTCCCGGGCCCGGGTGAGTGCCACGTTGATCCGGTTTTTATCATCAGACCAGCGTGCAGCCGGTTCACCGATTCCTTTTGAAAGAACCGGTGAGAAAAACATGATATCTTTCTCATTTCCCTGAAAGGTATCGACTGTGCCGACAAGGATTTCCCGGGAAAAGAGGCCCTGCATAGAGAGAATCTCTTCGATCTTTTCTTTTTGTCCCCGGAACTGAGTTACGATACCGATACTTTTTCCAAAGAATGCATCGTCTGATCTGATACTTTTGATAACATCGCAGATTGCCTGTGCCTCTTTTGGATTCATCCACGACTGCCCGTTGCAGCCCCGGAAACATTCGCCCGAAACATCGAGCCCGAACATACCGATAATCTGGCACGGCTGATCGCGCTGAATGGCTTTTTTCTTCAGGGACAGATGCATCTGGTAAATGTAGAGATTGGAAAAACCGATGATAAGCGGATGGCTGCGATAATGTTCGACCAGGTTGACCATGTTTTTCCTTCCCCCGGGAAGGAACCGGAGCCCGAGTTGGAACATGGTGTTATTCCGGTGACCGAAGAGTTCGAGAGACCCGGAAATGCCATATTTTGCCGCAAGAGTATTTTCCTTAACGGAAGACGTATCTTTGAAGATGGCTGGCAACTGATTTGGATCGCCGATGACTGCAAGGGATTTTGCCCGGTAGATCAATGGCAGGACATTGGTCAACGTGCACTGTGAAGCTTCATCGATAACAAGGATGTCAAACAGATCCGGTTCCATCGGGAATGACTGGGCCTGGTGTGCATTTGTAACCCAGACAGGTATCGCTTTCAATGCCTTGAGATACTCATCCCGGGGAAAACCCCGTGCGGAAAATGTGGAAGACCGGGTGAGATGCCGGCGCAGATGATCTACCGCCTCAAGGATATACGAGCCTTCTGCGATCCGTTTGAGGTAGCACTCTTTTGCCAGCTTGAAGGATAGTTCGGCCAGCTGGGAATTGACATGGTTGAGATTTGCCCGGATCCGTTCCGGATCGAACCGGTTAAATAGCCGGTTGTCATCGTTTGCGAGCCAGACCGGGGCATCCATGGTCTGGTTAAGGATAGACTCAAACAGCGCGTCGAGCACTTTGTCGCGCAGCGAGTCGGGGATATTATCATACGAGATCTTCATGTCCTGAATAGCCCGGTCAAATGAATCTTTCCGTGTTTTTTCCAGATCGTTTAACTCAGTGCGGCAGTGTTCTTTCCACCGGTTTTTCAGGTCTTCGCACTCTACCAGGTGCCGGTACAGCACCGTTTCCTGTGTGGGAAGAGACGTTGAATCGCCGTTTTCGATTACGCAGATCACCGGTCGTTGTGCCCACCAACCGGCAATTCTTTTCTGCGGTAACGGAATTTCTCCGCAGAGGTGCGAATATCCTTCGATGCTCATTTGCAATTCACGGCAGCGTTCCCAGTATTCCAGCAGCCGGGTAAACCGGTCTGCCGAACAATAATTCCAGGACCGGGCGATTAGTTCAAACGTTGGCTGCTCTTTTATGTAACGGAAAATTTCTGCGAGTTCGGCCCCCTGTTGCCCGCTCCATGCTTTGACGATGGGGGAGCTGATGATAAAACGATCGAACTGAAGGATGAGTGTCCTCAGCATCCGCAAAAATTCTTCTTTTTTGGTCTGGAGGCACCAGATTTCTGCAGCCTTATGTGCGGCTGGTTCGAGTTCCCGGATCTGACTGGCGATCTCCATAAACGAGAGATCGTCGCGATAATTGAATATGAAGTTCTGGAGATGCAGATTTTTCTTAATCTCTGCAATTTGCTGGCATTCGTTCTCGATCTGCCGGCGGTCTGTGGAATTCTCCCATTCCTCAGAAACATCCATCCAGCGGAGGGTTGTATCGACAAGTGCATCGAGTGTTTTTCGTCCTGCCACCGGATCGCGGGAGAACACAGCCCAGACCTCGGTCGGGTAATAGGACTGGAGGGAGTGTTCGATCTCTCGGAGCTGGTTTTGTGCAGGCCGTTTTTTCATAAAAGAAAAGAGGCCGTCGGGAATGGTAATAAATGAGGAATACGCTTGTTTCCAGGTTACGAGCGTTGACCGGGCAAACGGAATCTCGGGTGGGAGCCGGGCCGTAATGAGAGCCGACCGTGCATCGTCGTACTGTTTTTTCAAAAGAGTATACCGGGTGAACTTGTCCTTGTTTATCGTCACCAGGTTATCGATCCTTTGGATAAGGTTTTCAGAGAGTTCCATCCACCTGCGGGCATCTGACTCGGATGCCCACCGCTTGTAATTGTCATTTAAATCCGATGCGTAATACTGCTCGATATCCGTGGTGAGCAGAGCCCGGTACTGTTCGAGCCACTGTGAGAACCGGTCCGGCGCAGGACCGCTCGACAGCCATGAGAACCTCCCGACGGGAAGATCGCTGCATCCAAGATCGCCAAGCAGGCGGTCGCGTTCATGTTCGCACGCAGCGATCTTCTGTGCGTATTCCTTTCTCTGCTCATCGTCGCGCTCAATTCCTTTCCGGCAGTTTTTGCGTGCATCCCACCAGCGTTTTAGGGGTTCGCAGACTCCATCTTCGAACCGGTCAATGGGGACGGTATAACCAAGAAGGCCGGCCTGCTTCTGGAATATTTCCCGGTTTTGTGCAATCTTCTCTGAAACTTTCCTAAATTCCAGGAACGATCGCGACGCTGCCTGTTTTGCCTGGGTGATTCGCTGAGGAATTTTGTCGTCAAGGAACCGCTGGTACTCACGTTTCTTCTTTTCAAGATCTCCGATCTCTTTTCTGACAGACTCACCATAACCGGGAATATATTTGTCCTGTAGGGTAACGTACCGAAGTTTTTCAAGCGATGTCTCAATCGTATTCCTATCCTTTGCCCCGGCCCGGACGGCAAGCGGATAATCGCATTCAAAATCCCGGAGCCTGTCGTACACGACATCAACGGCAGCTTTGGTTGTGCTCGCAAAGAGGACGGTCTTTCCTTCTTTCCACGCATTCACGAGAAGCGATACAACCACCTGGCTTTTCCCACAGCCGGGCGGGCCGCTGATAACAGTGACCGGTTTATTCTCAAGGATTCCCTGTACAGCGCGTTTCTGAGAATCATTGAGCGGGATGACTGGAACAAGATCTTTTTTTGTGCCGGCTTCCACCCATTCACTGACATCAGTATCGAAAATGCGGAAACCTCCGGTGTCTGAAGGATTGCGATCCAGCCGCTGTTCGAGCGCCTGATAGTCAGGCATGATATACTTGACATAAGAGTTCTCGGCCGATGGCGGAACAAAAAAGATCCAGGGATTTTGTGTTGCTGCATTCTGGGTCTGGTTTTTATCAGCGTTCCGGAATTTCCCCCCAAGCAGAGGGAGCTCTGCAAGAATAATATCCACGAGATTTTCCGACAAGGCATTGTTTTTTTCGCCACTCTTCCGGCGGGCATTCTCAAGAATCCTGAAAGGCAGTTCTTCGAGCGGAATTTCCGGAGCGCATTCGAGCCGGTCGAGAAGGGAACAGATCACCGGCGATATCTCCCAGCGCCCTTCGTCGGGAGTAAAGATGAATGCCCGGTTTTCCCGATCGTACTCCACCCGGACATGCTGGTACAGGAACGGGCTGATGTGCTGCACCCATTCTGTATTCGTTTTTTTGGCCAGGTACCAGCACGGCCCTCCGATGTATCCTTCCGTGAGGTTCCCCTTTTTTATTTCAAGAAGAAGGCCATTTGCGGTATTTTTCTCCTCCATAACCGTCCACGTGCTGTCCAGGGAATCGCGGGCGATATCGGGAAACAGGAAACATTTCAGCGTGCCCGGTTTTCCGGCTCCGTCAAGAGGGATCTGGAAAAAGTTCTCCTGCTCCAACTGGACAAAATCCTTATGAAACCGGATGATGTCCAGCCACGGGAATTTTGTTGGGAGTTCAGTCATTATATTTATCCGGAAGATGTTTATTCAGTCTTACATTTTTATTAAAGATTAAGATTTGTAGTAGCGACGTGGTTACACGAAGTCTTGGAGAGGTTCTTCTGGAAATTGGTGGAGATGAATGCGAATTATGAGTGTGGGAATTTTCGTAAAACCCCCATCCCACTCCCCAAAGAATCCTAAAGAGAATGCCCCCACCCGAAGACGAACCCGCAAACGTGTACGTCTGGATCGAGCAGGGCCGCACCGATATCCTGCGCTAGTACATTGCGTTCATAAAAAAAGGCGGGACGCAGGTGCCGTGCACGAGTCTTGCCGCAGACGATCTCGGGAACGCCGTCTCGTCCGGGATGAGCAACCCCACCAATGAGCCAAAGTTATTCATGCGTACCATTTGTATCATATGATCATGCCAGCAGTAAAGCGGATTCCGGTGTCAGAACCGGTATGGAAGGATCTTTCCGAGATGCGTTCTGCCGGGCAGACCTATACGGAACTTCTGGAAGAGATGGTCGAGGCACGTAAAAAGGAGCGGCTTGTAACGGACATGAAGCGCATTGAGGAAGAGGGTACCTTCGTTTCGCTCGCGGAGATCAAGGATTGACGTTTGCCCCCATTCATTGAACCGAAACAGGTCGACAAGATCAACGGGTTCAATGAGAAAAGCCGGAGGATAACCAAAGAGAAGCTTGCAACCCTCCGCAATGATCCGTTTCCCGGAACACGGGGGGACAAAGAGAGATTATGCCTGAAGGACGGGTATGTCCTGTACCGTCCGCAAACCGGGAGATCCCGGAACAATAAATTCCCCATCGGAGAATGCATATATCCCGGGACATGAGTACATATCAATAGAGGTGCCCTTATGGAAAGCGAAGTTCTCAAAGAACTGAAACTGATCCGTGCGGATTTGAACACCATCAAGAAGAATATGGTCACCCGGGACATGATCCTCACCGAGGATGAAGAAAAGATCCTGGACGAAGCGCACGAAGCGCTCCGGAACAAGAAGACCAAAACCCTTACCGAAGTCATGAAGGCGCGTCGTGCCGCTTGAGATCCGGATCGGTCGCAGGCCGAACAGTTCCTCATGGCTGCAAAACAACCGCTTGCTGACCGGCTGGCAGCACGGATCGAGGGTCTTGCTGAGGACCCCCGGCCCCGGGGTGCAGAGAAGTTCCTCGGCCGGCAGGGTGTTTTCCGGATACGGGTCGGTGCTTACCGCATCCTCTATTCGCTTGAACCGGGTATTCTTCTCATTGTTACTATTGACAAACGGTCCCGGGTTTACAAACGGTAATCCCCGATCTTCTGAATAACAAATCTCCCCCATCAATACTCACATCGTTTCCGGATGTTATTCGGATTATTTAAAAAAGAATCATGAAGACAATGGATCCCCCCGAAGACGAACCCTGCGAACAGTGCGGCCTCTGCTGCCGGATCTTCGGCCCCGGCATCACGCCGACCGCCGCAAACGTGTACGTCTGGATCGAGCAGGGCCGCACCGATATCCTGCGCTGGTACATTGCGTTCATGGAAGGCGGGACGCAGGTGCCGTGCACGAGCCTCACCGCAGAAGATCTCGGGAGCGCCGTCTCGTTCGAGATGCGGAACCCTGATACCGGCGACTATATGCCCGTCTGCCCGTTCCTGCGCCGGGTGGCAAAGAACCGGTACCTCTGCGGGATTCACACCGTCAAGCCCGAGATGTGCTGCCATTACGAGCCGTGGATCTGGGGCGAGACCTACTTCAACAAATGCACGGCCTTAAAAAAGATGGACACCAAGTGCCTGTGGCCGCTGTAGATCAATCCCCGGACATTTTTGGTTCCCGACCGGATTGTGCAAAAGACCGGGACGGAATTATTTTCGATCTCTCCTCTGGTTGAAGACCTTTTTTTTAAATCGCCCGGGTGACGGTGAAAAATTAAAATCAGATTGATCCTCTGCCTGATCGAAAAAATTTTCGCAATCGTTCTCCTGCACTGGTACCGGTGAATAATCAGGGGCCCGCTGAAATATATTTCAACACCGTAACGGCATTGAACATGACCGATCTGTCAGGGCATCCCGGATGGAAGGGACACTATTTACGTGTAGCCCGTATTTATTGGGGATACCATGCAGGTGCCGGAGTCCCCGTGCCAGAGTGCAAAACCGATAATGAGTCCGATAATAATCCCGATCACAAGGACAATTCCGATCCGGATAAGCAGCTTTTGTTCCATAGGTACTTGTTCTCCGGTGACGGGGATAATGATTTGTGGGGTTCTGGTGCAGTGTCAGGACTTTTAAAATCGTCACGCGTGATGGGTCATGACAACATAATTTTCATTAAGTTTTGCTCATGCCTGAGCACCTCAGGAACTGAAATTATTTTTGTCGGATACCTTTAACATTGGACGCCATGGACCAGGCAATCAAAAAATGTTCTGGTTATGGTATGTCTGGCGATTCCCGGTTGCATTATTGCAGGAGTTCACTACCTTGCCATCGATCTCCCGATGCAGCAGGCTGCACTCCATGCACCCGCGAACGTGGGGAGATAGGGGCGGGGCAGCACCCGGGACGCCAGGTGCGCTCCACGCCTTTTGAATACGAATTGCCGGGCCGGTATCAAACGATAGTGCCCGGATTATCAAAACCCCGGTAACCGGGCACCGGTATCGGATGATGGCCCGGGTCGGGTGATCACGGCACATTTTTTTTTATATTCCGGCAAAAAACCTTAACATCCCCTGCTCCCAAAGGGAGAGATCGGTGAACATTATTATGAAACCTGGCTACGTGTGGACTATCGCGGGCGTCATCCTTGTGCTCATCCTGCTTGCCGTGATCATGGCAACCGGAATAGTGCCGGGAACTGCTGGTACAACAACCCCGGGTTATGGCTACGGTCCCGGGACCGGCACG
>Ga0265297_10004793_pt1 | contig 21535 bp, 19 predicted proteins | sample Munlanlwell13791_FD_192502 | JGI IMG/M metagenome (GOLD analysis project Ga0265297, IMG submission 192502) | Leachate microbial communities from a municipal landfill in Southern Ontario, Canada - Leachate well 137-91 | ecosystem: Engineered > Solid waste > Landfill > Unclassified | place... | reverse complement strand
ATTTATAACCGGACAGTAGTGTTGCTTTATAATATTTAATTGTTTTAATAAAACAATTTTTGATAAATATTGTTTTATTGAAATATGCGTTTATGCTTTATAAATTTTTAGAATCTATACCATTATAGCATAAACAAAATAAATATTCAGGTGTGTAAACATCAAGCTATATAAAATCCCATCAACTCAGATGATGTCTGTTACGAATGCACAACAGATTTCAATTAGAATGATAACAAGTATCATTGTATTTCTATTTTTAGACTTTTTTGAATATATCCGGTATAATTGACTACCATTTTTTAAGTTTCAATTTGTTGATAAACATGTTAGTAACTTCTAAATAATTATATTTTAAATTCTAAGTTTATGAAAACAAAATTAATTCACTTGCTTATTACAGGGTGTTTAATTTTCCCTGAAATTGGTTTTGGCCAGTTAAACATTGGAAATACCATTCGAAATGCAACAAACCACAGGATTAACAGAGAGGTTGATAAAGGGGTAAATACAGCCATAGATGATATTCTTAAAAAAAAGAAATCGAAAAATGATAGTATAAAAGCTGCAGAAACAGACAAACAAACAAGCAAACAAACGATTCCTGTTTCAAATACACCTTCACTCCAATCCTTTTCCAAATATGATTTTGTTCCGGGCGAGAAGGTTATTTTTTACGATGACTTTACTGCAGAGAACATTGGCGACTTTCCGGTTCAGTGGAATACAACAGGCTCCGGAGAAGTGGTTACTACCAATCTTTATGAAGGCAGATGGTTTAATATTACTAACGGACGTGGTGCAACCGTTCTGGATGCACCTTTAGTTTTACCTGAAAATTACACCATTGAGTTCGATGCTGTCAAACAAAATGATCCGAATAATAATAATGGTTCCGACTTTTCATTTGAAATTCTCAGTACCTCCAAACCTAAAGATATCGGTTATGGCAATGCCCGTCCGGGCGATGCAGCAATTCGGTTTGCTTTTGAATATTCCACAAGGTATGGTACTTATTATCGGGACGGTTCGCCTGACCTTTCAGGCAGTGATAACATCAGGTTGTTAGAAGGTAAGAAATACAAAATTTCGATTTGGGTGCAAAATGAAAGAATCAGAATGTATATCGACGAAAAAAAGGTTTTTGATCTTCCGAAAGCGATGTCGAAAAACTATAAATACAACATGATTCGTTTTGACAGGGGTGTTGTAATGGTTGGGAATATTAGGATAGCAACCGGCCTTCCGGATGTAAGAAACAAGCTCCTGACTGAAGGAAAACTGGTTACCTACGGAATCTACTTCGACGTGAACAAAGATGTGGTAAAACCAGAATCGTATGGTACGTTGAAAGGAATTGCAGCCATATTGAATGAAGTGCCCGATGTAAAAGTAAAAATAGTTGGACACACTGATTCCGATGGCGCTGATGCTGCCAATCTCGACCTTTCGAAACGACGTGCAGCGTCTGTAAAAGCTGAACTGGTTAAATCGTTTAATGTAAATGGTGACCGACTGGTGACCGACGGAATGGGCGAAAGCCAACCAGTTGCACCTAACGATACTCCTGTAAATAAAGCCATGAACCGAAGGGTTGAATTCATCAAATTGTAAATTATTTTCAAACAGGCAGACTCACAATGTCTGTAATCTGCCTGTTTTCTTTCCTGATTAAAAATCCCAATGTTGTGTACCGAAAAGTATTTCAGGTATTCACAAACAAATAAAGACATAAGCAATTTATTTTTTAACTCCGTAAAATATATTGATAATGAAAACAATCTTTATGTTATTTCTGCTGCTGTTTGCAATGAACTATGCAAATGCCCAGGTCAGACCTGAAGCCTATTTAAGTAATCTACCTTCGGTTCCCGAAGATATCTGTAGTGATGAAACACAAGGCAAGGATGAATTCCTCTCAAAGGTTAATGAAATTAGTGGCGAATTGCAAACCGAGATGGAGAGGCGGCATGAAAATAATGATGCAAAAGTTGAGGCCAACAAACCGAAGATGATGGACAATGCGATGAGACAAACAGGCGTATCTCCCGAATTGACACAAAAAATGATGGACCTTGAAAACCAAAGCAAAGGCGCAACCGGTGATCAGAAGAAAGCCTATGAAGCTCAGAAGAAAGCTCTGGCCGATCAGATGATGCAGCAAAGTATGAACATTTCAATGGGAGAGATTGAAAACCTGAAAAAAATGGATAAAGCCGGGCAAAAAGCCTGGGCTACGGCTTATGCTACTGAAAAACAGGCTGAAGTGGCAGCCGATCCCAAAAAGTTTCAGGATCAGAATGCAAGAGAAATGCAAAAATACAATCTCCTGCAAAGTCAGAAACAACTACGCGACAGTCTTAATGCACAACAGAACAGATACATGAAAAAGTTTGCGGAAATTGATGAAGATGAGATCGGGAAAAAATTATTGAATAAAATTGAGGGTATAAGGAAGGAAATTGCCGATCTATATACCGAAACTGCTAAAATTGGTACCAGTCCTGATGAAAATAAACTAATTGCACTTAGAAGTGATATGAAGAAGGCAAAGGTAAGCTACTGCAACTTACAAAGTCCTAAATATATCAATGTCCTTGCAGAATACAAATCGTTTATCCAATCATCCATGTCGGCTTATTATCGTCTCGAAAAATTATCAAACGAGGTCGCAAAAATGCAAACCGGAGTAGATATCAGTCCTGAACCCGGTGAATTTGGCCTGGGCAATGTTTCAAGTTATATAAAACAGTTATTGGGTGCCTACAAATATAACCTGTACGGACCCGAAGACTGGACAATCGGCTAAATCTGATATTTATGAAACAGATCTTAATACTTCTCGTTTTTCTCCTGTCAACTATGATATTGCCGGCACAAAACACCAACAATGAGGCTGCACAGATTAAACAACAGATGTCAACTATTCGGAAATCGACCAATTGGGGTGATCCTGCAGCAGCTAAGGAAGCTAATGCAAAGATTGAGTCGCTATCTGCAAAACTAACCCAAGCTCTACGGCAAAATAAATCTACACAGCAGCAACCACAGGGGAACGATGAAACTCCATCGGATGCCAATGTAAAGAATGAAATGCAACAGGAGATGGACGATTACAACAATAAATTGTGGAACCAAATGATGAAGATTGTACGCGAAGGAGACGAAGGCAAAATGGATTTAGCCGAACCACTCCGAGTAGAAATTGTTCAGGAATATAAAGATGATGAAGATCCCACCATCAAAAGTGCCGATTGGTTTCAGCAAATACCTTATTTGCTTATTAATGTCTCAATGCCAGGTGTTCATGCAGTAATTGATCAAATGCCACTTTTCAGAGGAATAAAAATTCTTATTGTTACCTGCGAAAAAGAGGGTACACCGGTTAATCTGTCTGAAATCCTGAGTAATGCGTCATCATACCCACTCGAAGAATTATACGTATTGAATTTTGGATCTTCAGTCACCCGGATTCCTTCTGAAATTTCATCATTCAGTCAGTTAAAAATATTGTCATTTGACAATAACCGACTGGAGAATATTCCCGATTACCTGAGTAAGCTAACCATGCTGAATAATTTACAAATCGATCTTAATCCGATTTCGGAACTGCTTCCAGTAATTAAATCTCTAAAGATGCTTAAACAGCTAAGTCTGGTCAAAACCAATGTCTTGGAAAGCGAAATTGAACAAATTCAGAAATTATATCCAAATTGTCAAATTACCGCAAAATGAGAACAGCACTGATTTTATTGTTTTTTGCAGGTGTTTTAGGAGCATCACATGTTTCGGCGCAGAATAAACAACGGTTTTTTCTTTATTGTACAGCTTCGGGCGATTCATCAGCGAGATATGCAGAAGAATTTGAAGAAATTATGTCATCCAATCTGACTAAATCCTTTCCATGTGTTCGGGTTAGAACTCAAAAATTTATTCGGGAAAGACTTAATGAGGAAAAAATCAAACAACTTAAAGGTTTATCGGAAGATACACCCTCGTTTTGTGACGATCTGGCCTGTGATTATTTCATCAATTTAGAGCTTTCAGATTTTCTTTCCGATCAAATAGTAGCATCAGCAAGCTGTATTTTGTATCGAAAAGTTGAGCCGCTTGTCAGATATGCTAAAAATGCTCCACGAAATCCGGCATCAATCAGGAATATAATGAATACAGTGGCCGAAACATTAATTAAAAAACTCGGGAAATACGAAATATGTCCATTCACAGGCCCTGTTTCAATCACCATCAACTCAACGATTGATACGACCCATACAGAGCAGTATGGTGTTTATTGCAATGGTTCGGACCAACAGTACCGCAAAGAAATGACTATAAAGAATCAGACGCTTAGTGATTGGAAACTCGAAAGAAAAGGTATTCCCCGGACAGATGGAACTATGACCTTTTACACGAATGAAGAATCGAAAGTGACAGAAGAAAATGGATGCTTCAAATGCAAGTCAGGGAGGGAAGGCGGTCGAACCTATACCGAAATACGGTCGATGAAAGTTAAAGGAAACGGCATCTCTCACGAAAGCATTCGTGACGGAAAACCCCAGGATGATACCCGCATTGAACTCCGGTTTATGGATAATGGTACATATTATGTAACAACCAAAGGCACTTCCCAGCCGGTAACCGGTGAAGAAAAAGTAGTTACCAGCGCTGAAGGCACCTGTGACAATTTGCCGCAGGAAACGAAAGTAGTACCAAAGGATATCAAAATTCCACTAAAAGAAATATTTGGTCCGTATCCGGGAAAATCAACCGATAAGGTTTTAACGCAAAAGGATAGCAAGGAAACATACAACTCAACAATCAAAGAAAAAACAACAATTACTATCGATTTTACCTTAACACAAAAAGACAAATAAAATGAAAAAATCAAGCTGGTTATTCATCTTTTTTTTCGTTAATCTTGCTAATATTCAAGGCCAGGATTACCCGCTCATTCCGGATCATCCGGGCACTTTCGAACTCATCGATTGGGGCGTTTACACCCATTGGGATTGTGGTTTTACGAAATCTGAAACAACTGCCAATTATCAGAAAATTATCGGGATATCAAATTTGGTGCGTAAAAACCCGGTATTCACTGATCAGAAGGGATTCAATTGCTATGCTTATGTTTTTGCAGAAAATTGCCCGGGTAAATTTGGTTATGGAATCCCAGGCAAAATCAGATTCGATTTCGGAGACTGGTTCATGGATAAGGGACAACCAAAGTTCTATAAAATTGAACCTCCAAGCTGGAGTATATTTGCAAATACGCTGGAACATACGTTCGGCCCGAATTATAGTCTGGGGGCTCCAAAACCTACTGAGAAACCAAAAGAAGGGTTTAATTACGAAAAATGGAAAAACGTTAGCGACAAACTTCATGATATTATCTACCTCCCCGGGCAAAAGGAAGAACTTGGCAATGGAATCGACAGGTACAGCAGCGAACAAATCGTAGTGTACAACCCGGAACGGCCTCCCTATTACCTGCCGGTTAAATTCCGTGAATTGGCCGAATTGCTGATAGAGTATTGGAAACTCCACCCTGATAAGTTTGAAGCTGATTTGATGTTAGGAATGATGGAAGCTGAATATGCAAAGTTTTCAGAAGCAGAGCGGGATGGTTGGGCGTATAACAATATTAATGATGATCGCAGCCCGGTCCTGAAAATTACGACTAAGCCGGGACCGCAGCCGGTCGTGCGTTTAAATCCGGAATACTGGAACAAAAAACTTTCCCGGTCGGCTATTCAGTTGCTTGTCTTTAACCGACTGACTGATACCAAAAGATTAACCAGGGAAAAGGAAGAAGCATTAAAGCATAATTCGACAGGTTACAGTCTTCTAAGATTTGAGGAAGCTTTGGATATAAAAATGTTTTCAGTATTAATTGATAAATGAACGTTGAAATTGATTTTTGATTGTCACGCCGGGAAAATTAGCTGTTGTGTTCACAACCGCAGGTAGCAGGATCTTTTGATGGTCTGTTAGCAATATTTTTTGTAATTTCCTTTTTAATATCGCAACCGTTGCAATCACCGCAGGCGGATGTTTCTTTCTTGTTAATATTTTTTATTACGGCATAGATTGTATATGCAACGGCTGAAATGATAATTATATAAACCAGTATAGTTTGGAACATTTTGACGACCTCCTCTTTATTAAAAATTACATTTATAAAATTAAAAAAACATATTCTAATTACTATCAACAACTTATGGAACAAAAGTAGGAGACGAAAGTAACTCAGTTCCCCTTTAGGGGGTAGGGGTTCCCTTATAAAAACAAACTTCCTATCTGATAAGTTGCAAAAGCGACAAGCCAGGCAATAGCAGTGGTGTAAACCATGGTAAATACCGCCCAACCCCAACTCGATTCCTTTTTAATGGCAGCAATCACCGCAACGCAGGGAAAGTAGATTAAAACAAAGAGCATAAACCCAAAACTCACCAGCGGTGTGAATACTTTCTGCCCTATATGCTTTCCACTATTGTGGGTTTGTTCTATAATTTTATGTTTTAAAGTACCTGAAGTTCCATTAGCCTTCGGATCTGCCTGATAGAGAATCCCCATGGTACTCACCACAATTTCCTTGGCAGCTAATCCGGTAATTATGCTTACACCCATTTTCCAATCAAAGCCCAGTGGCCTGATTACAGGCTCAATAGCATGTCCCAGTTGACCGATATAAGATTTTTCCTGTCGTTCCGATTCTTTGCTAGCTTCCAGTTGCGATAATTTATCGGCTTTGTCATTGGGTGCAAGTTGCTTGTTTGATTGTATGTTCGTAATCCGGGCATCATAATTTTTACTGTATTCAATATTACGGGGGAAATAACCCAAAGCCCAGATCAGAATGGAAGCCAACAGAATAACATTTCCCATTTTTTTGAGGTATTGCTGCCCTTTATGCCACATGTGAAGGCTCGTATTTTTCATTGTCGGAATACGGTATGGCGGTAATTCCATAACAAATGGCACTTCTTTTTTTGCAAAAGCAATCCTTTTCATAATTAACGCAGTGAATACTGCCAACATAATACCAAACAAATAAATTGTAAATAATACCAATCCCTGATTTTGTGGAAATATAGCAGAAATCAACAACACATAAACCGGAAGACGTGCACTACAGGACATAAAAGGCGTAATAATCATTGTCAGAATTCTATCCTTTTTGTTGTCCAATGTACGTGTAGCCATAATAGCCGGAACATTACAACCAAACCCCATGACAAGCGGGATAAAGGATTTACCGTGTAATCCGATCTTGTGCATTAATTTATCCATTATAAAAGAAGCACGGGCCATATATCCCGTATCTTCCATTAACGAGATAAAGAAAAATAATATCATAATGTTAGGTAAGAAGATGATTACACCACCCACTCCACCAATAATTCCATCAATAACCAAATCGCGCAAGGCACCTAAAGGCATTATATTTTTTAACCAATCACTTAATAAACCGACACCGGAATCAATCCATTCCATGGGATAACTACCCAGAGTAAAAGTGCCCTGAAACATCAACCACATTAAAAACAGAAAAATCGGGAAACCCCAGACTCTATGGGTCAACAGATCATCCAGTTCTCGTTTGATTTTGTAACGATCTTTCTTCGGTTCACGATAGGTTTCTTTCAACGCACCATCAACAAAACCGTATTTGGCATCAGTAATAATGGTTTCGGAGCGTTCGCCGTATTCTTTTTCCAACCCTGCAATTGTGCGTTCGGTCAATTCTTTTATTTGTTCATAATTACTGAATTCACTTAGTTGTGAAAGAGTCGTCTTATCCGTTTCGAGCAATTTTATCGCCACATAGCGGGACGATAATTTATCCGTTATTTCCGGGTTCTTCCAAATGACATCCTGTATCTTTTTAATCGCCTCTTCGATCAGCGGGCCATAATTTATGTGAATGTGCCGGACACTCGGATCACGATCTTCATACACATCGATCAGCTTATCAAACAATTCATCCACCCCTTTGCCTTTCGATGCAACAGTAGGTATAATCGGGATACCCATCATCTTACCTAATCCTTCGTAATCAAACGTAACTCCTTTTTTCTCCAGTTCATCATACATATTCAAAGCGATGACCACTTTTATATTCATATCTATCAACTGAGTAGTCAGGAAAAGATTGCGCTTCAGGTTGGAAGAATCGATGACATTTATCACTATATCCGGCATCTTCTCAGTGATATGCATACGCACATAAAGTTCTTCCGGCGAATATTCCGTGATAGAATAAGTTCCGGGTAAATCTACAATTTTAAATGTGTAACCATTCTTTTTTAGTACTGCTTCTTTGGCATCAACAGTTACACCACTGTAATTTCCAACACGTTCATGTGAACCGGAGGCATAATTAAACAGGGTGGTCTTACCACAGTTAGGATTCCCAACCAAAGCCACATTAATCACTTTCCCTTTTTCCAGTGCCGAAACTTTTAGAGTTTCATCATCAATGGTTCCCTGAAATTTAATCTCAGATAAGCTTGCTGCATCTTCTACCGAAACGACCTCCACCAACTCAGCCTCACTTCTGCGAAGTGAAACTTTGTAACCCATAATTTCGTATTCCACGGGATCCTGTAGGGGTGCGTTTTTAATTACAATTACTTTCTCCCCTTTTACAAAACCCATCTCGGTTATGCGCTTGCGAAAGGCTCCATGACCGAGTACTTTGGTTATAATGGCCTCACCGCCTGTTTTGATATCGGAAAGATGTGTGTTATTTGTTATCATTAGAATTACAATTTAAACGAATTATTTTCTTCCCATTTTCAGGAAAGTATCTGCAAGAAATCAAAAATCAACGCCAAAACGAATAAATCCTACCAGTGCATTGTCCAGCTTATCTGCTGTTCCTGCCGGATGAATAATATACTGAATATCCGGTCTTACATAGATATTTTCATTTATTTCAATCTTATAGGTTAGTTCTACAACTGTCTCACTGCCAATACTATTTCCATCGATAGCCGCATATGCAACTGCCATACCAAACTGATCTTCCGGCCTTTTATTAATCAGACCTTTGTAATTTAAACCAATGCTGTAATACCGGTTGTTTTTATTCATCCGTTTGGGACTAAGTCCTATTTGAGAAAAAACAGATAGCTTATTGTTGATTTGCTGATCTCCGACAAAATAGAAACCCCCATTTTTTTGTTCTGTATCGATTGTGTCATTATGTAGATGATAGTAAACGCCTAATTTATACGACCCTGATTTTCCCTTTATAAAACTTTTTTTAATCTGAAATTCGGTGACAGCAAGAAAACCCTGATTTTTACTCAATTTCCATTCCATATTATAAGGATTTGTTTCAAAATCATCGGGTGTCCCATCAAAAACAGCCGCTTCCCATAAAAATGTGTCTGAAATATTCCAACAAATATTGGCTCCCAATGCTGTAAGCGGGAAAATAGGCAACGCTACATTGTCGGCAATGCTGGAATGGATTCCAAACGAACTATTGGTAAATAAAGTACCATTCTCACTCGTAGCAAAGTCGGCATTCAAATCCTGCAATCCGAATGTCATTCTTACGTTTCCAAAATTTTGTCGGTACCATAATTCATATAAAAAAGTCAGATTACCTGCTTCAATATTGGATACTCCCTGAAAATCACCAACCAAAAATCGGGAAGGTTCACCACCGTGTGTATTCCCGATATTTACAAAAGCATCTCCACCCTTCCACCAACCGGCAGTTTCAGTATTAAATCCTGCTTTTAAATTTGCCAATCCTAAATAGGTTGTTCCTGTCTTTATCCCCCCACTTAAATTACTCACAACATCACCAATATAGGATGCCTCAAAATTAAAAGGAGATTTCTTTTGTGCCTGAATTTCTCCGAAACCGAGTGTTACCGACATTCCGGCCAGCACTAATCTGTACACTGTTTTCATGACGAATGTCTATTTCGTATAATTTGACACAAAAGTACAGCAACTAAATCAACAGCTATATCCCCAATAATGCTGATTGTGATGGGGTCATGTAACTATATATAGGTATGAAATAGTGGAAGCATACAAACATTGTATTCTTTTTATTGAAATTAATCTGTAAAATTTGATTTAAGGGTTCGGAAATCAGGAGACCATACTTTTCTTTATTTCATCGAGTTCCACCAGTTTATTGACGATTGCATAAATGGTTAGACCTGCAGTACTGTGAATTTCAAGTTTACGGGCTATATTCCTTCGGTGCGAAATAACCGTATGTGTTGATAAAAATAAATCCTGCGCAATTTCTTTATTGGTTAGTCCTTTTACAACACAGATGATTATTTCTTTCTCGCGGGTACTTAAGGTGGTATTGGCTTCGTCAATACTATCATCCGAGGGCGAGTCATATAATTTATCCAGTTTTTCTTTCAATTGGTCCACGCTGTCATAAATACTTATTGTGTCGGTATATGAACGCAATAAGTTAAGGTCGATGGGTGAATTCAATAAAGCCAGACAAATAAGTTTGGGATTTTCTGTTTCATCCTTTAGTTTGTTTATATCAAAATATCCCCAAAAAGCCGGATTGATAATCAAAATATCCGGTTTGTGGAGGTGAAGATAGTTATTAAGTGTCTCGATAGACGTAATTTCAACCGGTTGAATGCGAAATCCGGGGATGCGTTTCAACGTGATGGTAATCCCGCTGCGAATAATGACCGAAGGTTCTGCAATCGCTATTTTAAGCAATTCATTGTTCATTTTAGTTCATTATTTTTTCGTTCAATAGCTTCAATTGTCGGAACAAACAAATAATCTTCGACCCGGTTATGTGAGACAATATCAATTTCGCAGGACAAAATATCGAATAATACTTCAGTTAGTAAATGATTACTTCCTTTGGCAGGATAATATTTGATCAGTATGTTTTTTAATTCTTCGAGTTTCGAATCAATTTCATTGTGACGATCCTGAAAAATGGAAATACTGTATCGTGGATCATTCTCTCCTTTTATAAGTTGCAACACATAAGGGAAAACGACCTTATCTTCATATTCCATGTGTTTCTGAACTTCGGATACATATTCATCAAAGAATTTCATAAAAATGATGCCGTAGGGGATATTTTCATCGTTCACATTGACGGCTTCGAGCAATTTGTTACGTATGGCGGGCAATTTAAAACTCAGAAAATAACTGTGTGCATTCTTCAGATAATCAACAATTGATACGATCGAAATATTTTCATTGACATTATCAACTTCAAAATTTTCTTCAGACAGAAAATTGACAACTGCTAAAAAGGTATCACAGTCTATTCCACTTGATTCACAAACTTCTTTCACCGTTTTATCACCAAATCCTAATGATAGACCAAAGCGGCTTATTACCATCAGTAATGAATGATCTTCATGTATCAAACGGCTCAACTTTTCGTTTGCTGAGAATTTTTGTTGCTTTTGCATTTCTGATTACTTTTTACCGGTTTAGAACAAAATATATTTTCAGGTTGTATAATAATTTTAAATTCATGTTTTTAATTCAATTGCAAAGATACCTATCTATAATGTTTCTAAAGACTGAAAGTTCAAAAAACACATTAAATGTTATTGAAAATTTAGAAAAAATGATCGTATTGTTCGAATTTAAAAAGAAAAGGCTAAATTTGAGGTCAAAATTTCCACGACATGAATAGTATACCACTCAAACGAACCTACATTTTCATTTTGTTCTTATTAATAAATATGCCGGCTATCTGGTGTCAGAAAGAATATGGCATAGTTGACAAAACGGTCGACTTTGGGATGCGAAAGGCAGAAAACCGGAAGATTTCAGCAGTCATCATTCATTCTACCTATAATAACTCGGGGGGTGAAAAGTACAATATTGACCTGATCATCAAACAATTTCACCGATACAACGTGAGTTCACATTATGTAATTGACAGAGAAGGGATTATTTATTCACTAGTAAATGAAAAAAACATATCATTTCAGGCGGGTAAAAGTAGTTTGCCCGATGGAACGACAGCCGTAAATACCTGTTCAATCGGTATCGAACTGATGTGCACAACAGAAGATTCACCAACCGGAGAGCAACTGAAATCATTACTAAATTTAGTGAAAGATATTCAAAGCCGGTATCAAATTCAGTATGTTCTTCGTCATAGTGACATTGCACCGGGACGAAAAACCGATCCATGGAATATGAACTGGGATGATTTTTTACATGATTTGGCTAAGTGATGAAAAATGAACTAACGCCGAATTCGAATCTGAATAGCATTTTCAAGAGGTTCTTCACTAAAGAAAATTAAATATCCGCCACCACCGGCACCACTCATTTTCCAGCCCAATACTTTCTTTTTATACTGTTCAATTTGTTCCAAAATATCCGGTGATACCATATTGGGGAACATGGCAATTTGCGCTTCATAACTTTCAGTCATGTACTTACCAACTTCAATTGCATCTTGCTGTTGTAAGGCTTTCCAACAATTTTCAGCAGCTTCACTCAGTTTTTTAGCACTCTTTTCATCGATAGTTGTATTTGCCAAAACATCGTAATCATCGCGACGGGGATAAAGAGGAATCATCCAAATCCGTTGTTCAATCCAATCGAGCAATCCTGCAACACGCACACTTTGAATATCACCCGGCCAGTAACCTCCATCGTAAAAAAACTTATTCAGTCCCGGCATGGTAATGCCAAGCGAATCCTGCGAACCACTCACATATTTTGTTCCCGGAGGATTTTCAAAACAGAAAAGTGTTTTGGCCAGTTTTTCTCTGTCACCTTCGGGGATATCGGTTTGCCAGAGTTCGATTGCTTTCCGGCGACTGCTGGTTGACATACCGCTCCGGTCGTTAAATTCATAATCCGGTTCAATACAAATGGTTATTACCGAACCACTGGCATATTTACTTACATAAGGTTGATCAAGCCAACCTCCTGCCAGATCAATCCGATAGGGAATCAGACATTCCTTGCGCAATGCTGTTGTGGAGCGGGCGGGTAAATCTCCGTGCGGGACGCGCTTACTAACCACATATTCAATTCCCATTTCTTTGCAGAGAGTTTCTTTGGCAGCAGTATGTCCATCGGCATTGACAAAGAAAATATCAGGTTTCAAGGTTTTAAATTCATCCAAAAAGTCCAGCAGTCCGCTTCCCGAGTTAATCCACGCATCTTTCACTACTTTCAGTGATTTCACCATGTACAATCTTTCAGCATCGGTATTAACTGTTTTACGCGCCTTCAACTCGTTTATAGTATTATCGGAGCCGATACCTACATATAAATCACCGTGTTGTGCCGCTTCCTCAAAAAAAGCTACATGCCCGCTGTGCAACATATCATAGCAACCGCTCACAAAAACTTTTTTGCCCATAATATTGAACTTTATTTTACGACCTGTTTAAGTAAAAAATCTTTGAACGAATCAAAATCTTTTGATAACGCCTGACTTTTCTTTTCTCCTTTCATAAATTCCTTAAGTTTTTGGGGAATTTCTACTCTCTCACCCAGAATACTTTCAACAGTTTCAAGAAATTTGGCCGGATGTGCCGTTTCAAGAAATATTCCAAATTCTGTTTCTTTTAAATCATCTTTCAATGCCTGATAACCACAAGCTCCGTGCGGATCGAGCAAATATCCGGTTTCCTGCATACAGTTTTTCAAGGTGGCGGCAATTTGTTCATCATTATAGCTGACAGCACTAATTTCAGATGAAATTTCTGCATGAGAACCGTCATATAAATCGAGTACTCTCGCAAAATTACTTGGATCACCCACATCCATGGCGTTGGCAATAGTGGATACTGAAGGACGCGGTTTGTACACTCCTGTTTTTAAATATTGAAGAAAAATGTCGTTCCGGTTATTGGCTGCAATAAAGCGTTTCACAGGTAATCCCATTTTTTTAGCAAAAAGTCCGGCGGTTAAATTACCAAAATTCCCGCTTGGAACACAAATAACCATTTCCAACTCTTTTCTCGATAATTTAGGATTGAATGATTTCAGTTGTGAATACGCATAAAAATAATAAAATGACTGCGGTAAAAATCTTGCAACATTGATAGAATTTGCGGATGTCAGTTTCATTTTGGCATTCAGTTCTTCGTCCATAAAGGCAGATTTCACCAGGGCCTGACAATCATCAAATGTTCCATCTACTTCTAATGCAGTAATGTTCTGTCCTAAAGTAGTAAACTGACATTCCTGAATTGGACTTACCAGGCCTTTGGGATATAATACATAAACATGAATACCTTCTACACCCAGGAATCCATTGGCCACAGCACTTCCGGTATCTCCCGAAGTGGCTACCAATACATTTACCAAAGTATCATTATTCTGTTTTTGAATAAAATAACCGAGTAAGCGCGACATAAAACGTCCGCCAACATCTTTAAACGCCAACGTAGGTCCATGATACAATTCCAGACTGTAGATATTGTCATTTATATGCACCAGCGGCACATCAAAATTCAGGGTATCATACACAATTTTCTTCAGAGCTTCAGCTTCCACATCTTCACCAAAGAAAGCATCGGCAACCGTATAAGCTATTTCCTGAAATGACAGATTCTCAATCGTATCGAAAAACTCTTGTGGCAATCTTTTAATGGAATCGGGCATAAATAAACCTTTGTCATCGGCCAGGCCCTTCACCACGGCATCCTGTAAACTGACACCTGAGATTTTTTTATTTGTACTGTAGTATTTCATAAGATAATTAATTCCTTCATAAATTCGGCTCCTTTCAATAGCCCGTAACTGCCTTTTGCTGCCGCAAATTCATCGTAGACTTTCACTTCGTCAGGCGTATCACCCGGTCGATAAATAATAAACGGAACGGGAGAATTTGTGTGCGTTTTATAGACACAGGGTGTTGGATGATCGGGCAGAATAGCAATAGTAACCGGTTCATTCCAGGTAGAAATTTCATCAAAAATCGGTTTCACGACCCGTTTATCCAGATACTCAATCGTTTTCATTTTCAATGCCACATCACCTTCATGTCCGGCTTCGTCACTGGCTTCAATATGCAAATACACAAAATCATCTGTTCGGAGCGCATCAATGGCAGCCTGCGCTTTACCTTCGTAATTTGTATTGTAAAGACCGGTTGCACCTTCAACATGAATGACTTTCAATCCGGCATAGACTCCAATGCCAAGAATCAAATCTACTGCTGAAATCACTGATCCACTTTTCAGGTTATAAAGCTCAAGCAAGGTCTTCATAGAAGGTTTGTAACCCGGTGACCAGGGCCAGATACTGTTTGCTTTGTCTTTTCCCCCAGCAGCACGTTTCAAATTTACCGGATGATTTTCCAATAATTCCTGCGAACGAAGAATTAAATTATTTAAAATACTGGCCGTTTCTTCAGCTTCCTTAGTTTCAGGCTGTATCATAACATCGACAAAAGCAGTTCCTGTGACATCATGCGGTGGCGTACATTTCAGATTTTTATTACCACCTTTCATTTTTAAAAGATGCCGGTATGAAACTCCCGGGAAGAAACTTACCGTTTCATTTCCAAGTTCTTTTTGCAAAAAAAGAATCAATTCCTCCGCTTCTTCATTACTGATATGTCCGGCTGAATGATTCTTTATTTTCTTATTTTCTATACAAATCAGGTTACATCGCATAGCCATCTCGCCGGGTTTAATGTCAACTCCCATGCTGGCAGCCTCCAAAGAGCCCCGTCCTTCAAAGACTTCGGCAACTTTGTAACCAAGTACACTCAAGTTGGCAATTTCACTTCCGGGCGCAAAACCTTCGGGAATTGTATCCAACAATCCGTTTCTACCCAAAGCGGCTATTTTATCTATGTTCGGTATGTTGGCAGCTTGTAAACAAGTTTTATTTCCAAGCGATGCAATCGGCTCATCAGCCATCCCATCGCCAAGTATTATGAGGTATTTCATTTTTTTTGAAAAGTTTGTTGTTTGAAGAGTTTCAATGTTATTTCTGATTATTGACTTTATGCCTTTTCCTCTAAAAACACTTTGTAAGTTGGCAAGGCATCTTCAAACTTTTTAATTGTCTCTTTTAAAGTCATATAACTTTCGCCACCTGCTGCATTGAGGTGCCCTCCACCATTAAACAAATCGGACGAAACTTTATTGGCGGGAAAAGTCCCCTGTGAACGAAGCGAGATTTTTATTTTATCGGTATCTTCCCGCATAAAAACTGAGAAATCAACACCCTCGATAGAAAGTGGAATATTCACAAAACCTTCGGCATCACCATTTATAAAATTATACTGATCCAATTCTTTCTGAGTGATTGTAATCAGTGCTGCACGATATTCGGGATATATCTTCATCTTTTTGGAAAGACAAAAACCCATCAAACGCAGACGATCTGCCGAATAGGTATTGAAAACCTTTCTGTAAATCTCATCTTTATTAACGCCCAGTTTAATTAACTCAGCGATAATAATATATATTTCCTGTTGGTTGGAGTTATAAGTAAATCCACCTGTATCGGTCATCATCCCGGTGTAAATACATTCAGCACAAGCTAAGTTTATTTTCGAGAAATCTCCCATGCGACAAATCAATCTAAAAATCAGTTCACTTGTAGATGATAATTCAGGATAAGAAATCAACACTTTAGCAAAAGCTTCAGGATGCAAGTGATGGTCAACTAAAATAATATCGGCAGAAGATCTCAACACGGCCTCTGTCATATTCGCCATTCTGTTGGCAGTATTAAAATCGAGAGCAAAAATCAAATCAGCCGCAGCAAATATTACATCTGCTTCTTCTTTATTATTTTCGTACACAATTACTTTTTCTGTCCCCGGCATCCAATTAAGAAAATTTGGAAATGCTGTAGGAACAACTATCGTTGATTCTTTGCCTTTTGTCATCAAATAATGCCACATAGCCAATGATGCACCCATGGCATCTCCATCAGGACCGACATGAACTACAATAGCTATTTTATCAGCCACGTCTATGGCTTTCTCAACCTTATTAACAAGCTCTTCGGAAATTATTTTCGAAATCATTTTTTAAAATTTAATTTGGATACAAAAGTAGCAAAAAAAATACGAATCTGAGAGATTTGCGATTCACTGAGTGTTAATCTGTAAAATTCAATATGTAAGCACCATTATCACGAACAGAATAAAATCCGATCCTTCTGACTGCGCAAGCTTGTTTTATATTATCGGTATACCATTTTGAAACACTTTTGTCAACAATTATTTTACGCGGTTGAACGCATTCCAGTACTTGATCGATTTTTGGTTTAAGTCCTTTTCCGATTATCAGATAATCAATTTTAAGAGGCGTGGAAGTTGTTTTCTTCTTTAAAAAATCTTGCGTCATAATCAATATGCGTGAGCCTTCAAAACTCGCAAAACCATCCGAAAACCAATTATTTTCGTGTAAAAAATGAGGATTTCCCAATTTTTGATTTTGCCAAAATGACTTTGCAATTCGTGTAGCTTCGATCGAATCAGTAGAAAAAACATAATTTTGATTGCGATTGATAAAATTGACATGCGTATTATTCTGACCAGCAAACACAATCATACGTTTAGAAGTCAGAGTTTGAAAATTCGTTTGCAAATTAAACAAACTGGTCAGTAAAAGAGAAAGTAATCCTATAAATAAAGGTGTGAATTTTTTAGAATAATAATAGCCTGAAAGACAAAAAATTGCAATGAAAAATACTGTCGTTTGTTTAGTATCCAATGAAATATGTGATACTGAGTTAGGCAGATTCTGAATCCAAACAATTAAAAAATTTAATAACCAAAGCGACCATTTTAACATAAATCCAACAAAAACGGATAGATATGGAATAAATGAAACCATCAACAAAGCCATTGCTAAATAAATGATTACACTGGAAAGAGGTATTGCAATAAAATTAGTAATTAAAAAATAATTTGGGAATTGTTGAAAATAATACAAAGTAAACGGAGCTGTTCCTAACTGAGCGGCAAGCGAAACCGAGAACAATTCCCAGGTAAATCGGGTAAGTTTATTATTAGGTGTATATAGCTTATTAATAATTGGTTGAAAGAAAATAATGCTCAACACTGCTGCATAACTAAGTTGAAAACCAACATCATACAAAAAGTTTGGATTGTAAAGCAGCATCGCCAATATGGACATAAAAATAGTATTGTAAATTTGCGATTTTCGCTCAAAAGAAGTTGCAAATGCCACAAATGTAAACATGAGCGTTGCACGAATCACCGCTGCAGATAATCCGGTGAGAAAAGCATACGCCCACAAGAACAACATTATGAATAAGGTTCTGAGTATCTTTTGTCGTCGTGATTTACTTAGAAACCCCAGTAAAAAAGCTATAACCACATAAACAACACCTACGTGCATACCACTAACCGATAGGATATGCATTGCTCCTGTAGCACTGTAACTTGCACGCAGATCAGGTTGTAAATCATCGGTATAGCCCAAGGTTAAAGCAGCCAACACTGCAAATTCATCACCTTCAATGTTGAATTTACGATACACATTTAACAAATAATTCTGGCATTTATCTGCCTCACGTCGGATTGAAAAGGCTTCGTTGCGGTCTATGACTTTCCATCTATCGGAAGGAATGTAACAAGTTGCTCCCACACCTTGTCGTTTCAGATAGGCTGCATAGTCAAAGCCATCCGGGTTTTGAACTTTCTCGGGTGCTGTAAATTCGGTTTCTACTATCAATCTGTCGCCAAATAATAGTTTTGAGGCTGCATTATCTTTTTGTAAATAAAGAATTGCATTTCCACGGGCCGGTTTCCACGAAGCAGACCCGAAGAACTGCAGTACAGTGACTTTACAAAGATATGATTTTGTTTTTTCGATGGGTGCCGACGTCAGTTCTACGCGATAAATGCCTTTTTGATGGAGATGATCGAATACATTTTCTTTCTCGAATTTGCCGCTCAGGAAAAGGGCCAACGAGAACATAAACAAAAATATTCCGGAGCCAAATAACCAACGGAATTGGAATTGTCGATAGGGAATCCGGATAAAAAATGAAAGTAAAATAAGAAAAAGAGAAACTGGAAACAAAGCATACAAACTCCAAGGCATTAACTCCACATATTGATATGTAATGATACCTGCAATGAAGGGGAGCAACAAACGAAAAAAAGGAGTTCGTTGCAAAAAGTCCATGGTTTTATGTTTTAAGCATGTTATGTATGGTTTCTATCGGATTACTGGTATTAAATACCGCGCTACCTGCAACGAGGACGTTTACACCGTGTTCAAAAAGTTTCGAAGCATTTTGCATATTCACACCACCATCCACTTCAATAACACAATGAGCATTTTTCCGTACGATCATTTCTTTTAATTCATCGATACGGAAGTAGCTGTCTTCGATAAATTTTTGTCCACCATAGCCTGCAAATACAGTCATTAATAATACCAAATCTACTTTATCGATATAGGGTTCCAATAAACTGACCGGTACATCAGGGTTTATCGTAATTCCGACCTTAATTCCTTCAGCCTTAATCAAATCAATCATTTCCAGAGGATTTTCAACCGTTTCGTAATGAAAAGTCAGGATATTAGCACCGGCTTCTGCAAACCGTTTCACATATTTTTCGGGATGAACAATCATTAAATGAACATCAAGCGGTTTGGTACAGTATTTTTTGACCGCTTCCATGACCGGGAAACCGAATGAAATATTGGGAACAAATACACCATCCATCACATCGATATGCAACCATTCCGCCTCACTGGCATTAATCATTTCACATGCTGCTTTCAGGTTGCCAAAGTCGGCTGATAATAAGGATGGTGATATAATTTTAGTCATGTACTTATTTATTTGTAAATTAGAATCCAAAATTCCAGGTTTTATTTTAGATTTGCAAATATAATAAAAAAAGACTTCCAAAAATTTGGAAGTCTCTATTTTTAATTTAAAAACATTTCAATAAACTGATTATCAGAAATTTTGGTAACCCTGTAAGAAGAAGCAAATTTAAGAATCTCCTGCAATGTTGCTATTTTCGGTTGCAGAATTTTTGGAGTTTTCGTGCTGTCTTGTTTAGTAATTAAATCAGTTTTGTTTAAAGTAGTAGTAGTTTTTTGCATAGGCACTTGTAATATTTTTAGTGTTATGAATTTAAAACGCAAGTGCTTCAAAAAAAGTATAAACTCATTTGAAAAAAAATCAAATGAGTTTATACTTTCATCACAACAACAAATCATTTATTTGTAAATCAACAATTTGCCAGAATATATTTAAAATGTTATTTTATTTCCAGATAAACATTTTTTTCCGCAGCTATGCGGCGCATATTAAGCAAAGCATATCGCATCCTACCAAGTGCTGTATTAATACTCACATCGGTTCTCTCGGCAATTTCTTTGAAACTTAAATCTTCAAAATAGCGCATACGAATCACTTTTTGTTGTGAAGCCGGCAGAAAACTAATTAAGTGTACCACATCGGTAAGTACCTGTTCGTTCGAAATTACATCCTCCACACTTTTTTCGGAAAGTTTTGCATTATTCACAATATCATAATCCACAGCATCAGCCGAGAATGTGTTTTCATTCTTCTCACGCCTGAAATGGTCTATTATGAGATTATGTGCAATGCGGTTAATCCATGCCAAAAACTTTCCGGACTCTACATAGCGTCCTTGTTGTATGGTAGCAATAGCTTTAATAAATGTGTCTTGAAAAATATCTTCGGCCAGTTCCCGATTGCGAACGATCAGGTATATATAGGTATACGCTTTCGATTTGTATCGCAATAATAAAATTTCAAATGCACTGTTATCGCCTGCCTCGTACAATTTAACCAATTCGTCATCGGTTGCTTGATTTAGAGTTTTCATTACTTCTTAATTTTAAGGTTTTAAAGTAATTCTGGGCTATAGGCATTTTACGTTTTTAGTGGATATTCGGGTTGTATTGAGATGCAAATATAGTAAATGAATTTATAACTAAAAAATATTTTTCAAACTATTTTATATCAAATCAAATTATTATTTATTAAAATAGATAAACTGAAAATGTAATTATTCCACCCAAAGTACTAAACCTTTCAGGTATTCACCTTCGGGATGATATATATTAATCGGATGATCAGCAGGTTGGCTTAGTTGATGTAATATACGAACGTTACGTTTACTCTCAGCAGCCGCACTAAAAACAGCCAACCGAAATTGTTCTTTCGTAACAACCTGCGAGCACGAAAATGTAAAAACAATACCACCCGGTTTGATTTGTTCAAATGCTTTGGCGTTTAAACGCTTATAACCTTTAAGTGCATTTCGCAATGCTTCCCTGTGTTTGGCAAAAGCGGGCGGGTCAAGAATAATTAAATCATATTTTTGCTCAATATTACTGAGATTATTCAAATATTTAAATGCATCTTCGTCAAACGATTTGTGACGTTTATCATTGGGAAAGTTTGCTTCAACATTCTTTTCTGTCAGTTGAATGGCTTTGGTAGAACTATCCACTGAATGAACCAGTTCTGCACCGCCCCGCAAGGCATAGACAGAAAAACCACCGGTATAACAAAACATATTTAATACCGATTTCCC
>Ga0265297_10004792_pt1 | contig 21535 bp, 21 predicted proteins | sample Munlanlwell13791_FD_192502 | JGI IMG/M metagenome (GOLD analysis project Ga0265297, IMG submission 192502) | Leachate microbial communities from a municipal landfill in Southern Ontario, Canada - Leachate well 137-91 | ecosystem: Engineered > Solid waste > Landfill > Unclassified | place... | reverse complement strand
GGACAGCCGGATTGGTGGGGATTGGCGGGGTGGCCTTTTCATTTATTGTCGCTTTTTTCCCGCCTTCGCAGCTGCCGGTAGGCGACCCGGCGCAGTATGTGCTTTTGGTGGCAGGAGGGACAGTAATCTTTAGCGCGATACCGTTCTTTATCAAAGGTTCCTTGAGCGCGAAAAATATCCCCGCTTCCTAAAAAATAAAAGGTATTGGTTTACGAAACGCAAGAGGGCGGGTTTATGGAAAAGATTAAAACGGGCGAAGCAGACAGCATTAAGCGCATGAAGCTCTACCGGTATCCTGAACGCGTTTACAATGAAATCAGCGCGGCAGGATATGGAAAAGACGCCTTGCTTAAAGAAAAAGATATCAGGCTCTTTGACCAGTATCATTATCTGGGCACTGATGTGGTTGAGGATGCTATTAATTTCCTGGAGGCCGGTCCTCAAAGCAGGCTGCCGTGTGACTGCCGTCGAGCTCCAGCCGGATTTAAACCAGATCGCCTCTTCTTTGACAAAACGTTGTGGCTTATCCGGACTCGTGGAGCACTTTTGCGGGGGTATCCTGGAATTCCCGGAAGATGGCGGTAATTTCGATGCCGCGGTAAGCTGGCTGGCGATTTTACATATCCCGGACCGGCAGCTCTTTTAAAGAAATGTTTTAATATTTTAAAACCAGCGGGCAAGGTTTTCTTTGAGGATTACTGCAAACTTGGAGAATTCAGCCCGGAAGAGGAAAAGATATTACGCGAGGATGTCCAGTGCCCGTATCTGCCCACGGCAGAGGAATACAAACGCCAGCTTATCGAGAACGGCTTTACGGATGTCAAGCTAGAGGATAAAACAGCCTGCTGGAGTGATTTTGTCAGGGGGCGCGTGGAGAAATTCATTGAAAACCGCCTTTGTTACGCCAAACTGCACGGTAACGAGGTCGCCGACGGAATGGAAGATTTCTATAAAAAGATATCACAGCTTTTTCATAAAGGTAACCTCGGAGGAGTAAGGATAACCGCAGTTAAACCTGATGCTTACCTAAAGCGGCGTAGATAAGTAGCCAGAGGATCTTCAATTGACGAAGTGTGTCTTGGGGTATACAATAATCCTTTATTGACCACAAAAACCATCTTCAGTCCACTAATGTATGGTATGATAATTTATGGCAACAAAATTAATTACAATAAATTAAGCAGAGTGGTATTGTTTACAAATAAACTATTCGTTAATAGCTAAGGCCTTCGTCAAAAAAAGACGAAGGTTTTATTGTTTATAAGGGATTTATGAGTGAAGCCCAAGCAAGGCAGGTTATTGATGGGTTATTAAGAGAAGCAGGTTGGATTATTCAAGATGTCCGTAAGATTAATCTTTCTGCGGGCAAGGGAGTCGCTATCCGCGAATTTCCCACCAAATCCGGCCCGGCCGATTACCTGCTTTTTGTCGACCGCAAAGCTGTCGGCACCGTGGAAGCCAAAGCCGAAGGCACCACGCTTTTAGGCGTGGCCGAGCAAACCGCCCGCTACAACGCTTCCATCCCGGAGAACCTGCCGCACGTTGACGATGTTCTTCCTTTTGCCTATGAATCCACCGGCATTGAAACCTTTTTCCGCAGCCAGCGCGATCCCGATCCCCGTTCCCGCCGCGTCTTTGCCTTCCATACCCCGGAAACCTTGGCCGCCTGGATCGACGAGCCGGAAACTCTGCGCCAACGCCTGCGCGAACTGCCGCCTTTAGAATCCTATAATCTGCGCCAGTGCCAGATTGAAGCCATTAACCATCTGGAAGTTTCCCTGCATGACAACCGCCCCCGCGCGCTCCTGCAAATGGCCACCGGCAGCGGCAAAACTTACACCGCCATCAGCGAGATCTACCGGCTCATTAAATTCGCCCAAGCCAAACGCGTGCTTTTCCTGGTTGACCGCTGTTCTCTCGGCCGCCAGGTCAAAAAAGAATTCCAGAACTACATCCCTTTTGACGACAACCGCGCTTTTACCGATCTCTATATCGTCCAGCACATGACCACCAACGTCTTTGACCAGGACGCCAAAGTCTGCATCACCACCATCCAGCGCCTTTTCTCCATGCTCAAAGGCGATCAGGATCTGGACGCCAGCCTCGAAGAACGCTCTCTCTACGAATCCGCTTCTCCCGACATCGACCCCCAGGCCGTTAAATTCCGGGGTAAAATCCCCATTGAAACCTTTGATTTCATCATCGTTGACGAATGCCACCGCTCCATCTATAACCTCTGGCGCCAGGTCCTGGAATACTTCGATTCCTTTACCATTGGCCTGACCGCCACTCCTTCAAATCAGACCATCGGTTTCTTTAATAAGAACCTGGTCATGGAATACGACCACAACCGGGCAGTAGCGGATAAAGTTAATGTCGGCTTTGACGTCTATCGCATCCGCACCCAGACTACGGAAGAGGGCGGCAAAATCCCCTCTGGATTTTACGTGGATAAACGCGACAAACAAACCCGCCAGGTGCGCTGGGAAAAACTGGACCAAGACCTGGATTACACCCCGGACCAGCTTGACCGCAGCATTGTGGTTAAAGACCAGATCCGCACGGTCATCCGCGAGTTTAAAGAGAAGCTCTTTACGGAAATTTTTCCCGGCCGCAGCGAAGTTCCCAAAACTTTAATTTTTGCCAAAGACGACAGCCACGCCGAAGACATTACCGGGATTGTGCGCGAAGAATTCGGCAAAGGCAACGATTTCTGTAAGAAGATCACCTACCGCACCCAGGAAAACACTGATGATCTGATCGCCGCCTTCCGCAACAGCTACAATCCCCGGATTGCCGTAACCGTGGATATGATCTCTACCGGCACAGACATCAAACCCCTGGAATGTATCTTATTCATGCGCGACGTCAAATCCGCGGTCTATTTCGAGCAGATGAAAGGCCGGGGCACCCGGGTGATTGATTCCGACGACCTGCTGGCTGTAACTCCCGATGCTAAAAACAAGACGCATTTTGTCATTGTCGACGCCATCGGCGTCTGCGAAAGCGAGAAGAGCCAGACCACCACCCTTGACCGCCAGAAAAGCGTGCCTACGCCCAAGCTTTTGAACAATGTGGCCATCGGCATCCGGGATAACGATACCCTGTCCAGCCTGGCCGCGCGTTTATCCCGTTTAAACCTGGAATTGGAGGAAAGAGACATCCAGCGGATAAAAGAAGTATCCGGCGGCAAGACCTTGACCAATATCGTCAACGATCTGATGTCCGTGCTCGATCCGGATATTGCCTTGGACCGGGACAAAGCCTGCGCTCCGTTTGATAAACCCGATTTCCGCGATTTGCTTACCGCTTTGCAAACCAAGTCCGAGCAAACCATTGACACCACCACCGTTGATACCGTTATCCAATCCGGATTTGACCAGCAAGCCCGGGAAAAAGCCTCATCCCTGGTTAAGAAATTCGAGCAATTCATCGCCGAAAACAAAGACCAGATCACCGCCTTGCAGATCATCTACAATCTGCCTTACAAAAAACGCCACATTACCTATGAAGAGATCCGCGACTTAGCCGAGAAAATCGAAATGCCGCCTTACGGCTTTACCACCGATGTCCTCTGGCAGGCTTACCAGCAATTGGAGAAATCCAAAGTCCGTCCGGCTTCAGTCCAGAAACAATTAACCGACATTATCTCGCTGGTCCGCTTTGCCACCCGCAAAGAAGAAGTTTTGGAGCCGTTTAAAGAACACGTCGAGCACCGTTTCCAGGAATGGTTGAAAAACCAGCAGCTCTTAGGCAAAACCTTTACCGCAAGGCAAATTCAATGGTTGACCATGATCTGTGACCATATCGCCGGCTCCGGCAGTCTGGCCAAACAAGATTTCCTCCTGCCGCCTTTTAGCGGCAGCGGAGGAATAATTAAAGCGCAGGAAGTATTTGGGGATGAGTTGGATGAGGTGATTGAGGAGTTGAATACGGAGTTGGTGTAATAGATGGTTCTTTTTTGTGGGAGGCTGACAAAATGAAAAGAATACTAGACGAATATGATAATTGGAAGAGAAGTAAGAAATCTGTTACGGATTTATTTTTAGATCCTAACAATATACGCCTTGAAGTAGTTAATAAAACGCAAGCCGCCTTAATAAGCGATTTATTTGTTAATGAAGACGCAATGCAGATTTTAGAGAGCATCGTAGAGAACGGTTTTTTCCCAGACGAAAGGCCTATTGTTGTTAAAGAAAATAATAAATTTATTGTTGTTGAAGGCAATCGTCGAGTAGCCGCTCTAAAGGTAATGCTTAATTCTGACCTTCTTGGTGCTCAAAAAGATAAGGTCAAAAAGACAATGGGGGAAGTAAAACCAATTAAGACAGTTGAAGTGTTGTTAGCTCCCAATAGGGATTCAGTTAATAAGTTATTAGCTATAAGACATACAAAGGTTACTAGACGACCTTGGAAGCCGTTAAGACAAGCTTATTTTTATCATGCCCAAATTGAAAGAGGCAAAAAGGTAACGGATTTGATGAAAGAATACCCGAATGTCGATATCCCTAAGTTTCTTAAAATGTGGGAAGTGCATCAGCTCGCTACTTCTTTCAAGTATGAGTCAGAAGAAACCGCTAATAAAGTGCATAATCAACGGTCTTTTCCTGTTTCTACACTTGAACGTTTGTACGAAGATGATAATTTTAGGAAATATTTCGGGTTCAGTTTTAACGCAGAAGGTTCGATTGTAATCAAGGCAAAGAAAAGCGATTTCGAAAAAGCTTTTACTGCGATTGTTACCGATGCCGTTGATAAAATTATTGATACCAGGAAATTAGGGGATGAAAAAGCTAGAAAGAAATATTTTGAGAAAATTGATAAGCCAAAATCTGGCGGGGGTGCAGTAGTAAAGCTTTCCAGTTTTATCTCGCAACAACCGCCGACTCCCGCAAAAACAAGCAACCATCTTACTCCAAGAGATATAGTTTCCAATCTAAATAGTCCGGGCATTGAACGCAGATTGCATGAGTTGCAAACAATTCGTTACAAGAAGTTTGCTAACGCAACCCATGATTTGCTACGTAGTTTCTTGGAGCTGACCCTTAAGAAATATTTTGATACAAAAGGTTATCCGCCTAAACAGGAAAAAAGTAAAGCTTATTTGACTAATGTCCTAACTGCCATGGAGACAAAGGCGCGTAATGATGGGAATCTTGAGATTGTGCAGGTAGTTCAGACAATTAGAACTAGCCAATGGTTTCTCGATGCCATCAATCACAACCCAAGTGTCTTTTCTACTCCAGAACGAGTTAAAGATCAGTGGGATGCTATAGAACCATTGATAAGGCACATTTTTAAATGAAATAAAAGATATGGCTATTATTCCACAAAAAAGTTTACCATATTCTCCTTTAAGATATCCCGGTGGTAAGGCTTCGCTGGCGGGATATCTCGATAGTATTTTCCAGGCGAATAATTTTCATGGTGGTATTTATATCGAGCCCTTCGCCGGCGGCGCTGGAGCTGCTATGGCCTTATTGATTCTTGAAAAGGTCGATCAAATTGTAATCAACGACTTGGATCGTACTATATACGCTTTCTGGAATGCCATAGTTAAACATCCAGAAGAATTCGTTGAAAGAATTCATAAAATACGTATTACATTAAATGAATGGAGGCGACAGAAAACAATATATACAAATAATAGTTCCTCAATCTTTGAATTAGGATTTGCCACTTTTTTCCTGAATAGGACTAATCGATCGGGAATTATCGAAGGAGGTCCTATAGGGGGGATGGAACAAAAAGGGGAGTGGTTGTTAGATGCAAGATTTAATAAAGACAATTTAATACAAAGAATAGAGAAGATAGCTTTATATAAGAAAAGAATCGTTGTGAAGAATATGGATGGATTAGGTTTAGTGCGCCAATATAGGAAGAAAAATAATGTATTTTTTTACTTAGATCCGCCATATTGTGTAAAAGGTAATTGTTTGTACCTCAATCATTATATTAATAAAGATCACTTTGCTTTGGCAGCTTTCCTTAATCAAAACAACAAATTAAACTGGGTACTCACTTATGATGATGTCCCGCTAATTAAGCAACTATACTCGAAGCGAAGGCAGGAGAGTTTTATATTGAATTATAGCGCGTATCTTCCATCAAAAGGTAAGGAAAGAATGATATTCTCTGATTCTTTGGTCTTACCTAGTTAGCGAGGTAAATAATTTTATGTTTGCTGCTTTAAAAGAGATAGCGTTAATTAACCCGAGGGGAAGTTTTAAATTAGGTAAGCAGAATCTTGCTGTAAGTTTCCTACCGATGAAAGCTGTTGGGGCTGAAACTGGCGTATTTGATTTGTCAAATGAGATTAAATTATCAGAAGGGATAAAGAGATTTACGGTTTTTCAAGATGGAGACATTCTGTTTGCGAAAATAACCCCTTGTATGGAAAATGGTAAAGTTGCATTAGTGAGCGGATTAAGGAATGGTTTGGGGCTTGGTTCGACTGAATTCCACGTCATAAGGATCGCACAAGGAGTAAGTTCAAAATACTGTTTTTATTATTTAATTCAAAGAAATATCCGTAAGTTTTTGCAACATAAAATGACTGGAACAGCAGGCCAGTTGCGAGTCCCAACTAAAGAAATTGAAGATCTTAATATACCACTTTGTTCTCTTCCTGAACAAAAACGCATTGTCGCCAAGATTGAAAGTTTATTTTTGCGGCTGGATAGCGCCAAGGATTCGCTGGAGCGCGTGCGTCAGGAGATTAAGCGTTATCGCCAGTCAGTACTTAAGACGGCGTTTGAAGGGAAGTTAAGTAAAGACGCGGCAGGTTTTAAGACTTATAAAGTGAAGGAGATTTTTAAGCTTATTGATGGAGACCGTGGGAATAAGTATCCTAAGAAGACTGATTATATGAAAGAAGGATACTGTTTGTTTCTCTCAACCAAGAATGTGCGTATTGATGGATTCAAATTCGATGAGAAAGTCTATATTTCTGCGAAGAAACATAAAGAACTACGAAATGGGACATTAGACAGAGGTGATATAGTAATTACTACTCGAGGCACTCTAGGTAATGTAGCGTTATATGATACTAATGTGAACGAGAAAGTAGTGCGTATTAACTCAGGGATGCTTATTTTACGGTTAGTGAATGCTGGAGTTAGTCGGAAATATCTTGTTCAATACTTTATTTCTCCAAAGTTTACTCATCAAATTGACAAATTGAGGTCGGGAACAGCTCAACCGCAGCTGCCAGCTAGGGTTTTTAAGGAATTTACTATTGATATCCCGGATAAAGAAGAAAATCAAAATAAAATCGTTAACGATATAGAAGCTCGCTTTAAACGAGTAAAAGTGCTTGAGGATATGGTTGAACAAGGCTTAAAGAAAATCGAGCGGTTGAAACAGAGTATTCTGAAGAAAGCCTTCGAAGGCAAACTGGTCGAGCCTGATCCTAATGATGAGCCGGTGGAAGTCTTGTTGGCGCGGATTAAGAAAGAAAAGACGATATTAATACTGAAAGAGGCAAAAGATGGATAATAAGCTCTTTGACGAACTTCGTAAGTTTGCATCGTCCGTAGAAGGGAAAAGGTATTTAGAAGATAATCTTGAAAGGGTCTTAGTAGAATGCAAAATGCTTAAGGAAAAGCCGTATGCTAGAAATATAATTCCTGAATCTTTAGATTGTTTATCGTCACTTTATAGGATAGAAACATTGTGTAATTTTCTTACTAATGCTAATGATAAAACTTTATATTTCAGTCATCCTAAAAAATGGCTTGCTGCAGATAAATTAGATTCTATCATTTTAAGAAAAAAAGTTATTTTGCCGGATGGGTTAATAGTTGACCAAACGTATTTTGAGGATACTTTTTGTCAATGCTGGAGTAAAAAGCAGTCCCGAAAAATGTGGGAAGAGTATGGAAAAGATAAAGAATATAAAAACGTGGCCATGGTTTCTAACGTAGATAAAGTTTTGCGAACATTAGAGAGTCCAACCGAAATATTAGGATATAGCGAAACATTTTGGGCTGGTGAAGTTAATTATTCAGATTTTAGTGATGATGGGGGTAACATTTTGTTAAGGACTATTGAAGATCAAATGGCTTTTTTTAAGAGTAAGGCGATTGCTAGTTGTTATTTGGAAAAAAGAAGTAGCTATGATTTCGAAAATGAGATTAGGTTTATTGCAACTAATTGTAAATTAGATACAGGTAAGGATTTTTCGCTTATTCCGGTTAATCATGATTTTACCGAATTCTTAGACGGAGTTATTATCGATCCTCGTTTAGATAATAAAAAGTTAAAAGAAGAAATTTCTCAAAAGATTAAAAAAAGAGGATTTAAGATAATCGAAGGGGATGAATTATGAGCATATGTGGGATATTACGAGAAACATGGAATTATTGCAGAGAGAGAAAGATGAAGATAATGCAGATCTTAGTAACTGTAGTTTTTTTAATTCTAGCAATAGAACACGCATTCTATGGATATTTAAGAATGGATGCTATTACTATAATTTTGATAGTAATAGCTTTTATTCCCTGGTTACGTGAAATAATTCAAACCATTGAATTACCTGGTGGCGTAAAGGTAGAATTAAGAGAATTTCAGAAGGTTACTAAAGAAGCCGAGAACGCTGGGTTAATAGAAACGGGAGGGTTGCTTGGTAAGACCGTTACAAATGCTAAAGCGCCTAAGTATTCATTTCAATTAGTTGCGAATGAAGACCCTAAGCTTGCTTTAGCTGGATTGCGAATTGAGATTGAAAAACGTTTAGACGATATAGCCGAAAGGCATGGATTGAATATCTTAAAGAAAGGCATAAGACCGTTGCTTGTGGCTTTAACAGAAAACAATTTATTGACCGTAAAAGAGAAGATGGTTTTAGATGATTTGGTTGGTTTACTCAATAACGCTGTACATGCAAAAGATGTAGATAGTGATGCTGCTTTATGGGCGTTAGATATAGGCCCCCAAATTTTACGCTCCTTGGATAAGAAAATCGAATGAGTTTAAGGAAATAATATGAGTAAACGAAGGCATAAAAAGAAAATACGAAAAGAATGTGTGAAGCATTTCTCAGCAGTGGATATACAAAATATCCGTATATTGGCTGAAATGTTAGGCAATTTTGTACCTTATTCTGGCTATAAAGGCAAATTCAATATAGTGAGTATCGCAAAGAAAAGAGGGTTGTCGAAGTATCTATCTAAAGGGAGTTCTTCCAAGAAAGAGGCTTTGGTTGAATTTATTCGTAAGCTACATAAGGACAAACCGCGAACAATTAAGATTATTGTCAGAGAGATAATGCCTCGAGCAATCGAACGTAGGCATACGCAAGGGAATCCAATATTATTTGATGAGGCTGAATCGTTTGCAAAACAACTTTGCAAGATAGGTATAGATCTTAGAAAAGAAATATTAGCTTTGAACTTCCCAAAATCCAGGCCGACCATTGTCCCGCCGCCTTTTGAGATTCAAGATATGCTGAAGAAGTTTTCTCTAAATTCGCTACTTATGCCGGATTGTCAGAAATTATTCCTGGAAGGGCATATCAATGAAGCGGTCCGTAAGGCATTAGAGAAATTCGAGGCGTATGTTCAAAAGAAGAGCGGGAGCAATCTCGTGGGGATTGATTTAATGGGGAATGTTTTTAATTTGAAATGTCCGCTTATTAAATTGAATTCTTTATCCAATAAGACCGAACAATGTGAGCAAGAAGGTTTTATGCATATTGCTATGGGGATTATGCAATGGTGGCGCAATTCTTTGAGTCACGGTGATGTTAAGCAGATAGATCATCAAGAAGCATTGGGGAGATTGTTTATTGTTAGCAATTTATTGAGACGTTTAGATGAGACCGTATAATGTTTGCTGGAAGTTGGTGATAAGTGGCGAGAAAAGATATATCTAATAAACTTATTCATTTTACTTCCGGGAATAGCATAGAAGCATTTAAAAGGTTGAATGGAATAATAAAGGAACAGCATATTGACGCTTGTCAAAGAGTTAGGGGAGGATTTAAGTGTGTTTGTTTTACTGAGGCTCCGTTAGCATCTTTGCATGACGGTCTTGTTAACGCCAATGCTTATTCTCGTTATGCACCTTTTGGTATAATTTTTGATAAGAAATATATTTTTGATCGTGGAGGAAGGCCAGTTATTTATCAAACTGAACATGAGTTTTGGCAATTGCCAGATTCTTTGAAATGGCGTCATGTAAGATATGAGCCTGATGCTATTGATTTTACCTGGGAGCGTGAATGGAGAATTCAGTGTGAAAATCTTGAGATTAGTCCAGAGACGGCTGGTATCGTAGTCCCAAATCAATATTGGGCCGAGCGCATTATGCGAAAATATAATATCGACGAAGATTATAAGATAATGCAATATTCTATGGTGATGGACGAAGAGATTGCTGAGTTATATAGAGAAGATTTTAAATGGACAATATATAGATTAAAGTAGATTACTCGGGTAGCTCTATGAGCGAAAATGAGATAGTGCAGAAAATATGGAATTACTGCGATCTGTTGCGGGATGACAGCGCAAGCCAAAGTATTGCTTAAGCGGATAAGGAAAGAAAAACTGATGCTTAATCAGACAAAGCGGAGGAGAGGTTTATATGCTCGGAATTTTTAAATCATTCACAGATTCTATAGACAAAATATTTCGTTATTTAATCCCGGGAGTTGTTTTGTTTGTGTTTGTGGTATGTGCTTATCCTAACACATGGAGCAATTATCTAAAAGATATTTCTACAGGGAAGATAATGCTGTTAGTTTTTTCGGCGGGACTTGTTTGTTCTGTAGTATATCGTGGTTTTTTGACAGTACTTGAATTTCTTATTATTTTTCGGACAAATCTTACGGCTGTGAGTTTATTTAAAAACCATGGTCTTAAAGTTGGGGCGCGTTGGGCAAAGTTTGTTGTTGTTCGACAGAAGATTCGAACTACTTTGCCTGAACTTTCTGATTATCTAGACATACGATGGTCCTTTGTTCACTTGTTGACACAGAGCTCAGTTATATTTTTTATTTTTAGTTTTATTCCTAGTTGGGCTAAGATGCAACCGGTAAGTTTGGCAGTTTTAATAGTAGCTGTTTCACAGCATGGTTGGATGTATTATGGAGAGAAAAAAGTAATCAAGGATTTTTTAAAAAATAAGGAAGATTATGAGCGAAAATGAGATAGTCCAGCGAGTTTGGAACTATTGCGATGTGTTGCGGTATGACGGCGTATATTTATATAATTAATACATAATAACCTGTTGACAGGTAGCAAGTTATGTATATAATATATTTATGTAAACTATAGTTTACATAAATATTGGAGGTAACTATGGTCAAACAGAATATAGATATTCCGGTAATTCTCGAACCTTATAATCCTTGGTGGAAAGACGGGCAGGTTAAAACCGAAGTTTTTAAACGTCCGGTCTTCCATAGGATATACCATGATTTGCTTAATCTTAAGCAAATCATATCTATTACCGGGCCGCGGAGAGTCGGTAAGACAACGCTGCTTAAGCAAATTATACAATCCCTTATAGCTGATGGCCATACCGCACCTAATAGGATAGTATATTTCTCTTTTGACGAACCGCTTTTGATTGATCCGCAGGTATGCGAGCATTTCTTCGATGAGATGATTAAATGGGCGGATATTAAGCATAAGAACAGCCCGGTTTATTTCTTTCTAGATGAAGTCCAACGTTTTGAGCGTTGGGAGCTGTACCTGAAAAAGTACTATGATCTTGGTTTTCCAGTAAAGTTTGTTATTTCCGGCTCGGCTTCTTCGCCGATATTCCGCAAAAGCCGGGAAAGTCTCTTGGGCAGGATTAAAGATAATCATATTCTGCCTTTTTCATTTAAGGAATTTGTATATTTTCACGAGGCGGCTGATAATGAGTTGTTAGATGTTGTTAACCGTGCTTCTGATTTTGGTTATAAGATGCAGAGGGAGATGGCTATTGATTGGAAAGAATTTCAATCTCCCGCAGGGCCCCTAAGCATTTCTTCCCGGATTTTCAGCCGTTTAAACGAGCAATTGAATAATTATTTTGTGGAAGGTGGTTTTCCGGAAAGCTGGGAGATTAAGGATGTCCTGGCTAAGCAGCAGTATCTTTTTGACAACCAGGTGCAAAAAGTCATCTTTGAGGATTTAGTGATTGCTACGGAATTTCGCAAACCTGAAAAGATTAAGAGTTATTACCTGTCTTTAATCGAGCAGCCAGGGCAGGAGATTAACGTTGAGAAGGCGTCGCAAAAAATAGGCGTAAGCCGGCCGATGCTTGAGAAATATCTTCCGCTTCTGGTGATGACTGATTTAGTTAAAACTTTGCCCCGTTTCTCTAAACGTCCGCTTAAGTTTCGCCGTGGAAGTGTAAAATGCTATCTGCTAGATTTGGCTTTGCGCAATGCCATATTAAAACTGGACAAGAATTTGCTCAACGATCAAACCATGATGGGGTTTTACGCGGAGAACCTGGTATTTAACGCCTTACGCCGTTTTGAAGGAGCGATAGAATTAAGTTATTACAACGATGCCAAAAAAGAAATTGATTTTATCGTGCATGTCGGAGGGAAACGATATTTGCCGATTGAGGTGAAATACGCTAATTCGGTGGATAATCTAGGGGCAATAAAGTATTTTATTGAAAAATACAAGCAATCGTTCGGTATTGTGGTAACCAAGGATTTTGTTCCTTCGCAGGAAGGGGAAAAGAATCTTTTGTTTGTTCCGTTGTCGATTTTTCTTCTTTTCTTTTGAGGAGTTTATTAACAAGTAGAGGAAATTCATGAGCGAAAATGAGATAGTCCAGAAAGTCTGGAATTACTGCGACGTGCTGCGGGATGACGGGGTCAGCTACGGCGATTATGTGGAGCAGTTGACGTATTTGCTGTTTCTGAAAATGTCCGATGAGCGGGATGAGTTGTTTCATGACAGCGAGATCCCGGCGAAGTATGATTGGAAGTCGCTGATGAAACTGGAAGGCGAGCCGTTGGAAGGGCATTATATCACGGTATTGCGGGAGTTGGGTAAGCAAAAGGGAATTATCGGCAGGATTTTCAGCAAATCCCAGAATAAGATCCAGGACCCGGCCAAGCTGAAGCGGTTGATCAATATGATCGACGCCGAGAAATGGCTGGGGTTGGATATTGACATCAAGGGTGTGATCTACGAAGGTTTGCTGGAGAAGAATGCCCAGGATACCAAAGGCGGCGCCGGGCAGTATTTTACTCCTCGGCCTTTGATCCAGGCCATGGTGGAAGTGATGAAACCGCAATCGGGCATGAAGATTTGCGATCCGGCTTGCGGCACCGGCGGATTTTTGTTGAGCGCTTTTGATTATGTGATCAAGAATAACCCCGCTTTGTCCAAGGGCGGCAAGGAATTTATGGTCAATGAGGCATTGTATGGAACAGATATAGTGGAATCTGTGGCCCGGTTGTGCGCGATGAATATGTATCTGCACGGGATCGGTTCCCAGCGCTGTCCGGTGGAGGTTGCGGATTCCTTAGCGGCAAAAGGCGGTGAGCATTTTGACCTGGTTTTGACCAACCCGCCGTTCGGCAAGAAGAGTTCGACTACGGTTATCGCTGAAGACGGCAAGGCGGTTAAGGAAAAAGATTCCTATGAGCGCGATGATTTCTGGACCACAACTTCGAATAAGCAGCTGAATTTTGTCCAGCATATCGCCTCGATCCTGAAAGTCCACGGCCGGGCTGCGGTAGTGGTTCCGGATAACGTTTTGTTCGAGGGCGGGGCCGGAGAGACGGTAAGAAGGAAGCTGCTGCACGATTTCGACCTGCACACGATCTTGCGGCTGCCCACGGGTATTTTTTACGCCCAGGGGGTCAAGGCCAACGTGATCTTCTTCGACAAGAAGCCGGCGCAGGAAAAGCCCTGGAGCTCCAAGATTTGGTTCTACGACCTGCGTACTAATAAACATTTTACCTTAAAAGAGAACACGCTAAAGTCCGAAGATCTGGCGGATTTCATTAAATGCTACAATCTGGACAACCGGGCCAAACGTAAAGAAAGCGAACGTTTTAAAGCGTATGATTATACCGAAATCCTCAAGCGCGACAAGGTAAGCCTGGACATCTTCTGGCTGAAAGACGAATCGCTGGAAGATCTGGAAAACCTGCCGGATCCTGATGAAATAGCTGAGGATATTGTGAAAGATCTAGAATCTGCGTTGGAGGAGTTTAGTGAAGTATTGGAGGATTTAAAGATAAAGAAAGATAAGAAATAGATCTTCGTTAGATTTTGCCTTTCCCTGCGTCTATTGAGTAGAGGCAGAAAAGAATGTTTATCTAAACAGCACTGGGAAAAGTAATTAGAAAAGACTTGTAAACTATGACACCTAGTGTTATACTTTAGATGGAAAGGCAGTATGAGGTATTTAAAGAATAACAGGTTTCAAAGAGATTTAAAAAACAATGGTTTGGATGACGAGAACTTAGAATCAGTATTAGACGATATTTTTGACGGCAGGGCAACACCGTTAGGAAGCAAGTTTTACAAGATTCGCGGGGCGAAAGAAGGGAAAGGTAAAAGAAGCGGGTTTAGAACCTTATTTTTCTGGAAAAAAGAGAAAATTATAGTTTTTTGTTTATTGTTCGCCAAGAATGAACAAGATAACTTAACTTCGGATGAAAAGAAAGTACTTAAAATTCTATCCAACGAATACGATAAGTTGACAGATGGAGAAATTCAGCGGTTGATCAATGAGAAAACATTTACGGAGATCGGATATGTTAAGAAATAAAAATAGTCATTCAAAAGTTATGGATATGGTTGAAGAGGACCTGCATGCCATAAATAAGATCAAGGATACTTCTGAAAGCATCAGAAAGTTTAACAAGATTAGATATCTACCTCCGAAGCATTTCACAAAAAACGATATAGTCAAAATTAGGTCAAATCTACACGTGAGCCAAGCGGTATTCGCTTTTCTTTTGAATGCCAGCGAAAGCACTGTTAAGAAATGGGAACTGGGCGCCAAAGAGCCTGGAGGCGCGAATGCCAGGTTATTGCAGATTATTGAAAAAAGGGGAGTTGAGATATTGAAAGTTTGATGCCTTGTTTTAACAAAAAAAATAGGCCAAGCCTAAACTAAGTAATACTTTTGTTTATAGAAGTTTTTCCGAATTTAGGAGATTAATTATGAAACAATGCTATGAGCCATTATTCGAGAATTGTGTGCCTAAATAAGATTAAGTAGAAGCCTACTAATTTTTAAGAAAAGGAGATTTTATACAATGGATATTCCACGCATATTCAACATTACTGAAAGCGCTCACCGCATACACAATCCGATCACAGCTGATAAGCTTGCTACTCTGGGCGCGGCGCTGCGTATGGAGCCGGGGGCCAGGATTCTTGACCTTGGCAGCGGTTCGGGGGAGATGTTGTGCACTTGGGCACGTGACTATGGTATCACCGGCATCGGTGTCGATATGAGCCAGTTGTTTACCGAGCAAGCGAAACTCCGCGCTAAAGAACTCGGCGTTGCCGATAAAGTAAAATTCATCCATGGTGATGCCGCTGGTTATGTTTCTAATGAGAAAGTTGACGTAGCCGCCTGTGTCGGTGCCACTTGGATCGGCGGAGGAGTCAGCGGCACGATTGAACTTCTGGTGCAAAGCCTGCGTGCCGGAGGGATTATCCTTATCGGCGAGCCTTACTGGCGGCAGTTACCTCCGACAGAAGATGTTGCCCAGGGGTGTCTTGCCCACTCAATCTCGGATTTTCTAATGCTTCCGGAACTTCTTGCGTCTTTCGGCAGCCTTGGTTATGACGTCGTGGAAATGATTCTGGCAGACCAAGATGGTTGGGACAGGTATGAGGCGGCTAAATGGCTCACTATGCGCCGCTGGCTGGAAGCTAATCCCGGCGATGAGCTAGCCAAAGAAGTTCGAGCCCAACTGACCTCGGAGCCCAAGCGCTACGCTGCTTACACGCGTGAATACCTGGGTTGGGGCGTGTTTGCTTTGATGGCGCGGTGATTCATTGGCGGAAATAAAGAAGATGGTTATATTTTTTTAAACTAAGTGCCGCTTCTGGGGCTACATTCTTCAAGGATGGTCTAATGAGCGTTTATATTTATTGCATAAAAGAAAATTATCGTTACCAGTCGTCGCTAACCGGCCATGAATTTGAGAATGACTGGTTTAAGCTGGCTCCGGATGGCATGGTGACAGTGAAGGGGTCGTATTCTAGGGGTTATGCCTGGGATGGATGCAGCCCGAAGTTCAAGATAAAAGACATCTACATAGGCGTTCCCGAGGCAGTGTTAAATTTTGGCACCGGGCAAAGCAAAACTTATTATGCTTCTTTGATCCACGACGTATTCTATCAATTCAGTAAAAAAGTCAGGCCATTTATCAGGCGCAGGCAAGTTGACCGGGAATTCTACACGATTCTAAAAAGAGATAATTTCAGGTTTGCCCCGCTTTATTACTTTTTCGTACGGATATTCGGCTGGATATGGTGGTATAGAAAATAAAGCCAAAGGGAGTGTCTGTCATTTATAACAAATAAAATTACAATCGCCTAAGAAAACTAACGAGCATAACTATTGAAATCTAACAGATTATCCATAATTTCATTTCTCTTCATTTTCACCTTATGCCTTGCGCAGCCAATTGCGCAGGCGCAAGATCTTTATCCTGCCAAAGTAAAAGATATCTCCGATAGGGCCTACGGCCCCGAGGTTGCCAAACTTCTTGATTCCGCGAAACATTCCATCGCTATATCGATGTATACTCTAAGCGTAGCCGCCAAAGAGCCCAATCCGCTGTCGCTTTTATTGAAAGATCTTCTGCAGGCGCGTTTACGCGGCGTTGCGGTTACGCTCTATCTTAATACGCGTTTCAATTACGATGCCGACGTCCGCAAAAACATCGAAGAGAACCCTTCACTTAAGAAACTGCAGGATGCCGGATGCGTTATCCAACTGATATCCCGTAATCGCCGGCTTCATGACAAGCTTATAATCGTGGATAGCCGCTATGTGGTTGAAGGCAGCACCAATTGGTCGCTGTCAGCGCTTATGAATAATTTCGAATCAGCCACGCTGATAGATTCTCCGGAATTAGCTGGAGTCAAGCTCCAGCGCCTTGCTACTTTACCTACGGTGCTTGATGATGCTAAAGCTAAAATTCCTCCTAAGCCGATCTATCTTGAAGGGTTACCCGCACAGATACATCTATCCGAGGTTCTTATTACCGGCAAACAATATTTTGCAGCAATGCTCAAGTGTGGAGATGAGCGTCTGATGGATACTTATTTGCTCCTAAAGGCTCACGCGGAATCCTCGGGCGAGCAGGAATTCTTCGTGGACCTGGAATCATTTGGTTTAAGTTTAGGTTTACCCTTGGAGTGGGACTATACCGCCCTGCGTCGTCAATCAATTAGGGCTTTGAAAGAGCTCCAGAAACGCTACGGTTTGGTAAAAGTATCTTTCTTTTATGGCAGAGACGCGCGTGTTATAATGACGGATACTCCGGGCGCGGTATTTCCGATAGATAGCGATATAGCCAAACCGGATCTTAAGCTAAAACATTCAGTGCGAGTGAAGTTCTTGCGCCTTATAACAGCTTATCTTGCGTCTAAGGGCGAGGATGCGGCAAAGATTACGGATGTCGAGCTTGCCGGGCGTTTTGGCTGCAGCAAGTGGACAATTGCCGATGCCCGGAAAGATATAAAGTAGCGGTATTGCTTTAATTAAAATATGCCAAAATTAAAATCCGGTAATATTTACTCAAAAATTCCCACCACAAAAGATAGAGAAATATTCCAGACGCTTTTGTGGGATAAAAAGCTTAAGATTGAGCGGATTGTTTCCTGCGGCCAGTTTACGGAAAAAGGAAAGTGGCTTAAAGATGCGCATGCTGAATGGGTGATGGTATTAAAGGGCGCGGCTAAATTAAGATTTCAAAAAGATGGCTGTTTAATTAAGCTAAAAGCAGGGGATTATATTCTAATCCCGGCGAATACCGCGCACCGGGTGGAATGGACTGCTTTGCGCAAGACGATTTGGCTGGCAATTCATATCAGCGTCGAACCGGAAGGAGAAAAACATGCTTAAACAATTCAATGCCGGAAGTTGCTACTCCTATGTTTTAAGTTCAAAAGAAGAGGCCCTGGTGATTGATCCTCATATCAGTTTGTTGGATCAATACTCTGCGTATCTGAGAAAGAATAAACTCAAGCTTAAATTTATCGTGGATACGCACACGCATGCCGACCATTTTTCCTTGGCCGCGGTATTAAAAAAGAAATTCGGCGCGCAGGTGTTGATGCATGAAAAGGCTGTATCGAGCGTCGCGGATAAGCGCCTCAAAGATGGCGGCCAGATAGATATCGGCGCGATAAGTTTTAAAGTAATCTATACCCCCGGGCATACGGATGACGCGATTAGTTTATACGGGGAGGGCGATTTATTTACCGGCGATGTCCTTTTAATCGGCAGTGTCGGCCGCACCGACTTTCAAAACGGCTCTCCGGAATCGATGTTCGATACTTTGCAAAGATTAAAGTCCCTGCCGGATAGGACAAGGTTATTCCCCGGGCATGACTACCATGAAAAACGCTCATCTATTCTTGCCAAAGAGAAGCAGGGCAACCCTTTCTTAAAAGAAAATGACAAAGGCGCTTTTGTTAAAAATATGCGCTCAAAGGTTATTCCTAAGCCGTTTAATATCGATAATATCGTCCGGGTAAATCAAAAAGGCCAGGCAGCTTCTTTGGAGATGATCACGCCGCGGGAGGCGCTTAGCCTTGTCCAGAAAGACCCGCAGGTTAAATTATTGGATGTGCGTTCGGCTTTGGAATTCAGCCAAGTGCATATCAAGGACGCGGTTAATGTTCCTATCGACATGCTTTTAGCTAAGGTTAATGATCTTAGCGCCTCCGGTCAGGCTTACATCGTCCTCTGCCATACCGGAAATCGTTCGCCGATGGCCGCGGATATGCTTATGCAATCCGGCATCCATGGGGTTAAGGTAATGCAGGGCGGCATGACCCGCTGGCAAAAAGAGGGGTTGCCGGTTATTAAGGGAGAAGGCGGGATATCGCTGGAGCGCCAGGTCCGCCTGATTGCCGGAAGTTTGGTATTAGCGGGAATATTCTTAGCGCTTTTTGCGCATTGGGCGTTTATCCTTATCCCGGTTTTTGTCAGTTGCGGATTGATCTACTCCGGCTTGACGGATAATTGTCTAATGGGTATATTGCTGATGAAGCTGCCTTATAATAAGAAGCTATATAAAACAAAACTCGGCGGCGGCACCTGCGCCATGGGGTAGGCTCGGGGAGTAAAGACTATAGGAACGCCCTCTGGTTTTAATAAATAAGTTGTATCTAAGTCTTGACATAATGTATACAAAGTGATATAGTTTGTATACATCTACTTGATGAAAGGTTATAAACATGAAATCGATCGAAATAGGGTCAAAAAGGGCTCAAAAGGAAGGTTTTGAAGCCTTTGTGCCGCATCCTTTTCCGCCAAAAGAGGGGTTTGATTTTTCTCCCGGTATTTTAAAAAAAGCTACAGAAACAGCGCGTTTGCTGGGCAAGCTTGATGGTATAACCAAGCTCTTACCGGACGTAGACTTCTTCATTCTGATGTATTTGCGTAAAGACGCCGCTTCTTCAAGTCAAATCGAAGGAACGATGGCGACCATGATAGACGCCATTGAGGCCGAAGTAAAGGTGAACGCCAATATCCCTAAGGATGTCGACGACATATTGCATTACATTAAAGCGCTCAACTATGGGATGAAAAGGGTTGTTGTCGATAATTTCCCGATGACCTTGCGTTTTATACGTGAATTGCATCGACAGTTGATGAAAGGCGCCAGGATAACGCATTTTTCCGATCCGGGGGAATTTCGCAGAAGCCAGAACTGGATAGGCGGAACCCGCCCGGATAACGCGCGTTTTGTGCCGCCGCCGGTTGAGGATATGATGCGAGCGCTTGGCGACTTGGAAAAGTTTATGCATAATGATGATACTATGCATACGGTGATAAAGTCCGGGCTGCTTCATGCTCAGTTCGAAACTATTCATCCGTTTCTCGACGGTAACGGCAGGACCGGGCGTATGCTGATCCCGTTTTATTTGTGGAAGGAAGGATTCTTGGAAAAACCGGTTTTGTTCTTGTCTTCGTATTTTAAAAAATACCAGAAGGTATATTATGAAAAGCTTGAGGAGTATCATAATGGCGATGTCTCCGGCTGGGTAGAGTTTTTCCTTGAAGGCGTTATCGAGATAGCGAATGAGGCTATAGAAATAGTCGGTAAAATTACGGTTTTGCGCGATAAAGATATGGTTAAGATACAATCGCTGGGTAAAAGAGCTTCGGAAAGCGCGGTTATGGTGTTACCAAGATTATATGCGCAGCCTATTGTTAATGTGAGACTTGTCAAGGATTGGACAGGGTTTACGCGTGCCGGAGCGCAGACAGTTATTAACCGGTTTATGGAAAAGGGCATATTGGCGCCCAAAGATAGGGACGTTAAATACGGGCAGTCCTATGTGTATCGCGAATATCTTAATATCTTTATCGGTAACGATGGCCAAAAAATATGAATGAAGCCAAAACAGAGCAGAATTAATTAAAACCTGGTGGTGCTTCTGGGGTTTATAGAAGCGCTTCTGGATTAAGGAGATAAATCGCGATAAGTCGGTAAAAATACCGGATATCGGCTGCGGCGCCGCCCGGAACGCGATTGAACTGATAAGAAGGGATACAACGTTACGGCGTTAGCCTTTTCGATTTAAACTCTTGACAGAAAGCGCATTCTGGCATATTATTAGCATATGCTAATAACTAAAAAGAAGATATATGCCTAGGCCGTTTAGGTGCAGGAGGATAAGGTTTAGTCCTGACACGAATTATTTTAAACCGCGTGGCATCCCGGCAGGCAGATTAGAGGAAGTTAACCTTACTCTGGATGAACTGGAGGCCTTGAGGCTTGCGGATTTTGACGGGTTCTATCAGGAACGCGCGGCCAGGAAAATGAATATTTCCCGGCAGACCTTCGGGAACATCATTAATTCCGCCCACAAGAAGATCGCTGATGTTCTATTGCACGCCAAAGCGCTTAAGATTGAAGGTGGAGTAGTTAAAAAGGCGGTGTAGATGGAGAGCCTGCTAAAGCAGGATAAGAATAGGTTAAAATTATTCAAGAAATACGGTTATGATATACCCCGGGCCAGGAACTTTATTCTTGCCAAGGCTAAGCTAAGCAAAGGGCCGTTGCTGGAGGTTGGCACTGGTAAAGGTCATATGACAAAAGTATTGGCAGGAAAAGGCTTTAAGTTAATATCGATTGATCTGGATAAAAAAGCGCAAAGAGAAGCCGGAATAAATCTTAAAGCAAAAAAGCTTGATAAGCTTGTTGCGTTTAAGATAATGGACGCCGGGAGATTGCGTTTTCCTGATAACTGCTTTAATGCGGCAATTTCGGTTAACTTTATTCATCATGCGGAAAATCCGGTCAAGTGCCTTAAAGAAATGGTAAGGGTAGTTAAAGAAAAGTTAATAGTCGCAGATTTAAACA
>Ga0265297_10004791_pt1 | contig 21536 bp, 31 predicted proteins | sample Munlanlwell13791_FD_192502 | JGI IMG/M metagenome (GOLD analysis project Ga0265297, IMG submission 192502) | Leachate microbial communities from a municipal landfill in Southern Ontario, Canada - Leachate well 137-91 | ecosystem: Engineered > Solid waste > Landfill > Unclassified | place... | reverse complement strand
CATATCTGATAATGCTAACTTCAATCAAGGCGATTACGGGGCAATTGTAGGCGGTCTGACTAATGGTATTGGATTCTTTCTTAACATTCCCGGAACGGGTGAGGGAAGACTAATCCATCCTGTTAACTTGAAATTCAATTACGAATGGCTATCGATAACGCACAATGTAAGCCTAACATCATTCGCAGGCATAGCACAAACATTGTGCATTGGATTACAAGTGTCAAATGACTTTGGTATGCCATTACAATTACTTCCAGGCTGGCGTTTTATAGTCAGGTTAAACGACAACTTTACTTCCTTAATATCCCAAACATTTGGAATACGCGGGATATTTTTATAAAATGAGGAAATAGAATGAGTGGTAAATTATTTACAGAAGCGGCAAGAATCCGCTCAGTAGTCGAATTTATAAGGGGCACAGGCATTGTTCGTGATGGCATAGTTGATGATAGCCAAGGCACAACAGGCCCGTTCACCTGGACTTCGCCCGGAACCGCTGTGAGCATGACCATTAAAGCCTGTGCGGGTGGTGGTGGTGGTGGCGCGGGCGGTGTAGCCGCCGGTGGTGGCTCAGGTGGTGGCGGCGGTGGTGGTGGAGTAGGAGTTAATTTTAATGATGTGATTGTCGCGCCCTTAACAGTTTTTACTGTAACTGTTGGAGCAGGCGGCGCGGCAGGCGCTAATGGTGGATTAACAACAATAGCTCCGGTCGCAAGTTATACAGACCCGATATTCGGCGCGTTCTCAACATTAAACACTATGAGTATTAGATCAGGGAGTGCAGGTGTAGCAGGCATAGCGGGAGTATCACAAGCAGGCGGCGCAGGCGGGGCATCCGCAGGCGGCAACGCAGGCGGCGGCACAGGCGGCGCGGCAACACCCACAGCTGGGGGAGCAGGCTCCCTGACAGTAGCAGGTATTGATTCTGTTTTCGCGTCCAGCGGTTCAGGTGGCGGCGGCGCAGGCGCAGTATCAGCATCAGGAGGTGGGAACTCTCCCGCAGCTGGCACTAGATCATTTTTATTCAGTGCCGGCGGCGCAGCCTCTACAACTTTTGGTGGTGGTGGTGGTGGTGGGCAGAGTTTATATGGCTATTCAGGCAATGCACCGGCAGGCAATGGCGCGGGTGCGTCTACAGCCGGGGCAGTTGTGGGCTACGGCGCAGGCGGATGCGGTGGGGGTGGCTCTAATACGTCAAGCACAGCCGCGGCTGGCGGCGATGGCTACGTAAGATTTATATTTTAAAAATACATGTTTAGGTAAAACATTATGACAATACAATTTAATGATACAGTTAGCAATAGAAGCAATTCAGTTGCTATACAAACAGCACAAGGGCCTATCAGGCTTAGAAAATTCCAAGTAGCACTTGCAAAAGTTATGGCTGGAACTGCAAACGCACGCATAGCATTTATAGGGGATAGCACTATGGTTGGAGCTTATGCCGATGGGGTTAATGCTTATAACGGGAATAGACCGTCCTCACCACCACTGCTTTTTCAATCAAATATAAATAAGCGGCGGGACATAGGTGTTACTGGCGCTAGTTTATTTTGTGATGCAGGGACAAAGCCGGGTAATGCATCTTTAGCGCTTTATGATACACGCGTTCAATATGGTGTTAGTTGGTTCACAAATTTGCAGCTTACGGGAACAGGCGGAAAGCTAATAGCATCAATAGCCGGTGCGCTAGGCTCAGCAGCAGACGAAACTTTAACATTTACGCCAATAGAAGCATTTGATACCGTTGATGTATACTGGCGGAAAGTAGCGGGTAACGGTACATTTACTATAGATGTTGGCGGCGCGGTTCTGGCTACATGCGCAGGTTCGGGAACCGAAGTATATCAAAAAACTACGGTAACAAAAGCAGCAAGCACAGGACTTGTTAATCTAATTAGAACTGCTACAGGTAGTTGCTTTATAGGCGCAATAGTATGCTATAATAGTACAGTTAAAGAAATTGAAGTTTATCACCAGGGTTACTCTGGCTCCTCGTCAGTGGAGTGGTCGTTTTCAAATGCTACTTATTCACCAATAAATTCAATCCCAGCTTATTCACCTGATTTAACATTTATTAATTTAGGATTGAACGATACATTAACAAATTTGAAGACTTATGAAACAAATTTGACTGCAGTTGTTAACGCAGCATTAACCACGGGAGATGTTGTTTTAGTCTTATGTACTCCTAGAGAAGTTGGGAAAGTAGCTGTTCAGGAACAATTAAGACAGCGTGTTATTAACATTGCATATAATCTAAACGTCCCTTACATTGATCTTTATAATAGATTCGGATCAATAGATTTATCCCCATCATTTTATAATACTGATAATTTACATTTATTAAAAATTGGTTATCAAGACGTTGCCAATGCTTATGCAGATTTCACTTTAGGATAATATGCCAACATACCAATATAAATGCGAGTGCGGCAACAAGTTTGAGCTTTTTTGCCGCATGTCAGAACATAAAAATACTGCTGAGTGCCAATGCGGCAAAACAGCAAAACAGATAATCAACGCACCGAGGCTAATTATTGTTAAAGACATTTACTATGATTCGCCTATAGACGGTAGGCCAATTACCAGCGAGGCCGCACGTCGTGAGGACTTAGCGCGTAATAATTGCATTGAATATGACCCCTGCATGAGACAGGATATTGACAAAAGGGCAAGAGAAAATGAAATAAAGCTTGATAACGAAATAGATGAAACAATTGATAGAGAAATTTCAATGATGAGCGCAAGACAACGTGAACATCTTGACAGCGAATTAACCAAAGGGCTGACAGCCGAGGTAGTAAGAATATGAGTGAAGAACAAGATTTTGACATTGATGCAGGTGTTGCTGATATTGCTGATAGCATGGGCTTTAGTGATGGAGATTATGAGGAAAATGAGGAGGAAGTAGAGGAGACCGAAAGCGAGGCGTCAGATGATAAGGAAGAGGGCAATGACAAAGGAGAGGATAAACAGCAAGAAGTAGTTGCAAAGCCTGCACCGGCATCATGGGCAAAAGAGCGTCATGAGACATGGTCGAAGCTACCGGACGACGCTAAAGAGTACATCCAGCTTCGCGAAGAGCAAATGTCAAAGGGACATGAGCAGCTGAAGGATGGTTACAAATGGGGCGAATACATTAATAAAACAATTGAACCATTCAGGGATATTTTAGAAAAAAATGGTGTTGATGAGGGGACGGCAATCTCCAATTTATTCATGCACCATAGGGTTTTAACAGAGGGCAGTATAGAATCACGTCAGCAAGCGTTTATTAACCTTGGAATGGATTTGGGCATTATTCCTCAAGACGGGCAAAGGCAGCAAGACCCGCAAACCGTGCAAATGCAACAGCGCCTTGATCGAATGGAGCGATTAGAACATCAGCGATTACAGGAACAGCAAAACCAGCATTACAGCTCTATTGCGCGTGAAGTCGAAGATTTTGCAAGTAAGCCAGAAAACATTTATTTTGATGAGCTTGCGGACGACATTATTTTGATGATAAATGCTGGGATGGATTTAAAAACAGCCTATGATAAAGCGGTTTGGGCAAATCCTATTACCCGCGCTAAAGAGCAAGACAGGGCATTTAATGAGCGTCAGGCCAAGGCAAAGGCAGAAAGAAACAAGTCTGTAAACTCAGCAAGAAAAGTCACATCAAACACCGTCAGATCAAAGTCTAGGACAACGGCTTCTCTTGATCCGTCAGGATCGTGGGATGATACCATGAGAGACGTATTAAGAAGCATGGGTAGTTGACATGGCATCAAAATCATGCTAATGTACATAAATATCCAGACAGGATTTTAGTTTAAATTCAGTCTATACCCGCTTTAACGCCCAGACAGGCTTCCGTTAAAATCAGGTTAATGACAAAAAAATCATTCACTTAATTTAACGGAGGCCCATCATGGCATCACCTAATAGCACATTTACGGAATTAGTATCAACTACTTTCCGCAAACACAGAAAAGAAATCAAAGACAACCTTTCAAACCGTAATGCTCTTTTAAAGTACATTATGAAGAAAGGCAATTACATGACTGAAGATGGCGGCTTAACTATCGCTACACCTTTGGATTATGCAGCCAATGGCACTTACCAGCGCTACTCAGATTGGGACACGCTTAACATCTCACAATCAGACGTTATCTCAAGCGCTGAATATCAATGGCGACAAATTGCAATTAACGTTGTAGCATCAGGCCGCGAACTGAGGATTAACTCAGGCGACTCACGCATTATCAATCTTGCGAAATCAAGAATGAAAAATGCAATACGCACTTTCAATAACAACTTTTCAAACGACCTTTACTCTGCAGGTTCTTTGGCTAACCAAATCAATGGTTTGCAATCAATTATCGCAGATGTAAACACAAACACAGTCGGCGGCATCGACGCTTCTGTTTGGACTTTCTGGCAAAACAAAGTTTTTGACTGTTCTGTAAACTCAGTCACACCTAGCGCAACAACTATCGAAGGGTCAATGATGCTTCCATTGTGGTTATTGCTCGACCGTGGCCCCGATGATTGCCCCGATTTGATTGTTGCTGATAATACTTTTTATCAGTATTTTGAAAATAGCCAGGTTTCTTTGAAACGCTATACCGAAAAAGATAGCGTAAACGCTGGCTTCTCAACTATCAAATACAAAAAAGCCGACGTTCTCTATGACGGTAACTCAGGAATCCCCAGCTCGCACATGTATTTTGTAAACACAGAATATCTGAAGTTGGTTGTTCATCGTGATGCTGACCTTACTGAAGTTCCAGAGCAACGTCCAGTCAATCAAGACGGCTCTGTTATCCCTGTTCTTTGGATGGGCAACTTAACCTGTAGTAACCGCGCTCAACAAGGCGTTATCATCCTTTAAGGAGGGGTTAATTATGTTTTCAGCGATAAATTATGCAGGCAATCAACCATTTAACGATTGGTTTGCACCTGACACAACGCAACGCCATGCACTCGGCTTAAAAGTCGATGCAGTGGATAATTTTTGGGGTATGGGTTCATTCGTATACTTCAAATCAAACGACGCTATTCTTAAAGGTTCAGCGGTTGTTTTAGATGAAGTATATCAAGGTGTGCTTTTACCATCAGCAGTTACCCAAGGCTTTGGCTTTGGTATTGCAATGGCTCCTATGGCATCCGGTACTTACGGCTGGCTTCAAGTAGCAGGCCGCGCGGTTTATAAAACCAATGCAACTGTAGCAGCAGACGGCGTTATGGCTATCGCAGCAGCCGGTATTTTAGGCGCAACCGCTACCGGCAAACAAGTTCTCAATATCCGTAACCGCAAATCAGCTACTGGTACTGAAACTTTTACCGCTTTAACAACAACTGGCTCTTCAGTATTGAAAGCTGTTAATGGTTATGATGGTGCATTCTTGGGCGCAGCATTATCAGGAACTGGTATTCCAGCAAGTACTGTTGTTGCCAAATTAGGTTCCGATGGCGTTACTGTCTACATGGGATCAGCAATTGGCACAGTGGATAAGCTTGCAACCGCAACTGGTACAATCACTGTAACTGCAACCTACACTGGCTATGGCTCAGGCATGATATTCTACCCAAGCTGCATGCAAATCGTAACATAAGATAAAATGCCTCTTCAAAAGGGCAGTAGTAAAGAGGTTATCAGCTCTAATATAAAAGAGCTGGTAGCCTCAAATTACCCACAAAGGCAAGCAGTCGCTATCGCCTTGCACAATTCACGTCAAAAAAAGAGTAAAAAATGAATTTACAGAATTTTACAGATCAAGAAGCAAGGATGCCATTTATCCGATTTGAACGTTTAGCAATTGAAGACCCTAAAGCTTCTTTAGAAGCAGGGCACTATGTAGCAAAAGATATTGATATGGCGTTAATAACGCCGCCTTATTCAAAGGATGTGATGAAGTACAAAGTCCAGCAATGGTTAACACAGATAAAAGTAGATGTTGCCAACGACAGGCTACCGCAGGAATGGGCTGATAAGTACATGAAGATGTATGATGCGTGGAAAAATGGGCAGGAATTGCCGTTAGACGGCACGCCAATTCGTGGCTGGGGTGTAATAGGCCCAGCACAGCAGGAAACACTGATAAAAATGCACGTGCTTACAGTAGAATCACTTGCTGCTATGACAGATGAGGGCATTAGTCGTGTAGGCATGGGCGGAAGGGATTTAAAGAACAAGGCTATTGCATGGCTGGGAACGTTAAAAAAAGCCGGTAGACCAACATTGGAAATAAGCGCTCTCAGAAAAGAAAACGAACAGCTAAGAGCAAATCAGGAAGTTTTAGAAAAAAGAATTGAGTCATTGATGTTAGCTATAAAATCAAAGGCTGATATTGATGAGGTGAATCAAGAAATGTCAGCAGATGAGTTATTCGACTAATGAGCGCTTTATCACTAATTCAGCGATTTTGCGTAAGGTCTGGAATAGCCAGTCCTTCCAGCGTTTTTGCGACTAACGATCAACAAATTCTGCAAGTCTTAGGCTTACTGGAAGAAGAGATCGAAGACCTTACCGCGCGTCATACGTGGCAGGCGATGAATTTTGAGAAGTCGCATACTACTATTGCAGCAGAAAATCAAGGGAATATTAATACGCTATGCCCCGGGTTCAGGTTTATCCGCAATAATACAATATGGGACGATACCGATAAGCTACCCGTTATTGGCCCGTTAAATGGTCAAGAATGGCAAGCATTAAAAGCGGTTGCGGTCAATGGCCCGAGGTTTCAATTCCGGTTTTTAGGTGATAATCTTTTGGTAAATCCTATTCCTGCCGCTGGCCATGCATGGAAATGGGAATATGAGTCGTCTTATGGAATTACAGACCAAGCCAGCACGCCAAAGCAGTTTTTTACAGCTGATACTGACCTTATGGTGTTGCCCGAGCAGCTTCATTTATTGGGCTTGCGGTGGAGGTGGATGCGCGAAAAGGGTCTGGCATATTCTGAGTTATTTAATACTTATGAAATGCAGGTAAAAGATGCTATGGGGCGTGATGGCGGTGCTAAGCGATTATTTGCAGACGAAACAGGACACGAAACAAAGCCGGGTATATTTGTTCCTAATGGTAATTGGACTGTCCCATAATGCGCACTCCAACGCAAGACAAATCCAGGGGAAGGCAAACCGTATCAAGCTTTATAAGCAATGAGGCACCTATCGGCGGATGGAATAATATAGACCCGCTGTCAAATATGCAGCCGACCGAGGCTATTGTTATGGATAATTTTTATCCTCGCACGGGCTATGTAGAATCACGAGGCGGTAGCACGGAATTTGCTACAGGAATGACAGGTACCGGGAAAACATTGGTTAAATATAACGAACCGTCAGGTGTTAATCAAATGTTTTGCTCAACAGATTCAGGTATATTTAATGTAACAGCAAGTGGCGCTGTTGGAGCGTCCGTACTTGCGCGCACCAACGGCAAGCATCAATGGTTAAGTTTCGGCGATGGCACTAGCGATTGGCTGGTAATGTGCAATGGAGTTGACAAACCTGCCTATTACGATGGAACAACATGGACGGCAGTAGATGGCGCTACGTCACCTGCATTAACTGGCGTTACTACAACAAAATTAGTCGCACCTAATATGTTCAAGGGCAGGCTATCATTTATAGAAGTAAACACGCTCAATTGGTGGTATCTAAGCGCTGGCGTTGCCGGTGGGGCATTGACAAAATTTAATCTGTCAGGACTGTGCAAACAGGGCGGTTATTTGATGGCTGTTATCACATGGTCTGTTGATGCGGGCAATGGCCCAAATGAGCGGATAGTGTTTATCACATCTGAGGGAGAGCTGATTGTATTTGAGGGCGTTAACCCAGCCTCTGATTTTGTACTAGCCGGTGTTTACCGGATAAGTAAGCCATTGGGACGTAAATGCGCTAGTAACATTGGTTCTGACGTTGTCATACTAACTCAGCACGGGGCGTTCCCGCTTTCAGCACTGACAAATGATAATGGCGTTAATTATAAATCAGCGGTTACTAATAAAATTCAAACCGCGTTCAATGACGCGGCACGGTCTTATGGAAATGTCTTTGGATGGACAGCAGTTAAGTTTCCAATACAATCAGCTGTTTTGGTAAATGTACCGATAGTGGAAAACGGAACGCATTATCAATATGTGATGAACACCATAACAGGTGCATGGTGCAGATTTGTTGGCTGGGATGCAGAGGATTTAATAGAGTTTAATGATGGGCTATACTTTTGCAAAGGCACAACGGTTTATAAGGCGTGGACTGGATCGAGCGATTTAGGAAACAACATAGATTGCTATTTTAAAACAGCGTTTAATTATTTTGGTCAAAAAGGACGAAACAAATTATTTAAAATGTACCGGCCAACTATTCAAAGCAATGGCCCCGTTCCGTTTTTATCTGACATTGATGTAGATTTTAATGATTTACCCTTGATTGGAACAGCTTCAGCAGGCGCATCGACAAGCGCATTATGGGGATCTGCATTATGGGGCATTTCATTATGGGGAGCTGCTAATATAATTACAAAAACCTGGATTACACCATCATGTTGGCAAGGGTTTTGCGGGGCGACAAAAATAAAAGTATCCGGGAAGGTTCCGTTAAAAATAATATCGATTGACTATATGTATGAGGATGGCAGCGTTTTATGAGCTACAGGATTATTGATGATGATACTGAGCGATGTCAAAAATGGATTCACGATAATTATAATGTGGCGGGAACTGATATGGTTGTATGCATTGGGCTGGAAAATAATGACAAATTAGTTGCTGTTACAGGCTATAACAACTTTGTCAATGAATCATGTTTTGTTCATTATTACCAAAAAAATGGAGCTTTTATACCTCGATCTTATGTTTGGTTCACCCAATACTACCCGTTTGTTCAGGTTGGATGTAAGGCAATGATAAGCTACATCTCAAATGATAACAAAGAAATTGAAAGATTGGCTGTTCATATTGGATTTAAAAAAGTACAGAATTTGAAAGAAACGAACACGGCTTTATACGTATCTAAAGCGGATAATTGTAAATGGTTAAAATTAAAGGTTAAATGTTATGGGATCATCTAAAGCCCCGGCTGCGCCGGATTATGTAGGTGCAGCAACGGCACAGGGAGCAGCCAATAAAGAGATAGCCAATCTTGCCAGGCATATGGGATTTAAAAAAGTAAAAGATTTAAAAGAGATAAATACCGCTCTTTATGTGTCTAAAGCGGATAATTGTAAATGGTTAATATTAAAGGTTAAATGTTATGGGATCATCTAAAGCCCCGGCTGCACCGGATTATGTAGGTGCAGCAACGGTACAGGGAGCAGCCAATAAAGAGGCTGCGCTTACCACGGGTAAAGTCAATAACCCTACCGTTTATAATCCTTATGGCAGTCAAGAAGTAACTTGGAATGGTGATCAACCTACGGTTACACAGAGATTGGGGCAAGCAGAACAGCAATTAAAGGACACAACTGATTGGGCAAAGCAGGAGTCAGCGGGCGCTGGTAAAAACCTAGCCCATAATATACGCGCTAATTCTGAAGGGCATTTTAAAACCGGAGAAGATGTGGTCGCCCCAGGATCGCTTAGGGATTCCGATACGGGTTATGCTCAATATGCAGGCACAGGAAGAGCTAATGAGGGACTTGGGGCCGAAATGGCTAAAACCGGACGAATGGATGCAAAACAAGTTGATTCATCACAGAAATATCGCGATGATGTGATAAATGCCATGATGGGGCGTGTTGATATTGGCACAAAAAAACAGAGAGAGCAAGAAAACTCAAGGCTTATAGCAGCAGGGCTTAGACCTGGAACAGAGGCATATAGGGAGGCTATGGACTCAATAAACCGTGGGTACAACGATGCGCGGCAACAGGCTATAATATCTGGCGGCAGCGAGGCGTCTAGATCAGAGCAAATGGATATTGCAGCACGCCAGCAGCGTGGGGCAGAGCTATCATTAAACGAAAATCTTAACGCTCAGGATTATCAAGCTGGATTACAGCGCAGAACAGCTCAACAACAAGCTTTACAAACCAATGCTGGCTTAAATCTCCAAGACTTTAACGCGCGACTGGCAAATAAAACATTTTCAAATCAGGGTATAGTGCAAAATAATGCTAACACAGCCAATGTGTACGCAATGAAGCAAGATGCAAATAAAAATAGAATAGCAAATGCACTCGCCCAGCGGAATCAACCAATAAACGAAATGATCTCACTGCAACAAGGGCAACAGGTTAATAATCCGTTTGCCGGAGGCTTAGGCTATCAAGCAGGAGCTAACGTGGCACCAGCTCCGGTAGCACAGGGCGTTCAGGCACAGGGGCAGGCGGCACAGAATCAATATAATGCTCAACAGGCGAGCAGAAATGCAAATATAGGCGCAGGAGCCGGATTAATCGGCTCTATAGGCAGCGCAGCAATGTACAGGTAATAGGTAAATTATTATGGCAATTCCAACAAATCCACAAATAGCACCAAAACCAGCCGTTACGAAAGTAGCCACTGCAATGCAAAATGTCGCGCCAGCCGGAACACAACGTCCTATGACAACAGGGCAGGTTAGGTCAATGGCCCCAGGCCAATGGGACGTTAGAAACAATTCATTTGCCCAGCGTCCGGCGCCTGTCGCGACTCAGCCAATGCCAGCACCACAGGCAGTGCCGAATTATACAGAACAATCCATGATTGGCAATACAAATACGCTCCCACAAGGGAGGTCTGTGCAGGCTAATTATGCTGGCGCACCAATGCCATTACTTAAAAAACCACAGGCACTATCACGACTAGCGGTGTCGAGCGCGCCAGGATTCCAAGCTCCTGGAAATACAGATGCTATGCAGATTAACCGTCAGATTGCTCTTAATCCACAAAAAACCACGCCATTACTTAAAAAACCGCAGCCATTATCGCCGCAACAAATTCAACAGAGAAATGATTTTATTTCTAGACAGGAAATGTTTAATCCATACACCAGCATGATTGGATATTAAAATGAGCGATAATGATTTGGGCATAACAATGGACGCTGTTAATGCGATAAAGGGAACATTAAAAGCAAAAAAAGACGATTTTAAAACAAAATTAATGGAATTGCTTAATCCTGCTATTGATGATTATTCTCAGTTAATGGATAAAGATAAATCTAGCTTACCCGCTCATATAGAGCGGCTTAAAAAAAATATCTCTCAGCATATTCCATCGAATGAGGATTTTAAAAATCCCGAGGCTATGAGTGAATGGTCACAAAGAGCTGCTCTTAATGCGCCTATGGGGTTAGTTGGAGGGCTACGTCATAGTGATATATGGCCCCCATCCGGGAGCCGCTCAGACGTTTCCGTTGGTGGAGAAATACCTAACGGGTTCAATAAAGCAATGGGCGGTCGGGGCATGCCAGCTAATATGCCTAGTCAAGACAGGCACATGAGAGATTATGTGCCAGGATATAAGCCTAAAGGATTGTTTAAGAAATAATGCAAACAAATTACGGCTATAACGGATTCACGATACCAACGGGGCAGTGGCAGGATAGTCCAGACCCCAATGCTGGATGGCGAGACCCGCACAGGAGCGGTATTGCTGCTCTAGGCAGGATACTTGACCCTGTGAGCTACATCCCAGGATTAAAGGTAATACCAGAGGCGGTTGATAAATATGTAACACAGCCGGTGACGGATACCGCTAACAGAGTCTTATCACCGATTGTCGGAGCTGTGCAGGCGGTTGAGCATAAAATCAATCCAATATCTAATTACTTGGATAAAAACGTAGGTATAATACAGGGGATTAATCAGTTTGCACGCGACAAACCAGCTGACACACTTGGAATCCTTGCCGCTTCATTCTTTGGCGGCGGGGCGCTTGCAGGAGCAGCAAGTAGCGCAGCAGCACCGGCGGCAAGTGGAGCTGCTGGCGCTTCCGGAGGAGCTACAAGCGCAGGCGCTGCGGGTTCAGCAGCAATCACACCAGCTTTTCAGTCTGGGGCTTTGGCTGCTGAAACGGCGGCTGGTGCTGGCTCAGCTGGTTCTCTAACTGGGAGTTTGGCCGGGGCATCATCAATAACACCATCTAGTTTGGCGTTTGCATCCCCCGGCATAGCAGGTGCCGCCCCGAGTGGGACACTTGGCTTGGCTGGCACACAAGCGGCAATGTCTGCATTAACGCCAGCATTATCATCAATTCCAGGCGCATCATCAGGCGGCACGCTCGCAAGCTTATACGGAAGAGCAAATCCTTATATTAAAAGCATAAAAAATTTAAATAATTTTGCAAAACAAGATAATAAAGACAATGCAAGCGACAATAGCGGATTCGGATTTACAACAGATGAAGTACGTCCTATCGATGTAAAGCCGGTAAGGCCCTTGAACATACAACGCATATCAAATAAATTAGCAGGAATACGATGAGCACATTAGACGACGATAAAGCAGCAAAGCGCAGGATGTTAATAGCCGAGTCATTGATGAAACAAGGATTAACTCCAATGCAATCGCAGGAAGCTGGCGGCTATGTAATCCCGGCCAGTCCTTTGGATGCTGTCAACAAGGTAGCACAGTCATTATCGGGTGCGTATATTGCAAATAAAATTGATAAAGAAGAAACTGAGAAAGAAGCAAAAAGAAATGATCTTTTATCAACAATTGATTTTTCATCACCCGATGCAGCAAAATCACTTATAGCGGCGGGTATGCCAAAAGAAGGGGTAGCCTTAGCAGTGTCAAAAGCCAAAGGCATGGATATTAAAACTGGCACGCCAGGCATGGGATTCATTCCTAGGGGATCAAAGCCATATAAAGAACCAACAACAGGCTTTACCGGATTTATGACAGAGGAAGGCGACCTTATCCCGAGCCGTTTCAGCATGAATGAATATCAGGCGGCCATGACTGACCCTTCTAAACGTGGCGAGTTACAAGCGGCTATAGATGCAAACAGGGTGACAAAAATGCCAGACCCGCAAGGGCATGAAATTGTTGATTACAATAAAAATCTTAATCCAGCTATTGGCGGGGCGCAAACCCAGCCTTTACCGGATCAGTCGCCCGAACCAATAGTCAGGGCAATAGGGCAGGTCGAGTCTGGAAACAATCCAGCCGCTCAAAGCCCAACATCCACAGCAAGCGGACAGTATCAGTTTACTGACCCAACAAGAAAAGATGCTGGGCTAGAGGGTGCTACGCCAGAAACTGAAACGGCATTTATGAATGAACTGCAAAAGGCCAGAACAGAAAGATACGGCGGGAATGAAGACCTTGCTATATTATCTCACAATATCGGTATAACAGGCGCAGACGAGGTGGCATCCGGTAAAAGGCCATTTACGGCACAAATGCAGAATTACATAAACAGCGTTCGCAAAGCCACCTCAATGAATAGAGGGCAATCACCAGGCGAAAGGGCGGGGCAGGTCGCTGCTGCGGAACTGCCATATAAAGCACAAGAAGCTCAGCAAAAGGCGAATATTGAGCTTGCGACAAAACGAAAGGAATCAGAGCAAAAGCAAGAAATAGTTGCGCAAAAAACAGGCGACACTTTGGAAAGCCTATACCCATATTTATACCCTAATGGAACTCCTGTTCGCGATAATAGTGGTAGCCTTATAAAGCCTTCAGAACAGATGGTTTTAGGTAACACGCCAAGCGATCGAGTTGAATCATTTATGCACGAAACGGTTGGAACGGAAAGTCCAAAGGCTGTAAACACAAACGCATTTAAACGCGGTGTGCGTAAAATGGTTTTGGATACGCTCGGCGGTAGTCTTGGAACTCAAATATCGGATGCAGACAGGTCTTTTATTGTTGGACAGATTGCTGATATAGAAAAAGCATCGAATATTGATGATATATACAGTTCTGTTGCACAGATAGAAAATAGGGTAAAATCCTATAAAAACAAAGCTGCACAACCAAGCGCACAACCTAACGTTGATGATTTAGTAAAAATGTACACACAAGGCAAATAAAATGGCAAGCAGAGAAGAGCTAAAAAGCGCTTTAATAACGGCTCACAACGCTGGGAATACAGAACATGCAAAAATATTAGCTCAGGCGCTTGCAGGATTGGATATAGAAGAACAAGCCGCTCCAAAAGAAATGCCCGTAGAGGGCAATGCAGCAGGACGGTTTTTATCAGGGGTTGGCGCTAATGTACTTGATGCGGCAAGCGGGGTAGCTGAATTGATTCCAGGCGTTACAGAAAACAATCCCATTGCGCAAGCGGCTAAAGAAGGGCTAAAAAGTGCCACAGGATATGCCGGCGGCGCAGGAAAACTTGTAGGTGGCGCTGTGCCATATTTAGCTATGCCAGAGGGCACGATACCAGCGGCGTTAACAGCGGCAGGTATCGGGGCGGCAACGGGGCATGGAGGTCTTGAAGACAGGGCAATATCGGGAGCACTTGCGGGAGCTGGGCAGCTGGCCCCAGAGGCAGTTACCGCGGTAGGTAGGGGTATCGGTAAAACTATCGGAGAACTTGGAACACACACTGGCGGCGAAACGATTGTTGATGCTGCCAGGGCGGGATTAAAGGGTGGGGCAAAACAGGAAGCGTTTATTAACTATTTGCGCGATAAATTGCCATTAACAAATATTGTAAATCTGGCTGAAAAGGGCAAAAAGGGCGTTATTGCTAAACGGTCAGAAGCCTATCAAAGAGAAATGGCACCATTGCTTGAAGATAAAACAATCTTAAATTACTTACCTATTGAAGAAGCGATTAATAGCGCAAAACAAATTGGCACTTATGAGGGGCACGTTGTCAATCCATCGGCGGTTGAATTACACAATAAGTTGAAGCCGATTATAGAAGAGTGGAGCGGCAGGCCATATCCGCAGGGTAAAGCCTACGTATCACCGCAAACGGGTGAGATTATACAGCCAATGCACGAACCATTCCCCCCCGAGCAATCACAGACAATGGCGGGTGTTGATGCTCTCAAAAAGCGCATCGGCGGGTTATATGATAAAATTCCAATGGAGGCAAAGCAGGAAAAAGCCGTATTGGATACTGTTTACGGGAAAGTAAGGGATGCTATCGTTAAACAGAATCCTAAGTACGGGGACATAATGGAAAAGGATATTGCTTTTAGGGATAAAATAGACGAGTTAACAAAGGAACTATCAATCACTGGAAAATCTGGTAGTGATTCTACAACATTAAGAAAACTATTGGCTATACCGCGCAATAATGCTAATACCAATTATGGTAAAAGGGTTGAATTAGCGCGTGAATTAGAGGAAAATGGAGCCGATAATTTAATGACAATGCTCAATGGTGCGGCTTTAAACTCATTCAAACCTCGCGGTCTAGGCGGTGCGGTTGGTGGTATGTCAGCAGGTGGATCGCTAACATCATTATTATACGGGCAGCCAGGAGTAGCGGCAGCGTTGGCCGGGGCAACTTTAATGCAGTCGCCAAGACTAATGGGTGAGGCGGCACTGAAAGTTGGACAAGCGGGCAGGTACGCTGGTAAAATACCGATGGGCAAACAAGCTATTATCAGTGCAATTTTAAACAAACAAAATCAGGAATAAATCACATGCGGTCTATTACCCATATCATTAACAAAGGCGTTAAAATTATGAATCCATCTATTGAAAAACATTACTATATCACATCATGTGAAGTAATGCAAGGAGGTGTGTGATTTCCCGCAATGGCAGTGGTAATTACACATTACCAGGTGCAAGCTTCCCGTCTGTGTTTAACACTGTTATAACAGAAACGGATTACAATGCGAACCTAACAGACATAGCAGCAGCATTAACAGCGTCAATAGCAAATGACGGACAAACCACAATAACAGCAAACCTTCCAATGAACAGCAAAAAACTGACAGGTTTGGCAGCGGGCTCATCTTCTGGCGATTCGGTTGAGTATGCTCAGTTTTTAAATGATTACAACAAATTAAGATCAGTCAATCCAATAATAAATGGTGCGTTTACTGTTTGGCAGGCTGGCACTTCGTTTGCCGCACCGGCGTCATTGGCATACGATGCAGACGGATGGTCTAATGAAAACACCAGCGCGGCTGTTTTTACAATATCCAGGGAAAACGCTAACCCTACGGGATCAGTTGCGTCTGCATTTAACCGTAAATTAATAGTAACTACAGCGGATGCCGCGGTCGCAGCGGGTGATTATGTATCTCAGCGCACGGCTATTGAGGGTTACAATTCCACTCAATTTATTAGTAAAACGTTTACAATAGGTTTTTATGTAAAATCAACTAAAACAGGTATTCATTGTTTATCAGTTTATGACGGTACAAAATCCTATGTGACTGAATACACGGTAACAGCGTCAAACACATGGGAATTTAAACAAATAACAATAGTAGGAGGCTTGCAAACAACAGCGTCACAAACAAACTCGGCTGGTGTTTATCTGTTTTTTACCAACATGGCGGGAACGACATATCAAACAACCGCAGGCGCATGGAACACTGGATTTTTTGCCGGCACAGCTAATCAGGTCAATGACATGGATGCAATTAACAATGTGTTTCATCTTGGCGAGGTTACGATGTGCCTTGGGACTTCTGCAATAACGTATCAAATGACTTATGAAGAAGAGCTGAAAAGGTGCAAACGGTATTTCCAAACATTTATTATGGCTAGGATTTTTTCAGGAGATGCGACTAACCTTGGTACGTATTATGGTGCGATTGTATTCCCAGTTGAAATGAGGACGACACCATCTATTACAGGTACGTCGACTGCAACTGTTGGGTTCCCCGTAGTAACCGGAACAATAACGATTAATGATGGTAAAACCGCATTTGAATCCAGGGTTGCGAATGCAACAGCAGCTGGAAGTCATTTTGGCTCTATCTATACATTATCAGCAAGGTTATAAACATGGCACTCTACAAAAAAACAGCAGGAACTACAATCATCAGGACAGTTGATAATACATGGATTCCACAAAATGACCTATTAACCGAATGGAGGGATTACGTAACATGGAAAAAAGCTGGGAATGTTCCGGATGATCCTGACCCATTGCCTTCACCTACTCCTGAGCAAATAGAACATGACGCACTGAAGGGCATGGTGAAAGTGCAGGAGCTGCTGTCTCTTCAGCTTCCCAACGTACCGACATGGGTAACAGCTAACATAACAAACGTCGCTCAGGCCAGAGACGTTATAATGACCATTATTTTAACCATGTTATTAATCAGGGATAAATTAAAAGCATGATTAAAGTTCTTATAACAGCGTTATTGCTATGCGCTCAAGCGGTATTTGCCGATAAAATCGAGCTGTACGACGTGGGAGCTTATAATGTAACTTCGACAAGCGTAGACATAGGCTGGACGTGTAATGCGCCATGTAGAGCGTTCGTTAAGGGCGACATAACGAACGCTCCGGGCGAGCAATCGCTTGACTACACAGAGCACCGGCAGCACATAGCAGGGCTATTGCCAGGCACAGAATACCGTTATAAAATAGAGGCGTCCCTGGAATCAGGTGACACCATCATAACCTATGAGCTTCATTTTAGGACACTGCCGTGATATACGTATTAATTTTCTTGACATTCAACCATATTCAAGGTTCAGATTTAATCAGCCATGAATCATGGAAGCATCCAGCCAATTTCAATAGCTTTTGGTCATGCCGCGAAGCCAGAGACGCATACATGCTACAGCCAGGCGCGTTCGAGGCGGCTTGTATCTTGTTAACAGAAAAAAACACAAAATGACATATTTTACTAATCTGAAAAAAATCCATGACACGGCCATTGTTGATGAGATCGATAAAAATCTTTTCCTAGTTAAATATCCAGGGCTCGAGTTGATAGTAGGTATAAAATACTTGTTGGCTTTTAATGCTCATGACAGATGGCATTGCTACATAGGGAAAAACAGCAAAGAGATTACGCGGTTTAAAGAGATTATTAAAAATGAATTTAACATTGAAAAATGGCATGATTGCCGCGAAGCCATGCAAAATGAATTATTACGATTGATAGAAGAGGACTTGCAATGCCAATAATATCAGAAATAGAATTTTTAAAAATGCACATTGCCGCAAATTGGGCATGGCTATTGAAACCTATTGAGTATAAACCAGATGGCAGATAACACGACAGAACGATATGTTATGGACATAAACCGTTTCATTGAACTAGAGAATGACCCGCTTGAGCGTGCAAAACTAATGATGCATTTAAGCATTATTCAAGAGAATAGAGCGAACATCGACGCTTTTAAGGAGTTGAAATTCTCACATAACCGCAGGATTAGTGATACAGAAGCTGAAGTCGCTAAACACGCAAAAACGCTAACACAGTTCCAGACTGTTATTTTGGTGTTTGTTTTTATTGCCGGTGGCTCAGGGACAATTCTATATGACGCGGCAAACACATTGTATAACCAGGTTGACAGCCTTCGGTTACAGCAAGAGGTTATATCAACGAAAGTTGACACGTTATTGGAAAATCAAATAAGAAGGGTAAAAAAATGAAAATAGGTGCAGTGGATTTTACGCAGGCATCAACGATAAGAGGGCTAGTTTGGCTGGCATTCGCTGTTGTTGGCTCAGTAGGCTGGCTAATGGATAAAGACCTGTCAGTGCTGTCTGTGTTCGCGGCTGCCGTTGCTGGCGGTATAGGTGTAGTGGTTAAGGATTGATGGATTCAGAATACATTACCGAGGGATTTTTATTTGTTGTGAATAACATTGGTGCATGGAATGTGATATTATGGACACTGCATTGTATTTTATTTTTTGTCGCTGGATTTTATATTGCATGGAAGTATAGAGGATACGAAGTAGAATTTCTTAATGAGCAAATATTACTTGTGCATGTGGCAAACAAAAGGAAATCCAACAAAGCGAGGGAGGAATTAAAGCATATAAATATAAAAAATACTGAAAAAATCCTTGAGATAACGTCTCTTTACAACGCTGAAAGAGCAAAAAACATAAAAATCTCTAATGACCTGATAAAATCATTAGAGGTACTAAAAAAATGCTCGGCCAGGAAAATGGATTATTTGCCGTAAAAAATGTAATACCCTACGCATGGGATATAAACGTTATAATTATTAACACATTTTATTTCAACAAAAAGCGGGTGGAAAGAATGAACCATAGTTGGGAATGTGTAATCCTTTGACTCGCCGTTCTTTACAAGGCCATAGTAATAAATTTGTCCATTTTCAGCGTTTCTAATAGATATTCTGACGTAAAGACTTTTAAATTCATCATCTACTGGAAACAGGTCAACATGGAATGATAACCACCCGTCTATTTCCGTGTTTTCAGGAACGTTAAATATTTTATAATTTTCGCTATTTGGCGCAGCATTAATACCATAAACCTTATAATAACTGGTTAGATGTTCGCCGGCTGCTGTGTTACAGCTCAATGTCATACTGCTAACGGCTATTATAAACAACCATATAATTTTAAAATGTTTCATAATTAGCATAATATCCAGTCAACTATTGCCGCTAAGAACAGCACTACAATAACTACTGCAAATTGTATGCTTGCGTCAGTTTGAAAATAGCCGTTTCTGTTTTTCATCTCTCTACCTATCATTATAGCGAGGCCCTTTATATGCGTAATCCCATCTAATTAGATGGCGTTTATGGTTGCTTTCAGCATCATTACCAATCACCTCACGTTTACACCTTGGGCATTTAGTTTCGTAGTCGCAAATTGCCGCCTCGCAGCACTCAGTAAACATTGTGCTGTTATTTGGCGAACAAAGAAAAACGCCAGCTTTGTAACCTTCGTTTATGTGCATAATTATCCCCTGTGGTATAACTCTTAGTTGAAGCGGACAAGCCGCCATGGTGCGCATTTGCGCGGTTAAAGTCCAGTGCTGGGCGGCTTCCCGCTTAACACGGCGTTATGCCCTATCATTAAAATAGTCATGGCATTTTTTTAATTCCTCAAACAGATTAGCTTTATTCATTAAAGCAATCTGTCTGTCATAAAGCGGGTTTATCCGGCACTCATGACGTTCTGTTTCTTTGTCTATCATAACTGATAGACACTTGATTTCTTCTTTGATAGCTTCAAGGTTCATATTCTACCCGTTTGTTGTAAAAAAATCATTATTTCGTAAACAGACCAATACAGACCTGCTATTATTGCCGCCACAAATGCGGCATCGTAAATTCGTTTAAACATTTTTTGCCTCTTTTCTGTATTGTTTAATTTCATTTATCCAGCCGTCAATGTCGTGTTTTATCTGGCGGCTGTGAAGTTCTTCTATGCAGCTAAACCCGTACTGCTTGACTTCGGACGGTCTTGCAGCAATATAAAAGCCAAGTGTAAAAGCCAGAGCATAAGTGACACCTAGCCTAAAAATGCGTTTCATTGTTTAGCTTCTTAAGCTCTTCAATATCGGCATTATGCAGCTTTAATATTTCGATAGCACCTTTTAGAATATCGGCATTGTTGTTTATAATTTCAGTATGTTCGTTCGTAATTTTAGCATTTTTTGAAATCACAGCGGCTGTTTCATCGTGCGCTTTAACAAGTACTACCATGATACTATCAAGCATATCGACTCTTGCTTCAAGTTCTTTTGTGTTTGGTGTAGCGCATCCCGTTATTAACTCTGCCATTACCAATGCTATGAAAATATACCCTGCTATTAAGCATAATTTTTTAATGTATTCATTCACTTCTTCACCTCTATTGGGTAATATGTTATGTGACCTATCATATCCATTTGAAACATGGCCACGAGTAGCAAAAATGTCGCGGATATGATAAAGGCGGTTATTTTAATCATTTGTTTTTTTTTGCTTTTTGAGCGTTATTCCATAACATTACTGCTCTGTGCCTAGTGTTACAACGTCCTGTTGCACTATGGTTGTTTTTACAAAAAACCTTGTATTTTAGGTTGTAATCCCAATCAAATGCGCTGGCAGGTTCTCCACATATAGCACATGTCTCAATTGGTGGGGTTATGATTTTTTGCGCCATAATTTATACATCTCAGATAGGCCTATTGCGATTAATACAAATAGAACACCTATAACCGCTAGTGCGCGGTTAAAAATCCGCTCTATCATAATTGTTGAAATTCCAGTGTACCCTGATCAGGCGGGCTAAACGGCCCGACGCCATTTGCGGCAACTAAAATTCCAAATCCCACGACTACCAGAACTGCCCAGATGCGTAAAACTGCTAAAATGTCTTTCATTTCATCAACCTATAAATTATAAATGCTGGACTAACGCGCCAGCGTACGGATGGTTCATTGTGCCAAGGGGCTGCAAGCTCTTTCGTGGTCAGACTACCATCAAGATTCGTTAAACTATAATGCACTGTCTATCCTATCCCACATATTCAAGGCCGTTAATAGAAGCCGGTACACATCCCGGTTCAATGCATTTTAGTTTAACCTGTAAACTTATAATGTGAGTCGATCTACCCGATTTGGTACGGGTGCTCCATTCGCCTTCTAGGTGGCTAGTACCTTTTGAACTTGTGTATAGTATCCGCTAAATTTTTAACTATGTCAAATTTATTTTAGTTAATTCACTGTTTCATCAATGTTGACGATC
>Ga0265297_10004790_pt1 | contig 21541 bp, 24 predicted proteins | sample Munlanlwell13791_FD_192502 | JGI IMG/M metagenome (GOLD analysis project Ga0265297, IMG submission 192502) | Leachate microbial communities from a municipal landfill in Southern Ontario, Canada - Leachate well 137-91 | ecosystem: Engineered > Solid waste > Landfill > Unclassified | place... | reverse complement strand
CAATTAAGTTTTTACATTTTGTATGTAAATTTAAAAATTCTTTTTTACTTTTCATATAACCAAGTCTATTTTTTGTTGTCTTTTTAATACTAATTTTTGATTGTAAATTATCTAAAGTTTTTTCATTTTCCATTAATTTTGTTCTTGCTCCTTCTCCTATTTTAAAACAATTACCATTCAAATCTGCACCAGTCATAAATGTTCTAAAACCTGGATCTAATGCACATATTTTTGGTTCTAATTTATGTTCATTAACTTTAATTTTAATAGGTATCAGTAAATACCATCTATCTGGTTTAATAAATGTTATTTTATAATCACAACAATCTTCATATATTCGTTCCTTCATCATTTTTTCTCTATTTTTGTGTTCATTTTTTCTTTCTTTTTCTGTTAATTTTCTTTTTTCATTTATCCATATTTTTTCTTTGGTAAATGTTTTGTAAATTTCAACATATGATCTAAATATTTTTATCGATTCTTTTGGCAATGTAATTGTTTCTTTTGTGAATTTTTTTGGTTTATAATTAATTTTAAATGGTTTTTTTGTCTTTTTAAATTTTTTAATATTTGTAGTATAAGCATTTACTAATTCTTTAACACTATATGCTCTAACTTCTTTCGGAACTAGTTTTTGCCATTCTGGTAAATTGTTATTTTTTGCTGTTACAAATTTATTTCTAAGAGATTGAAAGTTAATTTTTAAATTATCTATTTTATGTTTAATTTTATAGTTTATAGAATTATATAAAAATCTACAAGTACCCATCCATTGTCTTAAAATTTTTTTGGTACTATTTTTTAATTTCATTTTTATCTTTACAATTCTTATATGTTGTTGAATTTTTTTTGTTGTATCTTCATGAATCCATTTGCTTACATTTGAAAATTTGGATAAATGCGAGAAGATCCTCTGCAAGTTCTTGCTCTTTTGGTTTATGCTCCGTTTGATCGAGAACCACGAAGTTGACTCTACAACATTTAAAGATGTATTCCAGTAAATTAAAACTAAATCGTGCAAGTCTGTCTTTATGGATAATAATAAGTTCTTCAACTTCATCATTAATTGATTCTTGCAAAATTCTGCAAAAATTTTTTCGTTTAAAATTGATTCCACTACCAATATCGGAAAGAACAACATGGTTAGGGTATTTATCTTTAAGGAAGTCTTCTTGCCGTTTAAGATCATTAACTTGTTTAATGGAAGAAACTCTACAGTAACAATATTTTTTTCTGTCAAGTTTTTTATTAAAGTGTCTATTTGTTTGTGCAATGAGTTGATTAATGTTGTAAAGTCTTTTACCCCCATTTGATCGAATTGTTTCAACTTTTCCCGAATCACCCCAACGTCTGAGAGTTCCATCAGTAACTTTAATATATTTTCTGACTTCTTTACCTGAAACAAATTTTGCATTGTCCATAAACCTATATTTTTAAAATCTATATTTTTCGTTTATAATTTATATAATGTTTATTTCTTTAAGTAATTTAATTTTTAACTTTGGTTAAAAATTAAATTAAAAAAATATGTTTAAATGTTAAGGAACAATAAATAAATTAGAGTCAGCAATTACTAGCCTTCATAACAAACTTTCAGAAATGTTTTTTCTAACCAACTTAAATTTTTATTAATTTTATAATCTTGTTCGTTTCTAAATTTACATCTCAAATTATGTTCATGACAATATTTGATAAAACTTTTATTCGTTATCATTTTATATCATTAAATAAATAATATTAAACAATATTATTTATTTTTCAATTTTTATTGTGCTTCCAGAAAAACTGTCCAATAAGTTCCATTTAAAAAATTTTTATTATAAAAATCTACAACATCTTTTTTTGTTATTTTTTTATAATAATTCGCGATTTTATTATCTATATCTAAAATTTCATGTTGTCTTTTAAAAATATTTGTATAATAACCCATTTCTTCAAAACCATTTAAAAAATTCCCTTTTAAAAAATCAATTTTTGATTTAATATTAATATTATATTCTTCAACACTTAAACGTTTTAAATAGTCATATGCATATTTTATAAATTCTTTTATCTTTTCTAATACCATTTCCAAATTTAAATTTGTTTGAACACAAAACATATATGTTTTAAATGGATTTTGAATATATCCTAATGGAAATTTATAACATTTAACATAATATCCTAACTGATCTTTTGTTCTTAATTCATTAAAAAATAATTCTTCTAAAATATCATCTAAAATATTTAAACAACAATGATTATGATACCATTTATCTTCATCAATTATCTCATCATAACCTAATTGACATATATAACTAACAATACTATTATTTTCATGTTTATTGTCATTAATACCAATTATTTTTGATTCTCCAATATCTCTAATTATTTGTAAATCTTTTTTTGTTGGTTTATATAATTTTTTAACAAATGGATAAAACTTACTATAAATATCCTTAATTTTACTTTCTTCTACATTTCCTTGAATATAACATTTAACATCAGTATCTTCAACATTATCCCAAAAATTATTTACCCTTTCAAAATCAACTTTTTTAACTTCTTCCGTAAAATCACGAATATTTTCTCCCTTTTCTAATCTTGATGAAACAAATATACCTAATTTTGAATAAGGAGCATAATATTTCAAACTTTTAAAATAATCATAAACACTTTTTTTTGCATTTTCAAACATTTTTTTATCAATACTTTTTGTAAATTCACTTAAAACATCATCTATTAGTCCATATATATTTTCTTCAAAACAATTAAATGATAAAATAATTATATCACCACTATATCTAACAGAAAAATTGCCATACATCATATCTATTTTATCTACCAATGGTATTAGTATATCATTCAAATAATTAAATTTGACAATTGATTCAATTTCATTTTTAGTTGAACTTTTAGTAAATGAGTTAAATATTAAACAAGAAACATATACAAAAGGAGATTTCGCTTTCGGATTATACATAACCATAATTTTATCATTAATTATTTTTGGTCTCTTAAATTCTTTAATGTTTTCATTAATTTTTATATTTCTCGATATATATTTATTATCTGAAGGAAACTCAAACGTTTTTATAGAATCAAATTTATTTAATTTAGGTAATTCAAATTCTAATTTATATTGTACATTATATCTTTTATCAACTAAATTACATTCACTTTTATACAATTTAGAACACATCATAATAACTGCATTTTTAAATTTTAGACTATCAATAAAATCATAAATTCTTTTTTCAACTTCTTCACTGTAATCATTTGTTAATAAATTAAATAATAAAATTTTTTCCATAGGAATAGTTTTTCCATACTCATGCATTGCATATGTAATAATATCAATTAATTCTTCCATCGGATCTCTCTCACCATAAAAAAAACTAATTTCCTTAGATGTTTTTATATAATCATAATATTTTTTATTAATTCCTTTTTTAATAAAATGTAAATAATCAGCAATATGTTCTAAAATTTCATTTTTATCTGGACTACCTATAAGTTCAACATTAAGTTCACATATATATGTTTCATCATCAATATTATCAAAATAAAAATTTATATTTGATACAAGATTTTTACTATATAAAATATCTCCTAAAGAATTTCTATCATGAGATGTTATTAAATACTTAGTATAAAAATATCCTTCATCAATTGGTTTTTTAAATTCCCAAGTTATTGAAATTTTTTCAATTCTTTCTAATTGAACAAATTTACAAATCTGAGGGGTTATATCAAAAAATTTATCATATTTTGGAATTTTAACATCATTATTTTTTATTAATCCAAAAACTTTAGTAACCATTTTTTCTAATACATCAATAGATTGATTTCCTAAAACACATAAATACATTATATTCGAAGAATAATATTTGTTAAAAAAATTAATAACTTTTTCTCTTATATCTGGAATATCTAATGTATCTTTCGATCCTGATGAAAATTTAGAATATGGATTTGTTTTACTTGCTAAAGTTTTCCTTAAATTTTCCATTCTCCATCCATCCTGATTTAAATTTTTCATATGCTCAGAATCTACTGCATTCATTTCTCTTTCTATTGCATCCGCATTAAATAACGGTTCTATAAATAACTGCCCAAATATATCCATTCCTTCTTCCAAAAAATTATTATCTATTACAAAATGATATGTCGTTGCATCTTGTGAAGTATATGCATTTGTTGATCCTCCATGACCAAAAATAAATTTCATTAATTCATTTTCACTTGGATATTTTTTACTACCCATAAATAACATATGTTCTACAAAATGAGCCAATCCTTCTACATCACCATCACACATTGTTCCTACACCAACTCTTAAACAACATCCTGCCATCGTAAATTTATCACTTACTAACATAACTTTTAATTTATTTGGTAAAATTAAACCTTTATATTTTCTATCATCATATGGTGATTTTATTATCTCCATTCTAATATATTAGTTTTATATTTTTGTTTTATTTTATGATAAAACAAAAATATTTTTATTCAGATGTAAACAAAACTCTAATTTTTTCATTTATCCCTCCTTCATGTTTAATGATGAAGAAAATATCAAATGACAAATCAGCTTCTAAACATTGATGAATCAACTCTTTCAAAAAATTAACTTTTCTAGAATGTAATATTGAATATCTAAATGCTAAACCAATATTTTCCATATTATTGATCGCAAAAATCCATCCACTTCTACGTCGAAATTCTGTTGTTGTTGGAGCACCATTTTTATATTTTTCTGCACTATCAGCTTCTTCTTTTGTAGATTTTATTGGTTTTGGATTAAAAACTGAATTAGTAATAATCTGATTAACATTTCCATGAAATCGTTCAAATAATACTTTACTATACAAATATTTAATAACTGAACATAATTTATCTAATCCGAATTCATGTCCATTAACAATAATATTGAAAAACTTACAAAATGTTTCGTCAAATTTGCCTTCTAAAATTTCATCAATTGTTGTATATAGATAATCAACTTCTAATACATCAATAATATCTTTTTTTGAAATTTCCAAACCATTTTGAATTTCTTTGATTTCAAACAAGTTCAAATCGAATGTCATTTTAATGAATTCAGCATCTTCTGGCAATGACTCTAAATTTTCTCTATAAATATATGCTTTCTTTAGATTAGAGTCACTTAGCACAAAACCTGTGGATAAATCAATCAATGTTTTATACTTATATTCTTTGAAAATTGCAGGATAAACTATCGTTTCATTTGTCTTCAAAACATAAATGACGAAACTCATTGTATTCATTATTATTTATAATGAATGCAATAAATAATTCGTTATTTCAATTTTTTTAATTAACTCTTTTGAAAACAATTAGAATATTAACATCTACTAAATCATCAAAATCATTATAGGAATATTTACATGTTAATTTTATTGTTTTTTCAGTTCTAACAAATGATGTATAACATGATTTTTTTAATATTTCCATTGTATAATAATAATGATACATAAGTTCAGAACCAATACGAATAATTCTAGGAACTATCGCTTCATATTTGTTTAGATCTGCTACATATCGTGTAAAATGTATATTATCTTCTTCGTTAATAGTTAATTTAATATTTTCATTATCAATAATTGTTCTTGAAATTTTCAGCGTCCTATAAAGTTCCGTTGTAATAAAAATAGATTCTTCATCAGAAACACGTAATTTATTAATATCACAAAATTCAGAAACTTGTTGTTCACTCATTACACAAAATTAAGTATATACATCGTATATACTTAATTTTTCAATTTTTTTAATCAACTCTTTTACACCTAGCGCATTAATCAACTCTTTTGAACACGATTAAAATATCAACATCATGAATATTATGAGATGTTTTACATATTAATTTTATTGTTTCATCAGTCTTAACAAATGGTAGACACCATGCTCCTCTTAATACATCCATTGTATAATAATAATGATACATAAGTTCAGATCCAATACGAATAATTCTAGGAACAATTGCTTCATATTTGTCTAGATCTGGTTCAGCAAATAAATTAGCTTCACTAATAGTTAATTTAATATTATCACTATCAATAATTGTTCTTGAAATTTCCAATATACGTCGATGTTTCATTGAAATAAAAGTAGATTTTTCATCAGAAACACCTAATTCATTAATATCACAAAGTTTAAAAACATAGTGCTTACTCATTTTTACACAAAATTAAGTATATACAATGTATATACTTAATTTTTCAATTTTTTTACAAAATCCATCTACAAACTGAATTATTTTGATATTCTCCACACTTCCATCCATAAATATATAAATTATAATTCATTAATTTACCATTAAAACCAAAATCTACCAATGCTATTTCACTATCCATTAAACTATTTATTTCGACAATATCACATTCACTCATCATTCCAATAGCACATTTAATAACATAATAAATTGTATCATTTACACATGAATAAAATAACATTTTTCCTATTTTCATTTTATCACTTCCAAAATACATTTTGTATTTATAAAAACAAAAGAAATCTATAATTTCATCATCTTTCTTTATACAATATGCTTTCACAAAATCATTAAGTATAATTTTTTCAAACATTTCTTTTTCAATAATGTCATGAACTAAAAATTTATCCATATATTCTAAATATATGTTATAAACAATATCTAAATTTGTTTTATCAACTTTAACACAAGTTCTGTCTTTTGGAATATCAACCTTCTTAACTTCATTAACTTTTAACTTATCATTTTTTTCTAATACCTTTTTTGCCACATCATTCAATTTTAAAAATTTTAAATAATTTGTTGTAGCAGTCAATGGATGTGGAATATACATTTGAGATTCAAAGGTACCAATATTATATTCTTTATTTATCCATTTTAAATGAACTAGAATTTTTTCAATCAATCCATTATTTCTAATTGTTCCATCAAGACAAAAAAATTTAACATCAATCGATTTATTAATAACATCTTCAATTTGAATAGATGATTTTGTATAAAAACAATAACCAAAAATTATATCATCCCTTAACATACAAATATAATTCCCAAATGAATGCAACCATTTTATAAATTTATCTGTAAATATTTTTTTTGTTTTTTTTGAATAATTTCTTGTTAAAAATTTACTTATTTTAACTTCATTAACGTTTTCTGTTAACCATTGAAATTCATCAACTATTGGTTCAATTAAATCAAATTTAATTTGACTTAATTTACCACAAACTTCATTAATTTTTCCCATTGGCTCTTTTTCCCAAAATTTATAATTCCATTTTTTTCCTTCTTCTAATGTATTTGGATGTTTCATTTATATTTTATCGCTTCTTTTTATTTTTTTATTTTAACCGCTTCTTTTTATTTTTTTATTTTAACCGCTTTTATAAAAGTTGTAAATCTTAATAATATTAATTCCTCTAAACATCCCTCATTTAACATTCTTTCTAATCTTGCACATTCTATAGAAATTTCACATTTTTGTTTGTCGTTTAATTCTTTCATTTTAATTATTCGTTTTATTAATTCTTCTATTATTACTCTCGTAGAATATCCTTTATTATTCATTTCTTGAACAACTTTTAATATTTGTTTAATATCTCCTATTCTTATTATATTCCATAAATTATCTATCTCATTTTCATTTATAATATTAAATATCGAATATAAATTATCTACTTCAATCATTTTTAATTTATACTGTTCCATTAAATATTTAATATTTTGTAACATTAAAATTGCTTGCCTTGCATCTCCCCTTGACGTTTTCCCAATAACCTTTACAACTTCATCAGATACTTTTAATTTTTCTAACTTCGCTATGTATTTTAATCTTTCACATATTGCTTTTACACTTATAGGTTTAAATCTAAATTTCATACATCGTGATGCTATAGGTTCTATAATCTGATTAATATAATTACATATAAAACAAAATCGTGTTTTTTCTGATCTATCTTCCATAATTTTTCTTAATGCAGATTGTGCCTCAGTTGTCATAGCATCAGCTTCATCCAAAATGACAAATTTAAATGGTGGAAAATCATCAGAAATAGAAGATTTGACAAATGTTAATATTTTTTCACGAACAATTTTAATACCACGTTCATCAGATGCATTTAATTCAATAATTCTTTCATTAACATTTTTTTTATATAATTCTCTAACGAATGATAAAATGGTGCTTGTCTTCCCACATCCTGCAGGACCGTAAAAAATAATATTTGGTAAATTACCTGTTTTTATCGTATTTTTTAATATTTTTATTATTTCTCCTTGTTCAACAACATCTTTCATTTTAATTGGTCTATACTTTTCAATCCATGGTCTTGTTGACATCTTTATATATTATTATAGTAATGGCATTTTTTTAATTCAAATTTCAATTTTTTTACAAAAAAATTGAAATTTGAAATATATTAAAATATTTTATTATTATAATATTACAAATGGAATCATTCACTGTTGCTGAAGAAGTCGACAATGAACTAAGAACACAACATTTGTTTGATTTATATATGAGTCAACTTAGAATTATAACAACTTTTTTTCAACAAGAATCATCAAAAAACCAATTTGATAATTGTATTAAAAAAATTATAACTATTTGTTTTACAAAATATGATATTAGTAATATTAAAAATATTAATTGTTTCGATCAATATATTGGTAAATTGTTTAATTCTTCAGTGATAGATGCTTTATATGTAGCATTTGGTTCATCAGTATTTGTTAAGGATGATTATTATGCTGATCTCATTCAACCATTTGAAATTCTTAGACTTTTTATTGTTATTGATGATTTTAAGATTCATGTAGAACAAAATAGGAAAAAAGTAATTGAAAAAATTAATGATATAATTTTTAAACATTTGACTGATATTAAAGAATCAATCACAACACATTATAGCAAATACATAAATATTTTTGAAAACATTACTGAAGAAGAAAATGATGATATATATGAAACAATTATGTTTTTATGGTTAAGATATTATTATATTCATTTTATTGAAAGTAATGAATAATTTTTTTCATTATACAGTTATTTTTTTTCGTTAAAATAATATGTTTTTTATCTTATCTATAAACAAATGAATAAAGAACTTATTGATGAACTAGTGCCATCAACATTGGTAGATGAAGAATCTTTAGAAGATTATATTAAATCACCCACACAACCAATTCAACAACCTATACCACAATCAGTCCCACAGGCTGTTCCACAGGCTGTTCCACAGAAAGTTGTTAAATTTCAAAACCAAATGCCAAAATCAATTTTAAAAAAGGACCCAGTTAAATTAGAAATAGAGAATTATTTTGAAATTTTTGGATTCGCATTATCTAAAACAACAATTTATTTATTTATTGTTTTTATTATCTTAGTAATAGGTTATTTTGTTTGGAATTATTTTGATGAAAAAAAGAAGAAAAATGAAAAAAATGAAGAAAACAATGAGTAAATAATTTTTACGTAAAAAAGAAAAAATAAATATTTAAGACTAGTATTATAAGTAAATTAATGAAAATGATAACAAAACAAGAATTTGAAAATTATTGTCAAACACATAATTTAGAATATAAAATTAAAAAATGTTCAAAAATTGCAGCTGGAAAAATACAGACCAATTTTAGTGATGGAATTTTTATGGCAATATGTGAATCTGGTTATTTGGAAACTGCAAAATGGTTATATTCAATTGGTGAATATCATGATATAGAAGAAGTAATTATGAGTAGCATTTTATTTAATCAATTATTAATAGTAATTTGGTTATCTGATAAAATAAATATTCGAATGATAAATTCAGAAACTATTTCAGATTTTTGTGTTGATGAACATGTGTATAGATGGTTTTTTGATTTTTGCAGTGAAAAAAATATTAATGTTAATATAGATGATCATTTTTTATATGATATTTCTTTTAGTTTTGATAATAATTTATTATTTATTTCAACCAAATTAGAATGTGTTAAATGGATTGTTGAAACATATAAAAAATTAAATGGAAAAGAGATTGATATACATTATTATGATGATATGACATTTATAAATGCATGTAAATATAATTGTTTTGATGTTGCTGTTTACCTATATGAATTAGGAGCAAATATAAATGCAAGAAATAATGAAGCATTTGTTGTAAGTTGTTTGAATGGTAATTTTGAAATAGTTAAATGGCTATATAGTTTAGGTAAAATAAATATAAATGATATTGGAGCTTGTGATATGGAACATTTACTTGGATTTGAAATAAAAAAAAATAAAGCTTTCAAAAATTGTTGTATTGGAGGACATTTAGAAATTGCAAAATGGTTGTATTATCTTTGTGAAAACAATAAACCACTCGAAAAATCAGAATTAATAGATTCTTTTATTTGTTCATGTCAAAATGGGCATATTGAAATCGCAGAATGGTTATTTGACTATTGTAAAAACTTTATTGATAATACTGATCTAATAACAGCATTCATAAGAAGTTGTAAAAGTGGAAATAAAAAACTTATTGATTGGATATATGGTCTTTGTAAAAAACCATTAGATAATAAATATATTTTAGAAGCTTTTCAATTAAGTTTATTTAGTGAAAATAAAGAAATAATTAATTGGATTTATAGTATCGTTGAAAAACCAATTGAACATTCTGAATTAATTTCATATTTAAAAACTTATATATTTCATGAACATAAAAATATTGATGTATTAAATTTTATTTATTATGAACTTCTTAATAAAAACATAGAATTTAACGAATTAGAAGAACTATTTAAAGAACAATGTAAGTTTAATAATATTGAAATAGCTACATGGATATGTTCTTTGAATGAAGATTTTTCAATTGAAATTATTGGCGGAAATATTTTTTACAAAATTAAAACTATTTTTTCAGATTTTATTGATAATAACACATCACTTATCAAAGTGATAAAAAAAATTAATTGCAAAGTTATTTAATAATTTTTATTAATAATAAAAATTATTAAACATTTTATTTTTCATTTAGCAAAACCATTTTTCTTCTTTTATATGATGATGTCCATTAATATCTGTTTTTATATGTTTTCCTAAATGTTTTGCACAATGTTTAATATTTTTATGTTTAACAAAATGTTTCATATGTTTATTATGATAAATTATGTTATCATAATTTGATAATTCGAAACAAACATTTTTATTATTTGTTTTTCCACTTTCAATGTGACAATGATTTTTATCACACTTTTCTGTAAAATAATATTGGTTTTTGTTTCACATCATGTCCAAATGCTTTTTTTTATTTATAGCATGTTTACCATTAATACAATGTTCATTTGTATAATTAACAATTTTATCTAATTTTGCATAGTCATTTCCACAATGTTCAACTTTATGAATTATTTTATTACCATTAATACAATGATGAATATTTAATTTGACTTATAAAAAATATTTTTGTTAAATAAATAACTTAATCTAATGAATCAAATTATTATCTATAATTCTACTGATAATAATAGATGTTGAAAAAACAATAATTAGACTTATTGATGTTATAAAAATAAAATTAATTGGAAATCTAACAATCAACAATCAAACTACAAAAATGAATAAATAATTTTTACGTAAAAAAAATTGAAAAATAAATATATTTAGATGGTCTTTTATTATTTATAAATTGATAAAATGAGAAACGTAGTGCAGTTGTTTTCTGTACGTACAGTTGTTCCTGTGTTCGATAATACTTTTGATGACGAACTTGATTCTACTCAAGATACTATTTTTATTACTTTTCATCAGCCAGTTCGATTGCACCATGGATTTCTGAATAATTGCCAGCGAGTATACAGTGCAAATTCAGTCATTCAAATTGGTGAATATCGAGTTATTTCGAATGATCCATCTTCAGACATGGCTGGAATTGGATTTCGATTTGATTTCTTAAAGAATATCGTATTTATTGTTACAAATTATGAAGAGAGAATACGACTACATTTAACATCACCAATGGTCTTTACTATTACTGGTGATCGAAAGAATTATTCTGCCACATTATCTAATGACACTATTATTGTTGCATAATAATTGCAAATTATTTAATAAAATAAATATAAATTATATTTATTTTATTAAATTACATTTTTATGTAATTTAATATTAGTCTTAATGTTGTGTTCAAATAAATAATTATGTCAATTATATTAAATTTTTAATGTTATTGTAGAATTTAATATTATTTTTCTATCTTCATCTGTTAATTTTTTATTTTTAATAAATGCAACAGTAATATGATATATCAAAACAGTAAGAACAAATGCATTACCAATAAAAACAAAATTATTAGGAATAACAACATAATCTTTTAATTCATTACAGTTTGCCATCATTTTTTTTATATTAGGTGTTTTCACTAGCTCTACATGATATTTTGATGTTGATGATAAAAATTTTTTATATCTTGATTTATCTATTTGATATCCTAATTTTTCAATGTTATCTGTAATTTTTTCTAAATATTTATGTAATTCAGATTTTGGATCGATAAATCTACTTTTACGTTTTGCTAATTCATCAACTGATTCAGCAACAAATACTAATTTCATTATATAATATAACTCAATGTTTTTTTCAATTTTTAACAACAATAAAAAATTGAAATAATTAATATATCAATATGTTTATTATTTCAATTTTTTTCATTTACACATATATTTCATTCAATATGTCTTGATATTATGGTTGATAAAACATGCATCATGTAGAAAAATTATTAAAGAAATAAAATAAATTATTATTAATGATTGATAAATTTTTTATGTTTTGGAAAATCTTTTTCATCTTGTTCTTTGAAAGGATTTTTCTCTATTAGCATCTTTTTAATGTTTATTTTATCTTGTAAAGATCCATTGATATATTTCTGAATAACAAAATGACAAAAATATGTATTATCAGATAACAATTTATAACAATCTTCGAAATCTTTGAAATCATCAACAATATATATAGAATTAAAAGTTTTCTGTTTTATTTTTTGTATCATTTCTGATGTCCAAATTATTAAAAAATTTTTAAAAGTAAAATTTTGATATATTGTGACAAAGTCAATATAATCATTTCTAAAATCATCAACATGTAAACATATATCGTTCCACATTTCTGTTTCATCATAAAAAATATTAGGATCAATATATTTTTCATTTGTGATTTTAATTAAAATTTTTTGTTGTAATTTTGCTAAATTCTCTACTGAAAAAAGCCAATCCATTTTTAGTTAAAATATTGTGCTATTTATTTTTCCTAAAATAAACTTTCATTTTTATCAACCAAATAAACCTTTGTATCCATTGGTTCGAAAACTAATGGTGCAATTGGTTTTCCTAAAAGTTCTATATAGTTCCATTTACTATTTTTTATTAAATTATCAAGACATTTGTAACATAATTTTTTATGACAACATCTTTTACATCCATATTGTGTGCCATAGCCTCCATAACATGCATAACATAATATATCATCAGTTTGTTCATAACAACCATCACATTTTGTAATATCAAACTCGATTAATTTTTTAAATTCTTCATTATAAATCTTATAACATTTAGAACATAATTTATAATTTTTAAATTGTGATAAATAAATAATATAATGATAAAATTTTAAACACATATTACATTGCTTATTTTCATATTTTATTAATTCCATTTATTTAATTAAAATAGATATCTTTATTTAATTTTTTCTTCAATAAAAATAATTTTCATTAACTAAAATAAATATTTCGTAAATGTTTGATTGTTAAATATTTCATACTACACAATTTAATTTGTTTTGTATGAAATTTAAATAATTAGGATTTTTGTTTTTAATTCAACATATTTTTTAACAAAATTTTTTCATTTTATTTGTACGTATATAATTATTAAAATAATAATTTTTTAACATTTATTCTGGAATAAATGTTAAAAAAAATTGAAAAATAAATAGAATAGATAACCTATTATGATTATTTATTGAAAATGAAAGTTAAAACAGCAGTTATCAATATTCGTCTTACATTTATATTTGATTTCTTATGTTTATTATGTGATATTTTAACAATTTATAATGGAATAGATAATTCAAAATTAAAAGTGCTTTTTTATGTGAAAATTGTAACAATAATTTCAAATATGTTTTTCCCATTATTTTTTTCCTCATCTATTTGTGTAAACCAAAAAAAATTTGATGAATATTATGTTTTTTATTACTGTTATATTTTAACAAGAATACTGACAAAATGTATTTTTGTAATTATATTATTTATGAAAAATTTGGATAATAGTATAACATTTAAAGAAATAAAATATACTACATTTATGTATGATATTGGATTTGTTATGATTGGAACGTTTTCTTTATTGATTTTAGTCATTTGTTTAATGTTTTGTATTTTTGTGAAATCATTATATCACTTATTTACTTTTATACCAGATGAAACCATTGAAGAAGATGAAGAAGATGAAGATACACAGATAGACGATCTATTAAAAAATATAGCTGTATTAAAAGATACAATAAATAGACAGAAAAATGAGTGATTTTATTACATGTTAAGTATTATTCAATATTAGTTTAACTCATACATTATTTTACTTTCAATAATATAATGTATAAAATTGATGAACATAATGGATTAAGTTGGTTTATTAATATTACAAAAATAGAAATGAGTGAATTAATAAAATTTATCCATGAAATTACTTTAGTAAAATATAAATTTATAGATAAAAAACAATATTTGACAAAAGAAAATAAAAAAATAATAAAAGTTAAAAAAAATGATATTAAATTCCTTAATGTTATTGAAGAATTTAATAATCTATATGCCACCAATAAATAATTGTTTCAATAAATAATTATTTTGGCATTTTAAATGTTATTAATTGTATAATCCATTTTATATGATATGAATATTTTACTTTTATAACAAATTTTATCACAATTTTAATTTGTAAATTTTATGTTTCCAACAAAAATATATTTTTTTATTCCTCATATCCATCAGCAATTGATAAACTGTAGCTTCTCTTCCTTTATACATTGCAAATACTTTATCATCATCTAAAATTGTTTTTATTTCAATTAAAGTTTTTGGTTTATTCTTACGACACAATGTTTTAATTGTATTATATCTTTCGATTGATTCTTTTCTTGTTTTTTTATTGTCATATTTTATATATTGTTTATCTAATACATGATTTGTATGAATTAGTAAACAACTAGATGAATGTAAAACACGATAATCAGTTCCACCAAAATGTTCGATAACAATTGATTTGCCAGATTTATCAGAAACAAAATAAAATTTAGGTGTTGCACATGGAACTTCTTTCATATATTTTAGAACTTCGTCTATGTTTTTACATAACTCTGCTATTCTTCTCATAAAATGTAAGCATGTTAAACCTATAGTATTTTTTTTAACATAACTAAACAATATGCCAATATATAAAAATTTTTCATTTATATAATCATCCCCACATATTGTATCAATATATTGTTCTATTATGTAAAATCCATCTTTGTCTTTTTTAGTTGATTTAACACTTGTACCATCATTGATACATAAAAAACTATAAAGATTAGGTGTTTTGACTCTAAAAATTTCAATTGTATCAATGGAATTAGTTAACCAATCATAATTTCGTCCTATTAATCCATTATAACTAAATATTGAACAACCATCAATTTTAAATGGAGTTATCATAAATTGTATTAATTTTTCTGTATCCATTCCAAGTGCATCAGCAATTCCACTAATTTCATATAATATTTTTGGATAAAACTTATTATAAACTTCAAGTTGTTTTTCATAAATTTTCTTATTTTTTTTTATTAATTTAGGTTTATTTTTGTGTTTGAATATTTTAACATATTTTTTTCCATTATCATAAAAATGACCATCAAAATTATATAAACTTCCATCTATAAATTTGTTGAACAAAAAATTTGAAGTTATATATTTATAATTTCAAATTTTTTTCAAAATATTTATAAAAAATATGTTTTTACGAATGTGCATTTCGTTTAACTGCTTCCATACAAATTTCAGACGTTTTATCTTTAATATATTGTAATCCTAAACCATTTCGTTTAACTGCCTCCATACAAATTTCAGCCATTTTATCTTTTTGTAAAAATCTATAATATTTACAAGATTCATTTTCATTGATAATACTTTTTTCTTTTTCTGAATAATCAGTCATATTTTTTAATTCTTCATTTTTTCTCAATCCTATAGATCCATCTTTACAAGTAAATATAATCATACATTTTTCTTTCTTGAAACAATCAAATATATCTTTTAATTCTCCATTTTCTCTCAATTCAATATTCCAATCAAAGTCTGCTATTCTATATATTGGATATGTTTCTATAAAAATATTTTTCAAAACATTACTTGATACAAATGGTCTTTTTGTTTTGTATTCAATATGTTCATTATAATTTTTGACAATAAATGTAAACTCAATATTAGTTTCACATTCAACTAATTTTATTGTTTGCCTACACAATGGACATTGTAAATGTCCATATGTATTTATATATTCCATAATACAATTATAATGAAATATATGTCCACATGGTGCTAATTTCATATATTGTGCATCAATATTAGATAAACAAATAGAACAAAAATCTTTTTCCATTTTTAACAATAGTAGATAATAATAAACATCCTAATATATTAACAATTTCAATTTTTTAATATAAAATTGAAATTATGAAAATATTAGAACATTTACAATATGAAAGTTTGAATTTATGTCTTACCTGTTTTATGACTTAAAATTTGTGATTATTATACTAACAACTATTATGTTAGTTAATGGAAAAATATATGATAATAACAAAATTGAATTGACAGCAATAAATGAAAATGTTTTACCAGCAGTTAAATATGAGTTAGATAATTTTGAAGATACATTTATAATTAATGAATCAAATGATATTAAAAAAACTCAGACTAATAACGACGATAATATTGATATCAAATTACTAGAATCGATTGTTATTGGCAGAGTAAAAACACTTAGAGAATTTAATAATGCCAAAGAAACTTTAATTTTTCCATGGTTTATAAAACATAATATTAATATTGATATTGCGAAATCAATTTTTAATGAAGTAGATAATATGATTTTTAACACAAAAAATACAATTGGAACATGGACATTTAAAATTGATGAAAAAATTGGAAAATTAACTTATATAGTTATTTCTGTGACAAAATTACAAAATAATCATGTTAAAATTTCTTGTGATTTTGGAAATTTCATCCAAGAATTTCCAAAAGTTTATATTGAATATGTTTTCGACCAAACTCCAAGAAGTGTTTTTGGAATATTTGGTCCTAGAGAAGATAAATATGCATTCAGAGAAAGACAACTAAATATTAATGAAGTTACATTAATCAAAAATAGATTACTTTCAAAAGCAAAAAGTCTTATCGCAATTAAGTAATTATTCAAAAATACAAAGATAAACCAAAAAATTATTTAATTTATTTTAAAATAAATTAAATATTTTTCTCTTAATAAATATTTCAAAAATTAATAAAACAATTTATTTTGTAAATTATTTTATTATCAATTCATAAACTACTATTTGTTATTATTTTTCAGACACGTGGTAAACTACTTATGATAATTTCTCCATTAAATCTGTGAATATTTACATTATTATATTTATAAATATCAGTTTTCTCTTTAATCCTATCTTGTAATTTATAATATTGGTCAATCCTTTCATCACTATCAACAATTAACCTAACTTTTTTCATTTCTTCAAAAAACTGTTCATATAATTTTATATTTTCTTCCAATTCTTGTATATATTCATCATTTAATTCTATAAATCCAGTATCATATCTCGTATCAATTGAATATACTTCATCGTTATCAGAAATATAATAATGCCACATTTTATATGTATTTCCACAATGTGTATATGTTCCTAAACAAAATGGTTTTTCCAATTCAACTAATATTCCATTTTTCATACGATAAATAATCTTACCATTTGTCATAAATGATGATACTTTCCTTTTTTCATATGAAAAAGCATCAAACTGTATTCCTGAAAATGTAATTATTATTGTTTCTTTTGTATCATAATCATATGTATCTACACATTGAGATATAAGTAGTCTATGTGATGTATATTCATCATGAGTTAATTTTTCAGCTGTATTTATCCATTCATAAAATTTATTTTTTCGAGTGAATGAAATTATACACTTTTCTTTTTTGAAACAATCAAAAATATTTTTTATTTCTCCATTTTCTTTCAATTCAATGAACCAATCAGAATTCGATATTCTATATATTGGATAAGCTTCTATAAAAATATTTTTCAAAATATCATTTGATACAAATGGTCTTTTTGTTTTGTATTCTATTGGTTCATTTCCATAATCTTTAATAATATATGTAAATTCAATATTAGTTTCACACTCTGTTTGATTTATTGTTTCATTGCATAATGGACATTGTAAATGTCCATATGTCTTTATATATTCCATAATATAATTATAACGAAATATATGTCCACACGGTGCTAATTTCATATATTGTATATCAATATTAAATTCAAATATACAAACAGAACAATCATCAGTTTCCATTTCATAGAAGTAAATAATAATGAACAGTGCAAATATTTAAAATTTCAATTTTATTACTTTTGTGATAAAATAAAAATTTTATGATATTTAATTAATTTGTTGATGTTGATTGACTAATGAAAGTAAATTTCCATTTATACGAAAAATGAAATCTAAGTGTTCATTATTTATCGTTGTTGGCAAAAACTCAATTTTTTGGATAGAACTTTTAGTAAATATATCACTATCAGAATATGTTAAAATTACATAAGGATTCGCAGGAATAAAATCAACATCGATTAATGTTAAAACTCGTCGATATCCTTCATCTATTTTTTCTATATAAATTCTTGCTAAAGACATTTTCCCATTTGAATCTGTGTAAAACAAATCAAACATATCATTTTCAAAACTTGGTTTAAAAATAATATTGTCATTGATTTCATCTAATGCATCAACAATGCTTTTTTTAATTTCTTTACTAACACCATTAAATATAGAATTATTTTTCAAATGTTCAATTTCTTTAGTAATTGATATAACACTAACATTGCTGTGATGAATAATATTACTGAATTTTTTAAATCCATCGCCTCTTTTAATATCTGTCGTTTCTGTTGTATGTTCTGCAACATTCTTTTCTTTAAGTAATCCAATTAAACTTTTGACAATAGCAGTTTCTGAATCTTGTCCATTCGTGAATGTAATGATAAAAACAAAAAATAACAATATGAATAAACTATTCATCTAATCTAAATTTTAGAATGAAATAAACTTGTTAAACAATTAAAAATTCAATTTTTATTTTTAATAACAATAATTAGGAATTAATGGATTTTCAATACATTTTTTACTGCAACATTCTGCATCTAAATAACAAAATTTTCCTCTTGCTAAACATGTTCCTAACATACAAAAACCATTAACACAATATGATTTTCGTGGATTCCAACAACAATCAGAATTAGTTTTACATTTTTCTTTAGAATTATACTTAATACATGAAAAAGTTTGAACGATTAAACCACACAATAGAAAAAATACAACTAAGTTTTTCATCTTCAATGAAATTATTAGAAAAATCATTAAATAATTATTTTTTTCAATTTTTTTATGATTATTTTTCTGTTTTTTCATTAAATTTAAAATATGGTGCTATTTCTTTTATAATATCATCTGCAAAATCATCATTCATTATCGTTATTATTGCATCTGTTGTTTTTTTCATTCTATCTAAAAATTCATTTAATTTATTGATGTCAAATTCATTTTCTATTTTTGCTAATAATATTATATTTTGTTTTTGTAATTCTTCTTTCATATAATTCACTAATGGTTTTATTACTATTTCTTTTATTTTAACACCTTTTGGATCTTGGATCCATTTTTTTAATTCTTTCTTATTTTTTTCTATTATTTCTTTTATATTAATGTAAAAACTTAATCTGCTAACATCTGTTGAAAATATGTTTTTTTCTTCCTTATATATATTTATTATTATTTCTCTTATTACTTTTATCAATTCTTTTTTTTCTAATGTAAAATAATTACCTATATCATTTTTTACTCCTATTATCATTTTAACAGTTTCTCCAGATGGTGGCATTATAGCAGGAACATTCTTATAATTATTTTCTAGATATTTCGTTATCCTATTGCTTATATTTATTGTTTTTATTGTTGTGTTTTCTAATATTCCTATTATTTTATCTTTCTCTTCGATTTGTTTTGTTTTCTCATCAATCTGTTCTGTGTTTTTCTCAATTTTTTCTTCTAATTTTTTTATTGTATCTTTAATTTCGTTTTCTTTCAGATGTTTACAAATTTTGTTATGTCTATTTAGACAAGTTCTTCTTGAAAATTTTTTTTTACAAAATTTACATTCAAATCTTTTTTCATCTTTATTTTGTTTAAATTGCTCGTTTTTTTTCTTATTTTGCACCGAAAAAAGTGCAAATTGCACTTTTTTCGGTGCACTTTGCACATTTTTGGGTGCTGTTGTTTTCTGCATGTTCTTTTTAAAATGTTTTTTGCTCATTAAATGTCTCAAAAAATTATATTTTTTTTCTGTAAAATATTCACATTTTTCACATCTATATACTTCCATATTATTATGTATTAACATTTTACTTTTATCATCTAAACAAAATTGCTCGTTTTTTATTTTTTTAAATATTAAAATCATATTTGCTTTATTTTTAATATTTATTTAATCATAAATTTGTCATCATTTTCTTCTTTGCTCGTTTTGAGCAAATTTTTAATTTTAATTTTTAAAATTATTTTTAGTTCTTTTTATGTCTTGTTTTAACATTATTATATTTTAATTTATTATTATTATTCTTCATTGCTCGTTTTTTTAAACATATTGCTCATTTTTAACAAAAAAGATTTTTGTATCTGTATTAACTTTTATACTAAAATCAATACTTATATATACTTTTTGTTTATAATTTGTAAGTATAATATCTTTTTAAAATTATTTCAATTTTTTCATTATTTTTAATTTTAAAAAATTTATAAAAAAAATTATTAAGTATATTTACTTTTTTTATATTAATGCAAAAAATTTTTATTTTTGAAAATTTTTTTATAAATATATTTTTTTACACACATCAAATTTTGATGTGTGTAAAATTTTAAAATTTCCCAGAAAAAAATTTCAAAATTATATTTTTTTTAGACAAAAATATAATTTTTATAAAATAATTATTGGTAACTATTCTTTTCTTATTTGAGTCAAAATTTTTTGTCATCTACATAAAATTTCGAAAATAATTTATTTCATTTTATTTTTTATCAGTTTTTTCATTAAATTTAAAATATGGTGCTATTTCTTTTATAATATCATCTGCAAAATCATCATTCATTATCGTTATTATTGCATCTGTTGTTTTTTTCATTCTATCTAAAAATTCATTTAATTTAT
>Ga0265297_10004788_pt1 | contig 21551 bp, 18 predicted proteins | sample Munlanlwell13791_FD_192502 | JGI IMG/M metagenome (GOLD analysis project Ga0265297, IMG submission 192502) | Leachate microbial communities from a municipal landfill in Southern Ontario, Canada - Leachate well 137-91 | ecosystem: Engineered > Solid waste > Landfill > Unclassified | place... | reverse complement strand
GTCCGCGTTGAAGATGACTGCACCCTTGCTCGGGAGGTTGGGTCCGACAAGGAACAGGTAGGTCTTGTAGGTCTCGGTGTTGGTACCGGAGAGCTTGATCTCTTCGCCGAGGTAGTAGGACTGGTCGCCGGCTGCTACGATGGTGACTGCGCCCTTCTCAACGTTGATATCAACTTCGTCGCTCTTGTATTCCCCGTCAAGGTACGCCTCTACATGGATCGTGTACTTCTGAGCCTTGGTCATGTTGGTGGTAACGAACTCAACCGGCCGGGTGCCCGATCCTGAAGTCTTGATCTTTGCATAGTACCGGGTCCTGTTGTAGGGAGCGGAAGCAACGTCTTCGTAGACGGTAGCCCCGCCGCCATTCTCGTACTGGTAGTCGCCGATCGGGTGCGTGCCGGCGCCTGCCGAGATATCATTGTCGCGGGAGACACTTTCCGTGTCGGGAACGATCAGCGGTGGCTGGTTATCGTATGTCCCATCCATATCGCTGGTTGACTTGACCCAGATGTAATAGTACGAACTCGGCCTACCGGTAACGGTAACGAGGAACCGTTTGCTCCTGACAACAGAATCCTTGTCCGCCTCGATCTTCAGCGAGAACGTGGAGAGCTTGAATGTACCCGATGCGGAGACGGTCTTACCGGTGTAGTCAGCGCCGTTGTTCTTGTAGTTGTCCTTCATGTTGTTGAGGACGGACTCTGCCCAGTACGTGTACTCGCCGACCGGGTAGATGTACTGGCCATCGGTACCCATGGCATCGGTAATCCAGTAAGCCTGCGAAGACCCGAAGAACCATGGCGTGGTATCGACAAACTGCGTGGTAAGGCTCATATCCAGCGGCGTGGCGGATGCGGTAGTGTTCACCTTCAGCTTGTTGTATATCGCGCCGTTCTCGTCCTTCACCTTGATCGTGACGAACCCATCGGTTGTTGAGTTGGGGACGAAATTGGCAGTGCTGATAGCATGACCAGATCCTGTTGCCCAGCCAGCGGGATACTCCACGAGAGCTCCGGTTCCATCCTTGGATAACGAGTAGGTACCGAGAGCCCCACCAGTTGTATTCGTTGAGTTCCAGTATGCATAATACCACGTTCCAAGGTAATAGCTGCTGTCATAGGTTGTCTCAATGAAAGTGCCACTGTACTGGACGACAAAGAAGACATTAGATGCCATACCCGAAGACTCGGAGTATAACGAGCTTGCGGTGGCATATTGGAAAGTGCCGTTATTTATGTTAGTTCCGTTGACGGGAATCAGTCCTGGTGCGGCAGGTGTTATCGACCAGATCGTGTTGTTACGCAGGGCAGTCTGCGCGGCAGTGTACAGGTTGCTGTCTATCTTGAAGCCAAGAGCATCCCCGCGCCAGATCGATTTCCCGTTCACATTCGAGCCGGCGGTTCCGGCAGTTCCGGCAGGATTGGTGCCGCGGGTATAGTCCCAGACAACCATGGAGAGTGTCGGGTCCTGCACGTTGATCACGGCAACCGGGGTTAGACCACTGCTGGTCTGTGCAGTCTGGCCGTCAGACTTAAGCAGGTACCAGTTCCCGGTGTAGCCAACGAAATCGGCCTGAGAAACGGTGAAATCGCGGTACCTGGTTCCTGCAAGGCTGATAGACTTTGTCGGGGCAGATGACGTGATCTGTGCTGCCGATGCCCACCAGCCGAGGGTCAGGTTACCCGGGACTGCATCAATATTGGGCGAGCCCCAAGTATAGCCAGTAGTCGCTGCGTTCAGTGCGTGCGTGAGGTTCAGGTGTTCCTCACCGATAAAGACCATTGCGCCCAGCTCGATCACCGTGCCGTTCGGGTTGGTCGTGGTCGCTGCTGATACGGGAATGGTCGCCACCAGCACGAACAGGACGGCTGCGGCCAGGAATACAGGTACTTGTTTCATCTCGGGTAAAACTCCGTTAATTCTGTTACAGTTATACGTTTTTTAATAAATGTAATACTAAATAGTAGAAAAAGACTTTTATTTACAATCTAATGTGATTCATGATATAATTAGTAGGATATTTTATCCCATAATTGCCAGTTGGCTGAATTCCACAATTTTTAATTTTATTTCAATCCGGGGTGGGGGGCAGGCTCAGGTCACCAATAGGATTTCCTGACTTCCCTGGTTTACAAAATGGCTGGTAAAACCAATTGCCGGATTACCGGTTTGCACCAGTCCGAGTCGGGCAGCAATACGATTAAATGATAAAAAATGATTTCTTATGAGAATAAGAACAGGTTTGTAGCAAAAAATATCCTAAATTCTTATTGATCTACAAGCCTGGTATCCCCATTGTCTATCATCCAGTCAGGAACCTCATCGTGGATACCACTCCGCCTACCAACCACGACTCACCACTACCATGTTTTGTATACCTTGGCCGGAATTACCGGGATTTCCTGTTCTCTCCCGTAACGATCGTAACCGGGATCAGTGGGCCACTGCTCCTTGCTGCATTCCCGGTTCAGAGGATATCTTCACAGTAAAAAAACGTTGGTTGGGGAACGGAATGCACATCTATGCAGTTTCCCGCCGTTCCTTCGGGTCCCACCAGACAACGGCTGACCGGTATTTCCCTTCGTGGACGCCACCTTGAGCGTCGGTGAGGAGTGCCGATCTGATCTTCTCTTCAACTTCCGGGGTGAACTCCGTGTACAGCGAGTAGAAGACCTTGTACATCTTCATCAGTTTTTCCGTAGACCGGCGGCTGGTTGCCTCGACTATCCTCACCTGCGGGATCCGACCATTCTGGTAGAGGATGTTGTAGATGATCGGGTACCCGGGATAGAGCGGGAACGGAACCTCTCCCATGATCTCTTGCCAGATCCTTCTTCCCTGTGCATCGGTGCCTTCGATTCCTTCCACAACACAGCAGTGTCCCCGGGTCGTCTCCTCCATACGGCCGATCTGTTGCAGAATATCGCGGAACATCCAGATAACGGTCGAGGTAATCACAAGATCGTACGTGCCCCGGATTTCAGCAACAGGAACATCCTGCCAGATCCGGTCGATGATATCGAAGTTATCAATCCCCGCTTCCTTCGCATTTTCCCGGATAACGCGGATCATCCCTTCCGCAGGCTCGACCGCTGTCATGTGCCCGACGTGTTTTGAGAACGGGATGACAAAGGTTCCCGGCCCGGACCCGACCTCGATCACGCGGGACGTTCTTCCGACAATTCCGTGCGAGGCAAGGGCGGCGTACACATTCTCGCCGAACTCGTACTGGTTTGTCTTCCGCCTTTCCGAATAGTCCCCTGCGCGTTCGGTCCAGTCATCGATGGAGTAATCCCTTTGCATTGCCTTAAGGCGGCTGTCATAGATCTCCACCCAGTTCCTGAGCCAGTCTATTGTTGTTGCGGCCATCAGCCCACCTTCCACCACAGCACGCCCATCCTGCCAGGAATCCGGTATATGCCATTGTAAGTATGGCGCGCGATATAGTCACGGATGATCGCACGGTCTTCATCAGTGAGTGCACGGTACTTTTCCACGAACCGCTCCTTGGATGCAATTGCCGCACCGGCCGGCCACATCAGGGAATAGGAAAGGATGTTGACATTGGGATAGATCCCGGCATCATTCAGGTAATTGAAGAGCGTGATGAACTGGTCCCGGCTGTCCAGCGGCACACCGACACTCTTTTTCAGTTCCTGCTCACTCGTCTCCACCCCGTGCGCAAGGCAGCAGTATCCCCGCGATACGGTCTCCATCCGGCGAACCTGCTCAAGCAGGTCGGGGAACTGCCAGAGCGCGTGACAGCAGGTGACCATGTCGAACTGTTTTTCATAGTCCGAGACCTGTATCTCCTGCCAGGTCTTCTGGATAATCGCGATGTTGGATAACCTGGATTTCCGGGTATTTTCCGCCAGGCATGCGGCCATCTGTGCCGCAGGTTCGATGGCAGTGACGCTCTTTACTCGGCCGGCAAACGGAAGGGTCAGGGCACCGGGACCGGATGCGATGTCAAGCACGTTCCAGTCGTTGCGAAGGATTCCCAGCTCCATGAACATGTTCAGGATATTCCTGCCATGGTTATAGTCACTCGTATCGACCATCTTTGCATAATCGTCGGCACGCGAATTCCAGTAACCGGAAGTACTCACACGGTTCGTTTCCGTCACGCTCTCCTTCCAGATCTCGTTCCAGTCAATAGGGTCTGTCATGCGAATCCTACACAACCTGTTCCGGGAAGTATCCGGATTTGAGTCCGGATCTGCCCCGTTCGTCTTTTCATACAATTTTAGTAAAACTTATGATTATTTATTATCATATTACAATTTATCATAAATCAGGCTATTGCTGTTATTCAGGAAATTGATCATGGACGCAATCATCAATGTAAACCGGTTATCCGTGCACTTCCCCCTTGCCGCCACAACAATCAGGGCTGTTGACGGTATCGATCTTGCCGTAGAAGCGCATGAAACACTTGCCATCATCGGGGAGAGCGGGAGCGGAAAATCCATCCTGGGTACGGCAATCCTTAACCTTTTGCCACCGACATGCACGGTTTCCGGCACAATCTCCTACAGGGGTGCGGATCTGCTTTCCCTTACGGAGAAGGAGCTCGAGAAGATCCGTGGCATCAGGATCGCCTGGGTCCCCCAGAACCCCGCAAGCTCCCTGAACCCTTCGATGAGGGTAGGAGACCAGATCGGAGAGATCCTCACCCGCCAGGCCAACTCCGATAAGGAGAGCGTCCGTCAAAAAGTTCTCGATCTCCTTGAGAAATTCCGGGTATTGCCCCCGGAAGAAAGGTTCCTGGAATACCCGCATTCCTTCAGCGGGGGGATGCTGCAGCGGGCGCTTGTCGCAATGGGAGTATCGGGCCGGCCGGAAGTCATCATTGCCGATGAGCCAACGAAAGGGATCGATGTGATCAACAAGGGGTCCGTCTCGGCCGTCTTCCGCACAGTGCGCGAACAGGGAATCACGCTCATCGTCATCACCCACGATCTCTCGTTTGCGCACGATCTCGCAGACCGGATTGTGGTTATGTACAATGGGAGGATTGTCGAGATTGCAGACAGCTCCCGGTTTTTTGCCCGGCCGCTGCATCCCTATTCCGCAGGACTCCTGCGTTCGCTTCCCGAGAATGGCCTTACCCCAATCCCGGGGAAGACCCAGGAACTGGATGCCTGCGATACCGGATGCAGGTTCCGCTTCCGGTGCACAGGTGCAACGGAGCGGTGCAACAACGAACCGCCCCTTATCCGTCTCGGGAGCGGCGATTGCGTGAGGTGCTGGGACCATGCTTGAAGGGATCGCACTTTCGAAGGAATTCCAATCGGAGAACGGCCGGAAAAACCGTGTCCGTGCCGTGGACGATGTCGATATCCGGATCGATGACGGGGAAACCCTCGCCCTTATCGGTGAGAGCGGGTGCGGTAAATCAACGCTCGGCCGAATCCTCCTCAACCTGATCACGCCAAGCCGGGGAGAGGTGTTCTTCGATGGAAGGAACCTTGCAACAATGGCCCCCTCGGAACTCCGCGCGCTCCGGTGGAAATTCCAGATCGTTTCGCAGCATCCCGACAGCGCACTCAATCCCCGCTGGACGGTTGCCGATTCCATCCTCGAGCCGTTCCGGATCCACTCCAGGATGACGCAGGGTAGAGATCTCCGACAGGAACTCGAACGGCTCATCGGCCTTGTCGGTCTTGAACCCGAACAGGCCGCCCGTTACCCCCATCAGCTCAGCGGGGGTGAGCTCCAGCGGGCAGTCATTGCACGTGCGATCTCCCTGGATCCGTCATTTATCGTGTGTGACGAACCGACTTCGATGCTGGATGTCTCGATCCAGGCCTCGATCATCCGGCTCCTCCAGGACCGCCAGAAGGAGATCGGGTGCGGCTGCCTCTTCATCACGCACGATCTGGAGCTGGCAAAAATCATGGGCGACCGGGTTGCCGTCATGCTGGGGGGCCGGATTGTCGAGGAGGGTGAAGACATCCTCAAAGATCCTGCCCATCCGTTCACACAGAGGATTATCTCGCCATGTACCGGAGACGGTTATCCTGCGCCTGCCGCGGCATATGGCAGTACCGGGGATGGTTGCCCTTTCCTTCCTTCGTGTCCATCCCGTAACGGACAATGTCATGCCCCACAGGTTATGCGGGAATACCGCAACCGTAAAGTCAGGTGCCACATGGTATCCTGACGGGCATCGCATGATAGTAAGGATCTGTTGGTGATCCGGTCTCGGTCATTCTCTTTTCCAGCCGCCACAGGTATGACTTCATCTACAAATAAGAAATACTAAATAACAAAATAACTAAGAAAAATCTGATTGATTATGATTAAAAATAATTATGTTATTCTCCTTTGTGTCATCATCGTTGCCGTCTTGCTGGCCGGGTGCACGGGAACACAGTCAGCTACGCAGGCAGTGCCCGGGGCAGGAACGCTGGAGGCTGCACAACAAACAACCCTGACCCTTGCGGCGCAGTGGGAGCCAAAATCCATCGATCCCCCTGAGTACGGGTATACGGGCCACCGTATTGGGTACACAGAGTCCCTGACCGGGGTTGACAACGAAGGTAAGGTGATTCCCTCCCTTGCAACGGACTGGACCATGTCCCCGGATGGCAAGACCTGGACATTCACCTTAAGAGAAGGGGTGACATTCCACGACGGAACCCCATTTACGGCAGGTGCGATGAAAACATCGCTTGAACGTTCCCTGACCAAGTCAAAGGCATTCGCGTCTGTCCCCATCGTATCGATCGAGACGCCCGATGACCAGACCCTGGTTGTCAAGCTGAATAAATCCTTCCTGATCCTTCCCGCGTACCTCTCGAAAGGAGAGGCGGCCGCTCTGAGCTCGTCATCGTGGGACAAAGACGGCACGATCATCAAACCCGTCGCGACCGGCCCATTCATGTTCGATTCCTGGAAACCGAAAGAAGAGATCGTGGCTGTCAAAAACCCCGAATACTGGGGCAAGAAGGCAAATGTCGACAAGGTCGTTTACCGGATCATTCCCGAGGCACCAACGCGGGGCATGCTGCTCAGAAGCGGGGAAACGCAGATTTCCGTCATCCTGCCTCCCGATATTGCAACCGGGTTCATGAACCAGCCAGATTATTCGGTCCAGCAACAATCCATTCCCCGCGTGAGGATGCTCACCTTCAACAACAACAAAGCGCCCTTCAATGATGCACGCGTCCGCCAGGCGGTCAGCTATGCAATCGACCGGGACGCCCTGATCATGAGCGTCCTTGAGGGTATCGGAACCCCCGGGGCTGGACTCTTCCCTCCAGATTCCTACTGGGCAAACAAATCGATCGTGCCCTACCCGTACAACCCGGATAAGGCACGCCAGCTTCTTGCCGAAGCCGGCTGGAGCGATACCAACGGTGACGGTATTCTGGAAAAGAACGGAAATCCCTTCAAAATCAAGCTGCTCACATATTCCGAACGGGCGGAGTTACCACCGACGGCTGAAGTGATACAGCAGCAGCTCAAAAAGGTCGGGATCGACATGGAGATCGTTACCATGAGCAGTGCATCATCAGAGGCGATCTTCAAGGAAGGCAACCATGACATATACCTTATGGGCAGGGGAGTGCTCTTCACCCCGGATCCGGACGAGATCATGATGTCCGACTACCACTCGAGCGGAACGGCAAAGAACGTATATGGTGCATTCCGGTGGAACAACAGCCGCGTGGATTCGCTCATCGAACAGGCAAGGAATACCCAGGACCCGGCCACGCGGAAGGTGATGTATGACGAAGTCCAGTCAATCGTTGTTGAAGAGGCGCCTGTTGCATACCTCAACTACTACGTCAACCTGGATGTAACGAACAACAAGGTAAAGGGATACGTCAGCCACCCCTCTGAATACTGCTATCACCTGGAGAATGTCACGTTCGGGTAAGGAAAACCCCTTTTTTCACCCGGAACAGAACCATGCAGGCAATCATCACCCGGCGCATTCTCCAGATCATCCCGGTACTTATAGGCATATCCGTCATCACGTTCATCCTGATAGCGCTGTCCCCGGGAGATCCGGCGGAGATCTCGCTGAAGGCTATCCTGGATACCGACAGCCCGTCCCCGGAAGCAGTTGCTCAAATGAGAACGGAAATGGGGCTCGACGAACCGCTCCATATCCGGTATTTCCTCTGGCTCGCGCGGGTCGTCCAAGGGGATCTCGGTTATTCCGTACTCACGCACAAGAGTACCGTCCACGAAGTCCTGTACGCCCTCCCGACAACCATTTTCCTTTCTGTACTGGCAATGGGCATCTCTGTCATTGTCGCAATTCCCCTTGGTATCGCTGCGGCTATCCGGCAGAATGGGATCCTCGATCATCTCTGCAGGTTGTTTTCGGTGCTGGGGAATTCCATTCCGGAATTCTTTATGGCGATTGTCCTGCTTCTCATCTTCTCGATTCACTTCCATATCTTCCCGGTCGCGGGCAGTAACGGGATCCAGTATTTCATCCTCCCTGCCATTGTCCTTTCCATCGGTCTCATCGCCATCACAACCCGCCTCATGCGGACGAGCATGGTCGAGGTCCTTGAACAGAATTACATCCAGACCGCACGGTCGAAAGGGCTTCCTAAGGCAACCGTTATCAGCAGGCATGCATTCAAGAACGCCCTGTTGCCGGTCATGACCTATATGGGAACGCAGTTCGGCTGGCTGTTCGGCGGCGCAGTGGTTGTCGAGACTATCTTTGCCCTTCCCGGGCTGGGGAGGCTGACCGTCGAATCGGCCATTTCGCGGGACATCCTCGTGCTCCAGGGGTGCCTCCTCACCTTCGGGATCATTTTCGTGCTGGTCAATCTCGCGGTTGATCTGTCATACATCTACCTGAATCCGTCAATCAGGTACGAGGAGGTCTGACATGAATCCTCTCGTGCATGGAAATCGGAGTACCTTCGGCCAGCCGGAGGGATTATGGACGGTACTCCGGGGTAATAAGACGCTCCTGGCGGGAGTGATTATTTTTCTGTCGTTGTGCCTGGTAACCATCCTTGCCCCGGTCATCGCCCCGCACAACCCCGCGGACCAGGATCTGGAGGCACGGTTCTCGCCTCCGTCCGCCACGTACCCTCTTGGCACCGACCAGTTTGGCCGGTGTGTCCTGAGCAGGATACTCTATGGCGGCCAGGTCTCCCTTGCCATTGCAGTCATATCCACCGGGGCATGCGTACTTATCGGGATTCTTGTGGGCCTGTATGCCGGGTATTACCGGAAGCTCGATGGAATATTGATGCGGACAACTGACGTATTCCTTGCCTTCCCCTCGATCGTCATCGCCCTTCCCATTGTCGCGATTGTCGGACCGACTCCGCTTGGGATCATCATCGCAATCATGATTCCCGGCTGGGCCAAGTTTGCCCGGGTGATCCGGAGCAGTACGCTGTCAGTGAAAACTCACGGGTATGTCGAGTCGGCAAAAGCGATGGGTGCCACGGACACCCGTATCCTCTTTAAGCATATCCTCCCGAACTGTTACGGTCCGATCATCGAGATCGCAACGCTCGGGCTCGGTGCCAAGATCATCACGATAACATCTCTCGGGTTCCTCGGCCTTGGCGTGCAACCGCCAACACCTGAATGGGGCACCATGATCAACCAGGGACTTACCCTGCTCGACAAGGCGCCGATGATCGCCCTGTCGGCAGGGGCGATGATCGTCCTGTTCGTCCTTGCAACGAACCTGATCGGTTCCGAGCTCAGAACGATCCTGGACCCACGGTCGGAGACTGTTGCGATCTGAACGGGAACTGTGCGCATGCGGGAGCGGTTCCCAGAGGATACTTATTACTTCTCCTTTCCGCTGATAGTACATTAAAAGAGGTACGGCAGGTACGTCCCGGCAACAATCACTGCCAAGATGAGGGGAGGAGTGTCCGGTCCGCACGATTGGTATCAACGGCCAGATTTGCCTGCCACTCCATCGGCATTTCCAGGAGCAACGCCCGGTCCGTTACGCCTTTTTCAGGACCAGTTCCTGCATGAGGGTGTCAACAACCTCGATCGTTGCCCCTTCGACTTTCGTTAAGGATCCGGAAGCGTCTGTCAGTACAATCCTGTTGTCCCTGCGCCGGGCTTTGACAATATTTTCTGCAATACCCTTCTTCTCCCCACTCTCTTCAAGAAATACGGTAAATTCGCACATCGTAGGTATCTCCCTATGCCCTGCAGGATTGTTCTATCATGTTCATGATTTCCCGGATATCCGCTACAGTCCCGGAGTCCGGTGCCACATCGAGGATCAGATTCCCGTCCCGGTCGGCCTCGGCAACGCGTTCGTCATAGCGGACGGAAAAGACTCCTTCCCCACTGACCGATAAATCCCGCATTACCTTTTCAACCTCACTCCCGTCCTTTGCCTTGTTCACGATGACGACCTGTTTCCGGATATGGAGATCGGAAGCCAGTTTCATCACGTGCCGTGCAACCTCCATGGATTTCGGGAATGCTTCCGTGATAATGAGGTTAAGATCATAATCCACGGCCAGGCCCCGCCCGAGGATTTCGGAGCCGGCCTGGGAATCCACTATGAGGAAGTCGTACCAGTCGTTCCGGGCGGAGACCTTTTCGATCAGGAGCCTGACAAGCGAGATTGACGAACAGATGCAGCCGGCACCCCCATACGGGATAGTCCCCATGACGAGGACCCGGACACCGTCCTGTGCCAGGACTTCGTATTTTGCGAGAACCACCTCAATATCGACATTCAGGTGACTCCCATGATCATGATCGTCATCGTCCGAATCGCCGCCAACAAGCTGTTCACGTATTCCGATCTTGTCCTCGGCAAGCGTCCGGATCTTCGTGAACGGGACCCCAAGCGACATCGCGAGGTTCATACTGGGGTCGGTATCGATGGCAAGGACACGGCATCCCTTCCGGGAAAGGAGGCGGGAGAGAGTTGCTATCACCGTTGTCTTTCCTGCCCCTCCTTTTCCCGTGGCAATGATCCTGATCATCTTCACGAGGTCTCCATCACCAGCGTGGAAACGAATACCGTCTCGTCATATTCGTCCTCCACCGCTTTCGAGGGATCGTTATGGCGGGCAATGAACATCCAGGTACCTTTTCGTGTTATCGGGAATTTGACGACACCTTTGGCATCGGTCACCCCGGTTGCCAAATCCTTTCCCTCTTTTTTCGAGATCGCCTTCACGGTTACCCCTTTCACGGGCTTTCCTTCATAGAGGAGCGTCAGGCCGATCTCCCCGCCCAGAGCAAGCTGCGGGCTTTCCGGCAGGAGGTCGAGGATGCCATGCACGTGTCGTGCGGTATATTTACCCGCCTCGCCAAGGGGAATGATCTTTTTTGCCATCTGGTGGAAAGCACCTGCATAGGTGATGTCCTTGTACATCTTCCGCGAACCATGTTTGTATTCATCGTTCTTCGTTTTCGATATCACCAGAGGAGAGAGATCGACAACGGAAATATAGTATCCCGGCTTTTCCCCGCTAAACGATACGATATGGTGATCGGTCTTCGTTTTAATCGCGGGAACGATCTTCTTCCTGCCGGGGCCGTATACAACCGATGAGATCCTGTTCGCATCAACGTGCCCATCGGTCTTCATGTTATGGCCATACATCAGCCTGATGTCGGTTTTTGTTCCCTTGCTCTGAACATTTTCGAGCCAGATCTCGTGGCCGAATACCATTAACAGCATTTTGTCCATTGTTTTCACCGATTTTTGGTTTGCTGACCATTGAAAAATAGTGCACTTCTAGTAATAAAATTTTTTTAATTGATAACACCAATTCAAGATATATCTAATTTATTTACTTACACAAGGCATATATCGTGATGCAGAAGTAAAAAAATCAATTCATCAAAATCCCATAGCGCGAGATCGGTTCAACCATGCAATCGATCTCCGGGGATATTGAAACCGGAAAACCTCCGGCCGAACCGATGCCCCCGGTCACCTCACTCCGGGATACCGGGTTCCGACCCGAAGAGAGGGTCAGATTAGCCGCTTTCCCGGGCCGTCACTTACCCATAATGAGAACGATGATGCCGTCATGGATCCTGTTAATGTCCTCCAGCAGATACTGAACTTCTTCTGGCTCACCCTTCCGTACATCTTTCTCGGGTTCTTTGTCGCAAACCTGATCAAGGCATCACCGTATCTCGACCTGATCGGGTTACCAATGACATATATCGCCCGCGCTGCCCGGCTGCCAAAAAAATGCTCAACGATATTCTGTTTTTACCTGCTGAACTCGTGGTCGGCACTGGGGATGATGTCGGAAAATTACAAAGAAAATGCCTTAAGAGATAAAGAGATCATCATAACGGTCCTGATTGCCTATTTCCCGAAAAGTATCAACACCATCGTCTTCTTCCTTGCACCGGTTGCACTTTCCGTATTCGGGCTCTGGATCGGGGGTTGCATCCTTGCAATCGAACTCCTCATATGCCTGGGAATCACCATGACAGGTATCGTTGCCGGGAGACTCCTCTTTAGCCCGGAGAACGGGCAGGATATCCCGGAGATCAAACCTGCTCCTCCCGGCTCGGATCCTGTGCTTTCACTCGAGGGAAAATTCAGGATCTGGATAACGACCCTGGTACAATGTACCGCCGAAAGCCTGAAGGGCTTTTTTGAGATCGCCATTGTCCTTGTCCCAACAGGAGCAATCATCATCTTCTTATTCAATATCGGGGTCCAGGACTCATTTGCCTATTTCCTGCACCCGCTCCTGTCGACCCTGAACCTGCCTGCATCCAGTATCATGGTTTTTGTCGCTGCCTTCATGAGTCAGGTTGCGGCCATTGCAGCTACGGGGACCGTGGCTGCTCAGGAAGGGCTGACACTCCAGCAGTGCCTGATGATATACGTCCTCTCACGGTCCCTTCACCTGGGAATCGGCCAGATTAAATCGGGATTCCCCACCAATGTTGCGTTGTTCGGGAAGACCCTTGGTTTCAAGGTCTCCGTTATCGATTTTTGCATGTTGCAGGGCGCAACGATAATCATGGTAATAGTTCTGATTTTCGTGGGAGGGGCATAAGGTTTAGAAAAATGCTACACATGCAAGAACTTGCACATGCTGGCGTTCCCAAAGAGCCAACAGATAAAAAAATTTCCCATGGTGTCATGGATAAGGGATTGCCCAGGCAGTGTATAATTTCTGATGCAGGTCAGCTGGTATCCATGATCTTTTAATTCAGGAGATAATGTCCAGTGGATACTTCCTTGAATTCCCCTTCCCCGGTAAACGTCGAGGTGTCATACTCAATGATCTTTTTCGTCCTTTCGTAACGGGGATCGGGTGTCGGTACAGAAGAAATCAATGACTTTGTATAAGGGTGCAGCGGGTGCGTAAAGAGTTCCTCAGTACCAGCCATTTCCACGATTTTTCCCTTCAGCATGACTGCAATGCGGTCACTGATAAACCGGATAATCGAGAGGTCGTGGGCAATAAAGAGAAAGGAGAAACGATGCTTTTTCTGAAGTTCCTGAAAGAGGGTAACAATCTGTGCCTGAATCGAAATATCGAGAGACCCGATCGGTTCATCGGCGATAATGAGATCCGGATGGATTGCAATACTCCTGGCGATTGCAACCCGCTGCCGCTGTCCTCCGGAAAGTTCACCCGGATATTTATCGCGATATATCTCAGAAAGACCGACCAGGTACAGGTTATCGTTGATGATTCCGTCCAGTTCTTCTTTATTTTTACACACACGGTTAATCTCCAGAGGCTCGCCAATGATTTGTGCAACCGTCATATGCGGGTTCAGTGCTGCAGCAGAGTCCTGAAAGATAATCTGCATATTCTTTTGCACATCCGCTTTGTGGAGGTGAAAAACAGCTTTATTGGAAATTTCATTTCCTTTAAAGATTATCCTTCCTGATGTGATGCGGTTGACACCCATAACCGATCGGGCAACCGTCGATTTTCCGGAACCCGTCTCCCCGACCAGTCCAAAGACTTCTCCCCTGGCAACCGTGAACGTGATGCCGGATACTGCCTTGACCGTAAAATGTCTGTTGATGAGAAAGTCCTGTACCAGATCACAGACTTCAAGAACCGGTGTTTCTGTCATGGGTTTTCACTTTCCTGTTTCAGGCAAATGGGTGACGGAATTTTTGGTGCCCGCGGATCAAGCAGCCAGGTTGCTGCAAAATGTGTTGGAGTAACCTGAAACATTGGCGGCACCTTCTCATAGTCAATCTTCATCGCATACTCGTTTCGTTCAGCAAATGCATCCCCTTTGGGAGGGTTAAGCAGAACCGGCGGTATTCCCGGTATAGATTTCAATGGCTGGCCGTATTTGGCAAGAGAGGGAAGGGCCTGCATCAATCCCCACGTGTAGGGATGGCGGGGATCATAGAATACCTCTTCTACCGTCCCCGTCTCAACAATTTTTCCGGCATACATGACTGCAACACGGTCAGCAATCCGTGCAACAACACCGAGATCGTGGGAGACGAAGACAATCGCAACCCCGGTCCTGTCACGAATTTCAAGAAGTAATTTCAGCATTTTTGCCTGAACCGTGACATCAAGGGCCGTTGTCGGTTCATCGGCAAAGATAAGTTTCGGGTTCGATGCAAGCGCAATGGCAAGGACACAGCGCTGGCGCATCCCTCCGGAGAAGAAGTGCGGTTGATGATCATAGCGATGAGCCGGATCCTGAATACCAATGAGGTCGAGAAGTTCTAAAGCACGGGACTTTGCCTCGTCTTTACTGACATTACTGTGCTGATGAATTGCTTCGGTAATCTGTTTGCCGATGGGTATTGTCGGGTTCAGCGTTGTCATAGGGTCCTGAAAGATCATCGAAAACGCAGTCCCACGAAGACCTCGCATTTGTTTTTCGGTATACTGCGTAATGTCAATCCCGTCAAAAATGATCTTCCCGGAGGTGACGCGGGAATTCGCAGGGAGAAGCTTCATCACAGACTGACACATAACGGTTTTTCCGCAACCGGATTCACCGACAATTGCGAGGATCTCGCTTTTGTTCACGGTAAGATTCACACCACGTACTGCCTGAATTTCACCTTCCGGAGTATCAAAGCTCAGGGATAAATTTTCAAGCTGCAAAAGAGGGTCCATTCCAGATTCCTGCCTCCGAGATTCATGTATCATGGTCATAGAATTCTATCGGCGATGGATTGCCGTCACATAAACTCTTAAAAATTATTTGGACAGGGTCCATTCTTCGATATTCCACATGACACCCACAGCGTGGTGACCCAGTGTCCTTGTAGTATCCAGACCACTCAGTCCATTGATACTGACATAGTTTCCATCAAGGTAGGCAACCAGGACAATCCCCGGCTGGTTTGCATAGGCAGCTTCAAACTCCTGGTAAATCTGCTTGCGTTTGGCTGGATCGACTTCATGTCTGCCCTGATCGAGGAGTGCATCAACCTCAGGATTGGAGTATTTCATGGAATTGCCGCTTGCATTGGTAACAAAGCTTGAATAAATCTGATCGGGATCGAACGTTACTGCGTTCCCGGCAAGGAAGCCGTTGTATCCTTTCGTATAGTCCAGTTTCGTAACGAGAACAACCTCCATGTCAACGCCGGCATCTTTCAACATCCGGGAACAGAGGTTGGCAATATCAACACGTTCTTCTTCATAATCGCGGACCTGGACAGTGAAGTGGAACTTCTGGCCATTGCGTTCATAGATCCCGTCGCTTCCTTTCTTCCAGCCAAGCTTCTCCATCTCGGTAGCAAATTTATTCAGATCATAGGAGTAGATATCTGCCGCTGTGTTTCCGCCATATGCGTTGATCTGGATCGGGCTATAGGCACGGAAACCGCGCCCGTCGAGTACACTCTTGACAATGGCATCCTTGTCAATTGCATAGTTTAACACACCGACAGAGTCGCCGTTTTTCTGCCAGAATTCAGGCTTGTAGTCCATGGATATTGCCCGGTAATCCGCGGTTTTGAAATCAATGTTCTTGTAATTGGGATTGTCACGGAACGTTTTTGCATAATTCGCATTCAGCCATGCAAGGTCTGCCTCACCGGTTCGGAGCATGGTTGCCTTGGTACCCTCTACCGCAACAGTCTTGTAAATGACACGCTCGATGTTCGGGACGTGGCCGTAGTATGCCGTGTTGCGCTCGAGCGTGATCATTTTGCCTGCGGTATCCCAGTTGACAAATTTGTACCTGCCGGTCCCGACCGGCTTCTGGTTATAGGGGGATGTCATGATATCCTGACCCTTCATGAGGTGGCTGGGGAGAATCCCCATCGTGAAGTAGCCGGGCATTGCGGCATTGTCCTGAGCCATGGTAAAGACAACCGTGGAATCATCAGGTGCGCTGACCGATTGAATATCTTTGTAGTTAGTGCGCACACTGGAGGAGAGGTTGGTGTCGTGCATCAGCGTGTCATACGTATAGACCACATCGGCAGATGTGAATGGTTGTCCGTCATGCCAGGTCACTCCTTTCAGAAGGGTGAAGGTGTAGACGTTCTTGTCTTTGTCATAGGTATAACTCTCCGCCAGATCGACGACAGGCTGTCCATTGGCATCGTACTTCATCAGGCCTGAGAAAACAATGCCCGTCAGCTCCCCGCTGCTGATAACCGGGTTGATGGTATCTGCATTCTCTCCCGCATACACGAGCGTATTGCCCATCCCCGTTGCGCCGGCCCCGAAAGTACCGGTTACGGCAGGGGCACTGGTCCCGGAGTTACTGGTACCTGAACATCCTGCTGCAACCAGACAGAGGACAACAATAAGACATAATGCAAGAATTGTTGTGTGTTGTTTCATCATATCACCTTTGGATTTGGCTTCCGATTCGGACTGAATTAATTAAGTATGGCAGCATCTCGAACAGATCGTTTTGATTCATACGATAACTGAAATACATTGCTCATTAATAATACGTATTTTCTTTAACGTATTACTCAGTGATTGTAATTCATTTTTAAGTTTATAGATATTGTGAAAATATTCCAAAAGCGTATGCATCCATCATACATTTTCTAAAAAAATTTTATAAATGTGTACCGCCATCAGACTCCCCAATATTCAGAGCCTGTTCGGTTTTTTATTCGTATCTTTACGGAAGGCATTCGCAATTGAGGTAATGCAGGTAAGGGTGGCGATGAGGAAAATTCCCGGGAAGATAATTACCCACCAGGTATTGGTAAGAAGGGCGCGATTGGCAAGGGAGAGAATACTGCCCCACGAGAGAATATCCAGCGGAAGGCCAAGACCCAGGAAGCTCAACGTTGCTTCCATCGTGATGCAGGCACTTATACTCGATATCACAACAAACATTATCGCCGGGATAATATTCGGGATCAGGTGAACCCGGACCAGACGCGGGAAATCCGAACCCATAGCTTTTGCAGCAAGGACATACTCATTGTTGCGAATCTGCCGGACCTCACTACGGACAATTCTTGCAAGGGCAAACCAGCTCACGATTGCAATGACAACTGTGAGTGAGAGAACGCTTTGCTTCCCCAGAGTTCCGAGCAGGAGCAAGGCAAGGAGAAGTGTCGGGATACTGTGGAATACTTCAACAATCCGCTGCATGAAGAGATCTCCCCGGGTGTTGACCATCCCGTTGATACTTCCATATGTTATTCCAATGAGGGTGACCAAAACCATCCCTAACATACCCACCATAAGAGATGTCCTCCCCCCATACCAGATGATGGAGTACAAATCGCGGCCCATTGAATCCGTACCAAAGTAAAACTCATGACTCGGGGGCTCGTTGATATGGTCGAGATAAAACATCGTGGGGTCGTGATTACATATGTTTTCTGCAAAGACACAACCAGATACAATGATTGAGAGAACGATGATGGACAGCCACGGCAGTTTCTTAAGGGCGGGAAGAAGGCTTTTCTTAAGGACAATTTCATCCTGTTTCTTATATCCCGTGCCCACAATCTCAAACGGGGATGGTTCTATTTCTCCCATACGGTCACCCCCGTATCTTTCATCCGCGGATCTACCACTTCATTGATCGAGTATGCAACAATACTGGCGATAATTACAACCGATCCGGAAATCAGTACGAGCAGCATGAGAAGGTTATAATCATGATATTTTGCTGCGACAACTGCCATGTTTCCGATTCCTGGATAGTTGAATACGGCTTCTGCTATAGCAGTCCCGCTTAAAACATGGGGAATGGAGATCGCCATGAGATTGATGATGGTCGGAGCGATATTCCTGAGAGAATGTTTCCAGATGATTTCCGATTTGCTTAAACCTTTTGACTTGGCTAAAAGGACGTAATCTTTACGATTTTCATCAAGCAGTTTATTCCGGATCATGTAGGCATAATACCAGATGTGCGTTCCAATCATGACGGTTAATGGCAGGATGAGATGCTCAATACGGTTTACCAGATTCCCACTCATTCCAAAGTCGTATGCACCGCTGCTGGGCAGCCAGTTCAGGTTGATGCTGAATATCAGCACAAGACAGAGACCCAGCCAGAACGCGGGAATGAAATAGATCATTGTACCGAGCTGGCAGGCAATACGGTCAAAGAGTCCGTCTTCATGCAGGGCGCAGCCAACTGCGACGAGGATGGCCAATGTAAAAACCAGAATGTACGCGGTAACCCCAAGAATCAGCGTATTGGCGATCAAGGGTGAAATGACATCCATTGCCGGGATTTTGTATTGCAGGGATAGACCAAAATCCCCGGTCGCGGCATTGGCAACCCAGTGGATATACTGAATATGTATCGGGGAGTCAAGACCAAGTCGCACCCGGGCGGCATCCAGTTCCACCGGACCCATGGACTCTATTGCATCGCCATAAAATGCCTGCAACGGATCTCCAGGGGATAGACGTGCAAAAACGAAGACAATGACGGAGAGCAGAAAAACCGATCCAATAAGGATCAGGAGATTGGTGAGGAGCTTTTCCAGAGCAGGGTGTTGTTTGAAGATCATTTCACATCTCTTGTTTGTGAGTATATCGGTTCTATCAGACTTACGATATTGCGATGTTGAGCGTTATAAATATTACATATTTTGATTTTCGTATTACTGAATAATTTAAATTATTCATCCTATCAGGATCGGTTCCTCTCTGTCGTTTGCCATAATATTGTTCCTGCATGGCCATGGCCTGGAAAAACCAGTATTGCTTGTCACAATCTGATAATGAAGAACCGGCACGATAATTATCCCTGACCGACATCCTGAAGATTATCTTCACCGTAACAACCAGCAGGAAGGAGGCAAAAAGCCGATGAGACAGAGATAATTGATCACCTTGTGGTCTGCCGGGACCGGATCCGACTAGCAGGAGATCGCATCATTGCATAATCGTCTCCCTATTATAAAGCCGCTCACCGTCCGCTGTGCAGATTATATTGCTGGATGGTTTTTGCTCCCATCCCAAAGATCAGGATTATGATAAGCAAGACCGCGGAATCAATGATCGGGGAATAGACCCCGTCACCGGTGATTGCTGTGTGGAACAGGTCGACCAGGTAGGTGAGGGGCGAGAGCAGGTTTGTCCAGGCCCAGTCCCCCAGCTGGCTTAAAGGAATGAAGATACCGCTGACAAAGATGAGCGGAAGCCGGACCAGGTTCGAGAACATCATGATATTGGAGGGAGTATCCGTAGCCGGCGATGAGAGCAAGGTACCGAGAGAGGCAAACGCGAGCGACCCGAGAAGGAGTGCAGCAATGAGCGCCACCGGGTCTGCAAGGGGCAGGTGGAGGAGACTGGAGCCGACCAGCCAGACAAGGGTCGTGATGATAAAACCGAAAACAGCACCAGACAGGATATCTCCAAGAATGATACTCCCGATAACTACTGGCAACGAGACGAGCCGTTCGTAGGTCTTCTCCCGTTTCTCCCACGGCGTGATGAGTGGGCCGGTAGACGATGCGGAGAAGAAGAGCATCATGCCAAGGAAACCAGGGAAGAAGAGGACAAGGTCAAGATCCCTGCCGATGAAGAATGTCAGGAACATAATGAATGGAAAGAGGAGGCCGAAGATGACAACGGATCCCTTGTAATAATAGATCCGCATGTTCTTCTCGGTAACCATCAGGACGCTCCAGGTAAAACGCGAGAGGTTCATGATGCACCTTCCGTCATTTCGATGAACGCCTGTTCAAGAGACGGGGTGGACGTGGCAATGGAGATGATCTTCAGGTTGTTCTGCTCAGCGATATGTACAAGATCCTTAATCGCTCGATCGGTATCATCTGTATAGACTCGCCACTTGTCCCCGAGAGGTTCAACACGTGAGATCCCTCCCGCTACCAGTATACTCCCGGAAATCCACTGGGCAAAGGATACCTCAAGAAACCCGGACGTGTCGTATTCCTTGCGAATCTTCTCCGGACTGTTGATGCCGATGATCTTCCCTTTATGGATAACGCCTATCCTCGAACACAGAGCATTTGCCTCCTCGATATTATGGGTCGTGATGAGGACCGTGCTCCCCTCCTGGTTCAAGTGACGAACCGTATCGATAACCAGCCGGCGACTGAGGACATCGAGGCCGGTGGTCGGCTCATCAAGGAAGAGGACCTGGGGAGAGTGCACGATGGCACAGGCGATGCTAATCCTCTGCCGCATACCTTTGGAGAATGTCCTTACCAAGTCGTCCTTCCGGGACTCCAGCCCGAGACGTTCGAGGATCTCCTGTGCTTTCTCTTCCCGGCTTTTCTTGTCCATACCATAGCACTTCGCGGTCCAGAGAATGTTCTTCTCAGCGGTGAGATCGGCATAAACAGTCCCGTTCTCCGGGATAACCCCCATATGCATCTTGGCCTCAAGCGGCTCTTGGAGAATGTCCATACCGCAGATCTTCACCGTCCCGGCATCCGGGATCAGGACACCCGTCAGCATCCGGATCGTGGTTGTCTTTCCGGCACCGTTCTGCCCGAGAAACCCGAAGATCTCCCCTTCCTTTACACAGAGGCTTACATTGTCTACAGCGTTGACCGGCCCAAATGCCTTTTTCAGGTTCCGCGCTTCAATAACGTCCATGATGATCAATCCCGGTTATGCCCTTTTTAGCAGAACCCCGTGACTGTAAAAGGATGTTTCGTCGTTCACCGCCAGTGCATTTGACCAGAACCCGCACGCATGAGAATAGTCGTGCAAATTGCCATTCCCGTAACGGGAACCTCATGCCGGAACGGCCTCCGAATACTGCACCTTCACGCGGTCGAGAAATCCGGACCGGTCATACAGGGTTCCCCTCCCATTCTCAATCCAGAGGATCTCTTCGCACATCACGCCCATCACATCCGGGTCATGAGAGATGAATACGTAAGAAACCCCGGTCTCTTTCTGGAGATCCTGCATCAGGCGCAGGACCTGGGCCTGGACAGAAACATCGAGCATCGAGGTCGGCTCATCAGCAACTACGATCTTCGGCTTGAGCGAGAAGATCCGGGAAAGGACGGCACGCTGGACCTCACCTCCAGAGAGTTGATGGGGGTACCGGGCGAGGTGCTCGTCCCTCAGGCCGACCCGCCTGATGAGAGGGGAGATCTCCCTGAGCGCCTCTTTCATACCGATACCCCTGTGGACCATCAGCGGTTCGGCAACACTCTCAGCAAGGGT
>Ga0265297_10004787_pt1 | contig 21551 bp, 17 predicted proteins | sample Munlanlwell13791_FD_192502 | JGI IMG/M metagenome (GOLD analysis project Ga0265297, IMG submission 192502) | Leachate microbial communities from a municipal landfill in Southern Ontario, Canada - Leachate well 137-91 | ecosystem: Engineered > Solid waste > Landfill > Unclassified | place... | reverse complement strand
TGGTGGGACAAGTTCAACAACCAGGTCGTCGTCGGGCCGTTCCTGGCGTTTTTCCTGTGGTTGTCATTGATCAGCGTGGCATCGGGCGGCATCGCCACGGAGGGATTCCCCTCCGGCGGTCCCGGCACCGGTGAAACGGCCGGCGCGGAGGCGAACGCCGCCTTCTCGAACATCGGCGCGCAGGGCATCCAGCAGTTCATCATCGCCATCGGATTGATGCTCGGCGGCGTAGCGATGGCCCAGCAGATGAGCGGCGCCGCGGTCAACATGGGCAAGGGTCTCGCCAAGGGCGCCGGCAAGCTCGCTTGGCGCGGCGCCAAACTGGCTGGCAAGGCCGGCGTGTACGGAGTCGGCCGCATCCCGGTCGGGCGAGTCGATCCGAAGACGGGAGCTCGCATGAACTTGGCCTCTGTCGGCACGGCGGCGGGGGAGAGATTCAGGCAGACAGGCATGTATAAGGCGTTCAGCAAGGAAGGTCGGGCCGCTTCGCAGACGCGGCGTGAGATTTCCGCCTTGCGGGCTATGGGCATGACCGACGCGGCCGACATGAAACAGATGGCGCTGGTCAAGGATAAAGCCACCTCTCTCGGCAAACAATACTCGTCTGCTCAACTCCGCAAACTTTCCAAGGATGATAGGGCCAGCCAAGCGGACAAGCAGGGCGCGCTGATGGCTCTGGCACAACGCGCCGACGGTTCGCTGTGGGGGAAGGGCAAGCAAATCGGTAAGATGGTCGAATCTGCCGGCGGAACCGGAGATTTGGAGACCGCTATCCGCCTGGAGATGAAGAAACATGGCGATAAGGACGCCCTCTTGAAAGACGACAACGATGTCCAGAAATACATGAATTCGTTGACGAATAGACAGAAAGTCAACGAATTCAGAGGGATCGACAAGATGGTGGAGGTCGGTGATGATGGCGTGATGCAAAATACGCAATCGGTGGCCAAGCTGATGTCCATTGATCAGGACACCATCGGATCGGATGAATTCAAAGGCGCGATCCAGGGGGACATCAAGGATGCCTTCGCCCTGGCGGTGCAGGTGCTGGAGAAACAGGGGGACACAGCGGGGGCACAATCTTTGAGAGATAAGCACCAAGAGGTGTTTGGAGGAGCAACAGTGGACGAGGGGCGCGGTACCGAAATGTATAACGACATGCAAGCAGGCCTTGCCGGGAAGCGCGCCACCAAAGCGAAGGAGGGTAGGCTTGAGGAGTCCAGGATGGACCTCGCGGTTCAGAGACAGATGGGTGACAGCAAGGAAGCGAGAGCAATCGCTCAGGTCGCGTATGACGACCTCAAGAACGTCAAAGTCGAGTTGGATGGCGGAGCAGAACTGAGTCCGGCTTTGATAGGGCGAATCGAAAAATCCCTCGATGACTTGGGCAAAGCCGCCGGAAAGGCGGAGGTAAAAGTCCGTGATTCGACTGGCAAGGAACAAAATGGTGCAAAAGCTTTGGAGCAGACGACGATGTTCAAGGATTTGAAAGCGGCTACGGCGTCCGGAACCACTAAAGAGCAGGCCAGGAAATACCTTGCAGCCGCCACCGTATCCGCCGGCAGTTCGATCCGGACCTGGCGTATGGCGCCAGACAGGCGCAGAAATTATTATGAGGTCGCCGATGCCGGCAACCGGCGCCTGACCTCGGCGTCGAACACGGTCGATAAGATCGCCGCCGCGCCGACAGATTACGCTAAACGTCGTGAAGCGAAGCGTGTAGCGCGTCAGGTGAATAGCGCCGCGAGCCAGATGGTCGGCGCGTTCCGCGGAAGGACTGGCGGCGAAGGCGGAGTACTGCCTACAGCGATCCAGAACCAGCTTAAGACTTTGCGGAGTCTAGCCGCGGAGGTCAAAGGATTCAAAGAATTCGAACCTGCCCAGATGGCTCGAGTCAATGAAATGAAGGAGTTGATAGCTGAGATAAAGAAATCGCTAACCTGATCGTCATGGAGGAGCGGGTTACATACGCGCTGAACACCGACGAATACGTCCTGCCTGATCTGAGGGCGTCGTTTGCGTCTGACGAATTCCGGACGGCCGTCAACGAAGCTGCGCTCAGGTATTCCATCGAGGGCGACCGTAAGGAAGAACTGATCAAGGTCCTCCGTGATCTCTATATCGGCCGCATTGACGGCAATGAGACAGCTGCGGCGTTGGAATCGCGACTAGGCATGTCGATTGAAGACGCTTCGGAGCTCGATGCCGATATCTACGCCGATGTCCTGTCGGATTACGACGATAAGTTCAATGATCAGCGCACTCTCTACATGGACGCGCACCCGGAGGAATTCCTGCCGCCGAAGCCGGCGGAGCGCGATCCGTACGGCGTCCTGGCCGATGAAGTCGTCGCACAAAGCGACGTCGCCACGGATGATGAGCGAACGCAAAAACGTCTTTACGATATCGTGTCAGCGCGCATCAAGGACGTCCGTGACGATGCCGAGACCAAGAACATGCTGATGAAGCCCGCGAAGACCGGCGGCATGGCGCTGGAAGAGAAGAAAGCCGCGGCTATTGTGGCAATGGTTAATGAGGCCAAGGGAAGGATTGAAGGCCTGAAGGAAGAGTTCAAGCAGGAAAAAGAGGAATACGAGAAGTTGGCGAAGTTGGCGGAGGAGAAGAAGAGAGAGCGTGAATCCAGGGTGAGCCAGGCGATGGCGACACAGCAGGGATTCACCAAAGATGACGCGAAGCGCATTTTTGCCGGGACGTCCGACGAGCGCGAGCGGCTTAAGGCACACGTCACCGCGTTCGCCGCCGCAGGCGATCCGGACGGATTGAAGGTCTCGGTCTTGGAGCTTATCGGGGAGTCGGCGGGCGAACAGGCGGCAGATCCGCTCGCCGCGACAGCCGGCCTGGCGATGTTGGCCGACAGCGGCGTACTGGCCGAGGCGCTCGTCGACGAGAAATTCCGCGAAGCCGTGCTGACTCGCATGCCTCGGGCAGAAGCGCACGCCGCGCGGCAGAAGATACTGGCCGATCCCAAGAGTCCGCAGGCGATGTCGATTTTTCTGCAGAGCTTGTATGTCTGGGTCGCTGGCGTGAGCGTGGAGGAATCGGCGCGTCTGGGGCTACGCGTCGTGAAGGCGTTATCGAAGGCAGGCCAGGACCAATATTCGCAACTCGTGGCTTTCGACGCTGATAACGGCGTTTTCGTCTGGACAGCGTGATGTCCGTCACGGCGCGCGCTGTCGGACCGGTCATCTGATTATGGCCAACGATCGGGTATCATCACTTTTTGACGACGAGCTGGATGACATCCAGGTAGTTTCTGGCGTTCAAGGCGAAGCGAAGGCGATGCCTGCTCCGCCCGTGCCGACCCCCTCCCTCTCTCCCTCCCCCGCTTCGCGGGGGAGGGACGGGGTGGGGGTTGCCGCTTCTGCACCTTCTGCCCCCCGCACCAGTCGCTCCGCTCCGGTGCAGGGCAAGCCTTCTCCCGCTTCTGCCCCTTCCCTGCCCCGAGCCGCGTCGAGGGGTGCCGCTTCTGCCCCTTCTCCCGCCGGTGGAGGCGGGACCCCGCCCTCTTTGATGAAAGAGAAGTGGCGGGGTGCTCCTCCAAAACCTTCCGGCACGGACCTCAAAGGCCAGCTCGCGGCTGACGCGGAGGAGATCCACGAAGTCGAAGAGAAGGACCTGCCGAAGAAGATCGACACGCAGAGGACGCAGACCGTCGGTTCGATCGTGGCCGGTCTGGCCGACGAAGCGATGTCCGTCATCGGGATTCCGTTCGATGACGAGGACATGCGCCGGCGGTTCCATACCATCGTCGAGTCGTACTTCAATGATCTGCGCGACGGCATTGAGACCAGGTCCAAGTTGATCCTGGCTAAGCCGAGCGGGGGAATGGGGATGACTGACGGACAGGCCGACAGGGTGATGGGCACGCTTACGGTCAAACAGGCCGAGTTCGAAGCGGCGATGCGTGAGCGGCTGCAGACGGAGAAGAAAGCGTTCGTCGCCCAGCGGGCAGAAAAGCAGCTTACGGAGCGGGACGACTTCGAGCGCGAGGAAAAGACCGATCTCGACAGGCGCTACGCCAAACTGACCGGCACCGAACTGCCTGTCCTGAGCGGAGTCGAAGGGCCGCCGGAAGCGAAGCCGGCTGCACCGCCTAAAATCATCCCGGTGGTGCAAGAACCGAAGAAACCAGTAGCGGCAGGGCTTGCCCCTGCTCAAGGATCCGTAGCGGCAGGGCTTGCCCCTGCTCAAGGATCCGTAGCGGCAGGGCTTGCCCCTGCTCAAGGATCCGTAGCGGCAGGGCTTGCCCCTGCTCCAAAGCCCCAAGCTTCGGTCCAGCCAAGCCCCAATCTTCAAGCTTCCAGCCTCCAGCCCCCAGCTCCGACAAAAGATTCGTTCGACGGGTTTTTCAAGGAAGCGGAGAAACCAGTATCACCCTCACCCCAGCCCTCTCCCGCAGGCGGGAGAGGGAGTACGGGAGAGGGGATAAATCCGGTCGCACCGAAACCGCTCGCTTCTGCCCCCCGCACCAGTCGCTCCGCTTCGGTGCAGGGCAGGCCTTCTGTCCCTCCCGCGCCGGCGCCAGTCGCTACGAAACCGGTCGAATCCGTCACTCGCACTTCGCCTCCCGCTCCTGTTTCGGGCAAGTTCGTCGTCTCTGACGTCAAATCTGCGCCGACGCGTCTGACCGGCCCGGTCGAGGAGATTCGTTCCATCAGCGTCAGGGATTTCCGCCATCTGTCCAAGATCCCGACCGAAGCCACATTGAGAATCAAGGACAAGATCGATCTGCTCGAAGAACAGTCTTTCCCGCAGAAGACCGCCGGAATCGCCGCCTGGCGCGAGTCGCCCACCAACAAATTGTATCTGGACATACTGCGCCAGAGCCTTGAGGGCATACCCGTCGCGGATATCATCGGCAAGATGGAGGCGGAGGGCAAGGAAACGCTAACCAAAGCGGAATTCGACTCCATCATGGGGCTGAACCGGATGCTTCGTTTCGGTTAAAGGGTGCCTTATTGAGTCGTAGCGGCAGGGCTTGTCCCTGCAGAGAATCGTAGCGGCAGGGCTTGTCCCTGCTTAAATCAGGCAGGGATAAACCCTGCCGCTACGGTCAGGGGAGCAGGGATAAACCCTGCCGCTACGGTCAGGTGAGCAGGGATAAACTCTGCCGCTACGGATCTGAAACGACACGATAAGCCTGATGTGCTATAGTTACAGCGTAATCTTGCGAAAGCGATGCGCTTCACTGTCCCTCAATTCATAGATGTCGAGGACAAGATCATCGGGCCGATAACGACCCGGCAGTTCTTGATACTCCTGGTCACGGCCGGCATCATGTTCGTCACGTACAAACTGATAACGATGACCCCGGGCCGTTTCACCTATTCCATCATCGCGATGATCGCGGAATTAGGCATCGGCGGCATCCTGGCGTTTCTGAAGATAAACGGACAGCCCTTCCATTTCTTCCTACTCAATCTCATCCAGACTTTCAGCAAGCCGCGGCTCCGGGTGTGGGACAAGAACCTGAACGACACTGAACTGCGGGAAATCATCTCGGCGCCACCGCCTGCGCCGCCAGTCAAACGCCTGCTCAAGGAAAGGGTGTCGACCTCGCGGCTGTCCGAACTGACGCTCGTCGTGAATACGGGAGGCGTGTACAACCCCGAAGCGGAGTGAGTTGACCTACTACCATGGCTCAAGCGAACGACATGCAGTCGGCGAAGATGACGGGATCCAAACCGGGTCCGTCGACCAAACGCTATCTCGACTTCGCCGAGATCAAGGAAGACGTCGTCCTGATGAAGGACGGCACGCTTCGGGCGGTGCTGATGGTCTCGAGCATCAACTTCGCGCTCAAGTCCGAGGACGAGCAGAACGCCATCATCCAGCAGTACATCTCGTTCATGAACGCGCTTGAGTTCCCGATTCAGATCGTGGTCCAGTCCAGGAAACTCAACGTGGACGACTATATCGCGCGCCTCAAGGAATCGGAGAGAACGCAGACCAACGACCTGCTGCGCATCCAGATCGCCGACTATCGCGCGTTCGTGACGGAGCTGGTCGAACTCGGCCAGATCATGCAGAAGCAGTTCTTCGTCGTCGTGCCGTACAACCCGCTTTCGGACAAGCGTAAGAGTTTCTGGACGCGCATCATCAACGTGTTCACGCCGGCGTTGTCGGTCAGGCTTGCCGAGGATCGGTTCCGGCAGCGTCGGGAGGATCTGTTTCAGCGCGTGCGGACCATCCAGAACAACCTCAACAGCATGGGCCTGAAGTCGGTCCAGCTCGACACGCAGCAGCTCATCGAGCTTTACTACCGCGGTTATAACCCCGAACTTCTCGATATCCAGAAGATGGCCGACACCGGCGATATTCGGGTGACCGAAAACCAGACCACAGTCTGATATGGCGTTCGAAGCCCAACAACTTGGCCGCGCTCCGGGTGCTCCCGTTCCGGAAAAGAAGCTGACCGGAAAGGGCATCAAGGAGAAGGCGGAGACGGAGAAACTCGCCCGCGAGAAGGAGGTGCTTGAAGAGGAGCGCATCTACCGCAAGGGCGTGGTATCCGTGAAGGACCTCATCGCCCCCGCCGGCTTGAAGGTCGAACCGAGGCATCTGGTGCTCGGAGAGACTTTCGTGCGCACCATTTTCATCGTCGCCTACCCGAGGTACATCTCGCTCGGCTGGTTCGCGCCGATCATCAACATGAACACCACACTCGACGTGGCGATGTTCTTCTATCCGGTCAAGGCGGGCATCATCTTGAAGCAGCTGAAGAAGAAGGTCGGCACGCTCGAGGCGCAGATTTCGGCCGACCACGAGAAGGGAGCGCCCAGAGATCCGATCCGCGAGACCGCGCTGCGGGACATCGAACAGCTCCGTGACGAGCTGTCGCAGGGCACGGAACACTTCTTCCAGTTCGCGCTGTACGTGACTTTATACGCCAAGGACATGGACACGCTGAACGAGCTTTCGGAGGACGTGGAGTCGCTGTTCGGCGGCAAGCTCATCTACACCAAGCGCGTGTTCTATCAGGCTGAACAGGGGTTCAACTCGACGTTGCCCCTGGGGAACGACGAGCTGATGATCACGTTCAACATGAACTCGTCGCCCATCGCGTCGTCGTTCCCGTTCATCTCGGCGGACCTGTCTTCGGACAACGGAGTGCTGTTCGGCATCAACCGCCACAACAACAGTCTGATCCTGTTCGATCGCTTCTCGATGCAGAACGCGAACTACATCGTGTTCGCGACGTCCGGCGCCGGCAAGTCGTATACGGTGAAGCTTGAGGTGCTCCGTTCGCTGATGCTCGGCACCGAAGTCATCATCATCGACCCGGAGATGGAGTATAAGCATCTGTCTGACGCGGTCGGCGGCACCTACATCAACGTTTCGCTCGCTTCCGAAGCCAAGATCAATCCGTTCGATCTGCCGCGGCCGGTGGGCGAGGAGGTCTCGACCGAGGACATCATCAGGAGCGCCGTCATCACCGTGAAGGGATTGCTGCGCATCATGCTGGGGGCTGTCACGCCGCAGGAGGATTCAGTCCTCGACCGCGCGCTTCTCGAGACCTACGCCAAGAAAGACATCACCGCGGACGTCGACCTGACGAAGGTCGAGGCGCCGATCATCCAGGATTTCGTCGAGGTGCTTGAGGGGATGGACGGTACCACGGACCTCGTCGTCAAGCTCAAGAAATTCACCGAGGGCACGTTCGCCGGCCTGTTCAACTCGCCGACCACGGTGCAGATGCAGAACATCCTGGTCACCTTCTCGGTCAGGGACCTGGAGGATGAGCTGCGGCCGCTTGCCATTTACGCGATAGTCAACTATATATGGAACGTCGTCAGGTCCGAGCGTAAGAAGCGCATCCTGGTCATCGACGAGGCTTGGTGGCTGATGCAGCATGAGGATTCGGCGAAGTTCATCTTTGCGCTCGTCAAGCGCTGCCGCAAGTACTATCTGGGCGTGACGACCATCACGCAGGACGTCAACGACTTCTTGCGGAGCCCGTACGGGCAGGCGATCGTCACCAACTCGGCGATGCAGCTTCTGTTGAGGCAGTCGCCCGCGGCGATCGACAATATCCAGAAGACGTTCCTGCTGACCGAGGGCGAGAAGTACCTGCTGCTCGAAGGAGCCGTCGGCGAGGGCATCTTCTTCGCCGGCAACAAGCACGCGGCCATCAAGGTAGTGGCGTCGTACGCCGAAGACCAGATCGTGACGACGAATCCGCAGCAGCTCCTGGAGATCGAGGCGGCCAAGAAGGAATACGAGGCGTCGCTGATGGCCGCCGAGGGCGGCGGGGAAGAGGCGGCCGCGCCCGGAGAACCGAAACCGATGTTCTAAAGGTTTGATCCGAAACTGATGTCATCGCGCAATAAGAAGATAATCGGAGTGATCGTGGCGGTAGTGGTATTGTTGTTGCTTCTTGTGGTCGTTTGGCTGTCGAGCCTGCAGACCCAGGAGAGCATCAACATCGTCAACACGCAGACCAACACGACGACCGGCGGCGGGGCCTTGAACACGTCGTTCGGGGCGGCGGCGAACAGGTCGGTTTTGGACGCGACCGGGCCGGTAGCGCCGACGCCGACGCCGGAGAAGCCGGATGTCGGGGCGAACCTGAAGCGCCTGGCGGCGTCGTTCGCGGAAAGGTACGGGAGCTTCTCGAATCAGGGCGATTTCGAGAACCTCAAGGAGCTTAGGGTGTTCATGACCGATTCGATGGTCCGCGAGGTGGACGCGTATATCGCCGAGGCGGGGTCGCGCGAGGCGGCGGTGCCGGATTACGTCGGGATGACGACGCGGGCGTTGAACAGCACGGTCGAGAGCTTCAACGAGAGCGCGGGGACCGCGACGGTCAGGGTGAACACCCAAAGGCAGGAGGTGAAGAGCTCCGGAACGCGCGTGTTTTATCAGGAATTGGTGCTGAAATTCATCAGCTCGGGAGAGATATGGGAGGTCGATTCCGCGGATTGGGAGGAGGAATAGGGGAGAAGACGCGCGCCGCGAACGCGGCGATTGGACGCACGCTTTTCCCTCACTTCTGCTTGGTCTGCGGCAAGGAAGGGCGGTTGCTCTGTGGGACGTGCGAAGCGGAGAAATATGCCCCGGAAAGGGGTATTTTCTTTTCTTTATGCGACCGGCGGAACGAGCGCCCCCACCCCATCCCTCCCCCGCAAGCGGGGGAGGGAGTGAGGGAGGGGGGTATCCGTTCTAGCACGGCTTCGTCGATCCGCTGTTTTTCCGCTGGGCGGTATGCGGACCCGGTACTTCGCCAGCTGCTGCAGCTGTATAAATACGGGCGGGTCGAGGAGGCCGGTCAGATATTGTCGGACTTCCTGGCGATGAGGGTCGGGCGCCATGTTGCCACTTTACTCGACGGTGAGAGCGATCCTGTCGTCATGCCGCTGCCGATGAATCCGATCAATCGGGCGCTGCGCGGTTTCAATCAAGCCGAATCGCTGGCGCTGGCGGTCAGTCGCGAGCTCGAACTTGAGATGGTCGATGGCGCGGTCCGACGCCGTTTCGCCTGGAAGGCGCAGGCGAGTCTGACGGATCCGAGGAAGAGGCGCGACAACATCAGCGGTGCGTTCGAGGCGAGAGGTAGTCTTCATGGCCGCGATGTCCTGCTCGTGGATGACGTTTTCACGACCGGAGCGACCGTACGGGAATGCGCGGCGGCGCTCATGGAAGCTGGCGCAGGAAAAATGACCGTAGTTACAGTTTTGAAAGGCTGATTTTTTGTGGTCAATTTGTCCCTGCGTCGGATGAAGACGTAGCAACAAGGCCACGTCGCTCGCGAGCGACGTGGTAGGGCTTGGGATGAGGGCAATGCCCGACACCCCCTCACCCCTGACCCTCTCCCCGCAAGCGGGGCGAGGGTGGACATCTGTTCTCCCTCTCCCGCTCTGCGGGAGAGGGGCGGGGTGAGGGCAGTATTGATGCCGCCTCCCGAACAGTTTAAGCCATGCAAGGATTCCCTCATGCCGATATTGATATATCAATAAATTAGCTTAACTTAGCCAAGTAATAGGTTATAGCCCTTCACAAATCTTGAGATATAATATAGGATACTAGCGCTTTTACATGGAGGGCTGCGCGGAATGGTAACGCAGCAGTTTGCTAAACTGCGACCCCGTGAGGGGTCTTGTGGGTTCGAGCCCCACGCCCTCCGCCACACAAAAGTCGCTACCCGAATGGGTAGCGACTTTTGTGTCGTGGCAGATGGCGTGGGGCTCGAACGGGCAGGAAGCGAGCGGCGAGCACCCGTCGAGGTGCGAGCGCGCGAGCGTCGACTGGCCCGAGCTGGCGCAGGATTGCCCGCAACCCCGGACAAGGAACCCTGCACCATTACGGTGCAGGGGAGGCGGAAGCCCCATCACAGCCTCCCAAGTAAGACGTCGGTCATTCCGGCGTTTTTGCGTGGCGGAGGGCGCGGGGCTCGAACCCCTTAGACAATACTTTTCCTCGGTGGATATAATGCGGACATGCGGTTGTTAGGGTGGTTCTTTCGGAAATATGAACGTCAGTTCCTCGCTCTTCTGCTGGCTGTCGTCTGGGCCGTGCTGTATTTCGGAGCTCATGCGGTACCTCATCTCCAGACGGCGCGCGTCCTCGAGTGGGATCCGGTCTGGCACGTCCCGCTGATCGGTGCCTTCATCGTGCCCTACCTCTCGCTCGGCATCATGCCGCTCCTGCTCTACCTCCTGTCGGAAGATCACGTCTTCTTCCGGCACTGGGTAATGACCGTCAGTAGCGCGGCAGCCGTGAGCGCGGCTGTCTACATCGTCTTGCCGTTGGACATGCCGCGCCCGGCGCTTGACGGGGATGATGTCTTCAGCCCGCTCCTCGCCCTCACCTATGCCGTGGATGTGCGCGGTAATTTCTTTCCGAGCCAGCACGTGATCTTCGCCTTCCTCACGGCATTGGGGATCGGGTACGAGCGGCCGAGGTGGCGCTTCCTGATGCTCGCCTGGGCGGCACTCATCGCCGCATCCACACTGTTCGTCCACCAGCATTACCTGGTAGACGTCATCAGCGGGATGGCGCTGGCGTTCGCGGCCTGGGGCGTGTTGCTCTGGATGCGACGCCGCCAGTGAGACTCGACAGACCGCTCGCGCGGTCTCTTTTTATCGGCGTTTTATATATATGGGCCATCCGGTCAACAGCAGTTGATTTTTTATCGAAATCTGGCTAATTTTAGAGCTAGGCGATGGAGGGGTGGCCGCCCGGGGATGAACCCCGGGCAAGAGCGGTGATGCGCCTCAAGCAGGAATCGGTTCTCTGAAAAAGAGAATAATATGGAGGGGTGGCCGAGCGGTTTAAGGCAGCGGTCTTGAAAACCGCCGTACCAGAGATGGTACCGTGGGTTCAAATCCCACCCCCTCCGCCACGCAAAAACGGCAGTATGAACCTGCCGTTTTTGCGTGGCGGAGGGGGTGGGATTTGAACGGGAAGGGGGCGGGAAACGGGAGTTTCCCGCTTGCGGAGGAGGGCGTGTGCGGGAACCCGAAGGTTCCTCATAGGACACAAGGGATGCCGGATACGGCAAAGGAAGTCCAGGCTTTACTTTGTGCATGATTTGCGCTAAATTGGGCCTAGAATATGACTGACTATTCAGTAAAAAGATTCAATCAGTACTCTGATGATGAGCTGCTGGACACGGCTAAGCAGCTTGCTGAAGAGAGCGGCTCCGTTTTTCTATCCGGACGAACGTATCAAAAAGAAACGGGGATATCACCGACCACAATCGAGAACCGTTTTGGAAGTTGGGCCGCTTTTTGCGAGAAGGCAGACCTTAAGCCTCGTATTACTTTTGACAATGCGGCGGAAACCCTTTTCAAGAATCTCGATGAAGTTTGGGAAAAGTTGGGCAGGCAGCCGAGAGCGAAGGAGATGAAGCAGCCGCTTTCAGCAATTTCGTATGCAAGATATCAGAGAAAGTTCGGTGATTGGTACAAGGCTTGCCTAGAGTTTCTTGCATGGAAATCCGGTGCTTCCGTTGAAGAGATTGAGCAGGAGGCAAAAACGCCGCTCCTTCAGAGGGCGCGTGAGCACAAGACGGCTAGATCAATCTCGTTATCGCTCCGATACGAGGTATTAAGGCGCGATAATTTCAAATGCGTTCGATGTGGGCAGACTCCAGCGAGCAATCCAGGTGTTGAACTGCACATTGATCACAAGCAACCCTACTCAAAGGGCGGCGAAACGGTTTTAGAGAACCTGCAAGTGCTTTGTTCTGAGTGCAATTTAGGGAAGTCAAACCGACACGAGGAATGATTTACCCCTTACTTTTTGGGGTACAGATCACCGACCAGTGTCTCATTTGTCTCATTTTCGCTTCAGACACTGCTTGGAAATGGGACACCCCCGATTCCCTAAAAATGTCCCACCATGTCCCATTTCGCCTTATCGTCCCCGACTCATATGCCTCGGACTGTCTCAGTAGACCGACCCCCGAAAAAGCCCTAACACATACGGAATCCGCAGGTACTGAACCCGAGTACACCGCCACGCAAAAACGGCAGCATAGTCCTGCCGTTTTTGCGTGGCGGAGGGGGTGGGATTCAAAAAGCGCCGCATCGCGGCGCCCTCGGCTTTCAGCTTTCTGCTTTTAGCTCTCAGCTTTTCCTATCCAAACTCCGTCCTTCTCGGTGACTTCTTGATGATGGCGAAAGCCTCCTCGGCGGAGTCGACCAGCTGGAATATGTGCAGATCTTCCGCACTGATGGCCTGGTATTGGTTGAGCATCGTCTTCTCTATCCAGTCCACGAACGGCTGCCAGAAATCCTTGCCGACGAGGATCATCGGAATCTTATCCGACATCTTCTTGGTCTGGACGAGCGTCACCAGTTCCGACAGCTCGTCGATCGTTCCGAATCCGCCGGGGAAATAGACGTAAGCCTGCGCCGAGTAGGCGAGCATGACCTTCCTGACGAAGAAGTAGTGGAAGCCGATGCCTTTCTCGACGTACGGGTTGACGCGCTGTTCGTACGGCAGCTGGATGTCCAAGCCGATGGAATCGCCCTTGCCGCCGCCTTCCATGGCGCCGCGGTTGCCGGCCTCCATGATGCCAGGGCCGCCGCCGGTGACGACGCTGAACCCGGCGTTCGACAGCATCTCGCCGAGCTTGCGAGTCTCCCGGTACCAGACGCTGTTCTCGGGAAAACGCGCCGAACCGAAGATGGTCACGCTTTTCTTGATGTCGGCCAGGAAGTTCCAGCCCTCGATGAATTCGGCCTGGATGCGCAGGACGCGCCAGTGCGGCGAGGCGCGGAAATCCTCTTCCTGCTCTTCCTGCGGGAGGAGCGAGGCCGGGATGTTTATCGAGCCGCGTTTGAGCGGTGTTTCGGCCATATTTGTCTCGTATAATGAGTTTACCTTTTGATTATAGGCTATCTGCGGGCATTCGTCAGGCACAGATCTCGGGATAAAAAAAGAACCCCCTTTTCACATGGGGTCCAGGCTGGTCGCGTGTCAGGCGACGAATACGATCTGCGTACCCTGGGCGAACTTCTTGGCGCCGATCGGGATGACCGACGGCAGGAGGTCGATGAGCGGTTCGAGCTTGGCGGCCTCGTCGGGCTTCCCGGCCAGCAGATAGCCGGCGTAGCAGACCAGGCTGATGTGGATGCCGCGATAGAGTTCCCGCCAGAGGTCATCGGGCCAGAGGCCGTTGTCGCCGATGCTCTTCCTCAAGCTCCTCCAGAGATATCTCTGCGTCGCGTCCTGAAGGAGCCACTCGAGCGCCAAGGCCGAGATGTCGCCGGTCGGAAGAAGTTTCTGCAGACCACGGAAGTGTTGCTCGCGCATCCGGTGATACAGGAGCTGCATCAGGCCGTCCTCAAGAAAGTCCAGGAGCGTTCTCCTGATGACGGTCTCGTTGAAGGCCGACGGCCATTTCTGCCACGGACTTGAGATTGACACGATCTCGATCTTCTTGATCGGGGGGCCGAAGGCGAGCCTGACGGCTTGGCCGATCGCTCTCTTCCTGACTGCGGAGGCCCCTGCGAACCGATAGACCCCGGCGTCGGCGTTCTGGAAGAATGGTTCGGCTTTTGCCATGATTCGGTCGAGCGTGCCGCTATCGACTCCGGACTGGTCGGTCAGTTTTTTCCTGAAAGCCGCCCTGTCGATGACACCTTGCTTCATGTTTCGCTCCAATCGTGTAAAGGACATTTCTTCTCGAGGCGTATATCCTAAATCCATGGCGTTTCGATGTCAATCCCTGCCGGTTTGCGGGCTTATGGACAGGCTGGCGCTAGTCTTCGATTTGCGGTAGAATCCAAGAGGAATCAGGCTAAACAAGCCAAAATATGGAGGTATACGTACAGCCGGCCGGGGTCGCCACGGAAGCGGTCACCTGGGTCGTCGATGAGTCCAAGCGCTACGAGAAAGGGTTCGGTTGGTACCTGGGCGCATTGACTATCGGGGGCGGCCTCTTGATTTATGCCGTGATATCTGCTAATTTTCTGTTCGCACTCATCATCCTGATGGTGGCGCTGGTGGTTTACATGACATCGATGCGCGGACCCGCTCAAGTCAGGGTCATCGTGTCGGAAGACGGCGTGGAGATCGCCGGGACGTTATACAGGTATCGCGACATGAACCGCTTCTGGTTCATCTACAATCCGCCGGCGGTGAAGAGCCTGTATCTGGATTTCAAGAACGCCCTGAAGCCGCGGATCGCCGTGCCTCTTGAGGATCAGAATCCGAACGAGGTGCGCGCCATCATGTCGAAGTACCTGCACGAGGATATCACCGAGGATGAAGAGCCGATCGCGGATTACATCGGGAGGGTGTTGAAGCTTTGAGGCAACGTAGCGGCAGGGTTTATCCCTGCTTCTCGATGGGTATGTCAAGGCAGGGGCAAGCCCTGCCGCTACCGTTCGTAAATAAGGTCAGTATCAATACATGCGCCCGTAGCTCAGTTGGATAGAGTGCATCCCTGCGGAGGATGAGGTCGGACGTTCGAGTCGTCCCGGGCGCACCATGTGAAGACACCGGCTCAGTCGGTGTCTTTGCTTTTCATTTTCAATGCGGAGGATGAGGTCGGACGTTTCCCGCCTCTGGCGGGACCCCGCCTTCTTTGATGCCAAGCTTCGCTTGGCTCAAATATCTGTGGCGGGGCGAGTCGTCCCGGGCGCACCATGCAGAAACGCCGATAACCTCGGCGTTTTTGCGTTGTAATGGCAGCGTCTTATCCCCAGTTCTAGCGAAATAGAAGTACGTTGTTTTGTCCAAAACAACGTACTTCTTTTCGCGTCGAATTGGGGATAAGACTTCCTTCCTCTTTTTCTGGCTTTCTTGACTCAAGCTTGTCGAAGAGTGCCCCGTTTTATATGCTTCCCCCGTATGAACCTCACCGATCCGGCGGCGAAGATGCGCGGCTTGTCCGCGAGGCAGAGGTCGGCTTTGGACGCCATGGGCATAGTTACCGTGCGCGACCTGCTTTTCCATTTCCCGTTCCGGCATGACGACTTCTCGAATCTGGCGTCGCTGGCCGAGTTGCAGTCGGGCGCTGAAGCGACGATCGTCGCCAAGATCGGGAAGATGCGGAGCCGTCGGAGTTTCCGCCGGCGCATGAACGTGACCGAGGCCGAGCTCGATGACGGCACGGGCACGATCACGGCGATCTGGTTCAATCAGCCGTACCTGACCAAGTATCTGAAGACCGGCGAGACCTACAGGTTCGCGGGCAAGGTAGCGAAGACGAAGTTCGGCCTGCGCCTGTCGAATCCGCTCTATGGTAGCGAGGGCGGCGATTCGCGTGTCGTCAATCCGTTCATGCCGGTGTATCCGCTCTCATCGGGGATATCCCAGCATGTCTTGCGGCGTCTCGTCCGTGACGCGATGCCGGCGGCCGAGGACCTCGAGGAACATCTATCGGAGGATATCTTGGACAATCACGGCCTGATGTCGCTGCAGGACGCCGTGCGCTCCATCCATTTCCCCGAAGTCGGGAAGGAGCGCGACGAGGCGATCCGCCGTCTGGCCTTCGACGAGTTGTTGCGTCTTCAACTCGTCGTCGGCAGGACGAAAAAGCTGCGTGCCGGAAAGACCGCGCCCGCGGTGCCGTTCGACCAGACTGCGGTCTCGGAGTTCGTCGCCTCGCTGCCGTTCACGCTGACCGGCGATCAGAAACGCGCGGCCTGGGAAGCGATCCGCGACATGGAGAAAGGCGCGCCGATGCATCGTCTTCTTGACGGCGATGTGGGGAGCGGCAAGACCGCGGTGGCGGCGATCGCGGCCGCGGACGCGGCGGCCGCCGGCTATCAGACCGTCATCATGGCGCCGACCGAGATACTGGCGTTTCAGCACTTCAAGACATTGGGGATGCTGTTCGGGCGAAAGATGAAGCTGGCGCTCTGGACCAACGCGTACAAACGGTCGCGGAGCGGCGGTCGGGAGACGGACTGCAAGGGCAAGGCTGCGGCCGCGCGGCTGGCGGCAAGGATCGCGGACGGTAAGATTCCAGTCATCGTCGGAACGCATGCGCTCGTCGAGAAGGGGCTCGAGTTCTCCCGTCTGGCCCTGGTCGTCATTGATGAACAGCACCGGTTCGGCGTCCGGACGCGGAAACTTCTCTGCGGGAAAGGCGCCGCTGGCGGGCTTGAGCCCCATCTCCTGTCGATGACCGCGACGCCCATTCCGCGTTCGCTGGCGCTCACCATCTACGGCGACCTCGATCTGTCACTTCTCAAGGAGAAACCGAAGGATCGGCAACGCATCACGACCAAAGTGGTGTCGCCGCGCGGCCGGGAAAAGGCGTACGGTTTCATCCGGCAGCAGCTCGCGGCCGGACGACAGGCGTTCGTCGTCTGTCCGCTCATCGACAAGTCGGACATGCTCGGCGTCACTTCCGTCACCGAAGAGCACGAGCGGCTCAAGCGCGAGGTGTTCGCCGATGTCGAGGTCGGGATGCTGCACGGACGGATGTCGGCGGCGGAGAAGGAGAAAGTGATGGGCCGTTTCCGGGAGGGGGAGTGCGCGGTCCTGGTCTCGACTTCAGTGGTCGAGGTCGGAGTGGACGTGCCGAACGCGACGGTGATGTGCGTCGAAGGGGCGGACCGTTTCGGGCTGGCCCAACTGCATCAGTTCAGGGGGCGCGTCGGACGCGGCGAGCACCGGTCATACTGTTTCCTTTTCCCCGCGTCTGAAGGCGTGACGGTGCGTGAGCGTCTGCTGGCGATGGAAGCGACGGACGACGGGTTCGCGTTAGCCGAGAAGGACCTGAAGATGCGCGGCCCCGGGGACCTATTGGGCGAGGAACAATCCGGGCATTTTCCGGCGTTGCGGATGGCTTCCGCTGCCGACATGGGGCTGATCAGGGACGCGCGCGAGGCGGCGCAGAAGATCCTGGAAGAGGACCCCGATATCAGCAAGAACAGCGCCTTACGCGAGTTCGTGGGTGATTCGGTAGAAGCGGCGCATTTGGAATGAGGCGGTAGGCGGGAAGCTGGAAGCTGGGAGGTGGTGGCGGGAGGCGGGAAGGAGGTACCCTCACCCTTTCTCCCTCTCCCGCAGAGCGGGAGAGGGTTGGGGTGAGGGCGAGACACAAGACGCAAGACTCAAGACGCAAGGGTAATTGAAACGGCATTCGCGTCTCGCAACTTGTGTCTTGAGTCTTGTGTCTTGAGTCTTCTCTCTCTTGACCTTCCACCAATTTTGGATTAAAGTGCAGGCGGCTGAATTTGAGGCCGTTTCACGTTTTTTAAGAGGAGGATCGAGTGAGTCGAGAACCGCGTCAATTGTCGGGTGTCTGCTGTCACTGTCATATGGAAGTCGCGCCAGCGGCGCCGGACCGGCATTGTCGGGAGATCGATGGCGAGACGGTCGTGGCGCACGGCGGCTGTCTGAGGGTGAACCTGCCGTCGGCGGTCGAGATCGTGTGCGGTCAGGTCGAGGAGTTCGCCGGCGAGCGCGCCGAGGCGTGCCGCAACAAGATCCTGGCGGCGCGAGGGTTCGCCGCCACCGTCAGCGCGCTGAAGCTGGCGCTCGCGGTGACCTATCGCCAAGGCGCCGGACCCCACGGCGTGCGCCAGAGACGCATCAGGGAGACGGCGCAGAAGTTGGAGCGGCTCCTGCTGTCCGACTTCACATCCGACCTGTAGACCCGCGGCTGACGCGCAGCGCGGACGACAACTGAAGAGCCGCCCCTCGGCGGCCTTTTTGTTTTGTCCACAATTGCAGACGAAAACAGACAGTCTGTTTCGTTCCGAAACAGGCTGCCTGTATTTCGTCGCAACTGTGGACAAAACTATCTAGGCGTGTGACATCAGCGTCTTCAGCGCGTCCCGGACCGTGTGCACGTCCATGACCTCGATGCCGTTCGATAGTTTCATCGAGGTCTTCTTCCGCGGGAGCGGCGCGATGACGCGCCTGAAACCGAGTTGGGCCGCTTCGGCGAGGCGCCGGTCGGTTGCGGAGACCGGCCGCAGTTCGCCGCCCAAGCCGATCTCGCCCCAGACCGCGGTCTCGCGGATCGCTGCACCTTTGTGCGCGGAGGCGAGCGCGGCGACGAAAGCCAGATCAGTAGTCGGATCCTTGAGCTTCAGTCCGCCTACCACGTTCACGAAAACGTCGTACTCGTTCAGGTCCATGCCGCCGCGGGCGCCCAGGACAGCGATGAGCATCTCGAGGCGCGACTGCTCGATGCCGGACGCGCGGCGCGTCGGATAACCGAACGCGGTCTTCCGGACGAGCGCCTGGATGTCCACCAGCACCGGACGGGTCCCTTCCATGACGCAGGAGACGACGTCGCCGCTGATGTCCTCGTGCCGTTCGTCCAGGAGGTACGCGGACGGATTGCGGATCTCCTTGAGCCCCTGCTCCACCATCTCGAAGATGCCGGTCTCGTCGGTGGAGCCGAAGCGGTTCTTGAGCACGCGCAACAGGCGCAGCGAGCCGGTGCGTTCGCCCTCGAACGACAGCACCGCGTCCACGAGATGCTCGAGCGTCTTAGGTCCGGCGACGTTGCCGTCCTTGGTGACGTGCCCCACGAGGAGGAGGGGAATGCCGGAGGATTTCGCGAACTCGACGAGTTTGGCGGTGACGCCTCGGAGTTGGTTGACCGCGCCGGCTTCGGACGGGATCTCCGAGGAGCGCATCATCTGGACCGAGTCGATGACCGCGAGCGCGGGTTTCTCGCGGCGCAGGGTCGCGATGACGGTCTCGACCTCGGTCTCGCCGAGGAAGGACAGGCCCTGCTGTGCCGCCCCGATGCGGTCGGCGCGCGCCTTGACCTGCGCCGGAGACTCCTCGCCGGAGACATAGACTGTACCGCCCGCGGCCGCCATCTTCGCGGCTAGGAGCAGGCAGATGGTCGATTTGCCGATTCCGGGTTCGCCGCCGATGAGCGTGACCGAACCGGGTACGACGCCGCCGCCGAACGCCCGGTCCACCTCGCCGATACCGAACGGCGTCCTCTTCGCCCCCTCGCCGCTGATCTCCGCGAAACTCGTCACCTTCACAGCCGCCACTTTCGAAAAACCCTTTTCCCGATCTTCCCGCTTTTCCCGCTCTCCTGCCGGCCCCACCGTTCCCCACGCCCCGCACTCCAAACACTGCCCGGTCCATTTCGGGCTCTGGGCGTCGCACTTCGAACAGACGAATACGGCTGTGGCGGTTTTCATAGAGGTTTACGGTAATGAAAAGGCGGTTTCACCTGAAACCACCTTATCCTTTACTCGTCGATTCAGGAAGGGTCAAATCAGTCCGCCAGCGGCCTCCAGGCGAAGATGCATACTCCGCCGGTCCTGCCGCGTACCTGCTTGGAACGAGCGACCTGTGCCAGGTATTCGGCAGCGCTTGCATGGACACGCATGCCGGATACCGGGTATGGCGTTCCGGCGTTCGCCTGGGCGCGCTCCCGGCCCGCACCGACTACGTCGCCCGCGCCGCCGGATCCCATTTCCATGATTTCGTAACCGAGATTCGCGCCGCCAGTGTACATGAATACATGTCCGGCGGTCGGTGTCTGCCAGGTCATCAGATCGCCGAAGCGCAGTTGGGCGACCGCCGCTCTTGCCGCGTCCTCGGTCGGATTGGTCAGGCGGAAGACGTATCTGGTTTCGTCCGGGCTCCCGCGGCTGGGACACCTAGTGACCGGATTGCCCAAACGTCCGCTTTCGGCGACGCGATAGGGGAACATCCGCTGTGTCCTCATCGAGTCGTTCCTGTCGAAGCAGCGGCTATAGAGATGGATCATGGTGCTGAAACAGTCGCCGCAGAGCAGGCCTGCCGCGCGCGCCCGATCGGTGACAAGCTGGTCATATACCGGTTGGCAGTTGGTCCTCAATTCTCCGCGGCCGATGGCGCTCTTTTCCGATGAGCTGGCAGCGTTATACCTGTCTATGGACGTTTGGCAGGCTTCCGGCACCGTGAACCCGCTGATCCTCTGTTGTGCGGTCCGCATCGTCGTCACTAGATATCCGGGATCGGGATTGCTGGAGCTGCACTGGTAGCTGCCGCCGCGCACGTAGATTGCGCCCCCCTCATCGATGCCGATCGTCTTCCATGCCTGCACGATCTGCCGGAGTCGCTGTTGCCTGGCTTCGTAAGAGGGGAGAGACATCCCGTTCTTGTCTCCGCAGACGGCGCTGGACATCATCCTGGTCCGCCAGTCTCCGCCTGCAGTCCCGGTCGGCGCGGCGCCCGAGTCCACCGACTCGCCGCCCGACATCTGCTCATATGCCGAATCTTCGGCCATCGTGCCATAGACCGATTGGATCGCTTCCTCATTTTCGAACATCTGCTTTTCGACCTGTCTGATCTGGAGCGCGCTCAGGCTGACTAGGTCAGGGTTGATGGCGGAGAGCACCACGTATGTCCCCAACGTCAGGACCAGTCCGACGATAGCGTTATTGATGCGTGTCTTCGCCGAGCTGACCCTGCCGGCATCTCCGGCGGCGGTCAGCCACTGAAGGCCACCGATCATGAGCATGACGGCGGCCAGGATGGTCGCGACGTAGATGGCGTACCTGTATACTCCGGCGATGTAATCTGCGATCCAGGGGATGTCGAGCGTCCGTACCACTGTCTGTTGGGTGCCGGTGTCGGCCGCTCCTTCCAGGGGTACTTCCGAGACGATGATATCGCTGAATCGGACGGTCGGGATTGGTATCGATAACTCCGGTTGGATGTCGTCGGCGAACGCCGCGACCGGCAGCAGCATCGCTGAAACCGTGAACACCACCGCGATACGTCTTTTCCATGTCATCCTGTCCATACTAGTCGTTGGTGTTATCGGTCTCCGCGTCTTTGACCGCCGCCAGCGCGGTCCGGATCGTCGCTTCGAGCTGGAGGGCGCCCATCGCTCCGGAGACGCGCTTGTCGCCGATGAACATATACGGCGTGGCGTCGATGCCCAAGGCCACAGCTTCGCGCGCATCGCGTTCCACCAAGGGCGCGGTGCGTCGCGTCTCCAGGCATTCGCCGAACGCCGCCGTGTCGAGTCCGAGCTCGGCCGCCAGCGTCGTGAAGTCTCCCGATTTCGCGGTATCCTGCCTGGCGAACAGCAGGTCGTGATACTTCCAGAAAGCGCCCTGATCGGCCGCGCAGCGCGCCGCGATGGAGGCGTT
>Ga0265297_10004786_pt1 | contig 21558 bp, 18 predicted proteins | sample Munlanlwell13791_FD_192502 | JGI IMG/M metagenome (GOLD analysis project Ga0265297, IMG submission 192502) | Leachate microbial communities from a municipal landfill in Southern Ontario, Canada - Leachate well 137-91 | ecosystem: Engineered > Solid waste > Landfill > Unclassified | place... | reverse complement strand
CATGAACGCCGATCGGCTCGGCGAGCATACCGGTGCGGTCGTGAACGCCCGTGTGTAGCGCACGCCGGCGGCGGCCAGCTTGTCGAGGTTTGGCGTCCAGACCTCTTTCGTGCCGTAGCAGCCGAGGTGCGTCCCGAAATCCTCCGCGATGAGCCAGAGAATGTTCGGCCGTTTGTCTTCCGCCGTGCCGACACTGGCAAACATCACGAAGCAAACGATGGCCCCGAGGAACCGTGCGATACAAGACGTTCTCATGGCGCTTGTTTAGCCCCATGGCCCGCCGTGGAGCAAGGATTTCCGTCTCCTACTTCGCTGGCGCAACAGGATCGTCGAAAACAAGGTCGATGTAGGAGACGACGGATGCGGTCAACTGCCGGCGCGCGCCCGGGGCGTAGCGGATGTCGCGGCAACGCTTGCCGTTGTAGTCCAGCGACACGCTTCGAATCGTCGCGGCTTTCTTCAAGCCGGGCGACGGGCTGGCACGAATGACAATCTCATTTACGCGGCGCAGTTGATCGGCGGGCACGTCGCAACGAATCTCAGTGGCTGTTGACGCAGCGATCTCCAAAGGACGGCCGTTGCATGTCACTTGGGGCGGCGTGGCCAGTTTGCCATCGACGCGGAAGGAAAGTTTCGCCCCACCTGCCGCGGTAAACTCCGCCGGTTTGCCATTCACGACCATGACCGGATAGCGCTCGGTCCACTGCTTGCCTCCGCCGCTGGCGGTTGCGACGAATTCATAAGCGCCGTCCGCAAGCTTCGAGGTATCGAGCACGGCTTCGAACGTGGTCGCGAGGTTTCCCTGCCGGGATACTTTTGCCGACGCCGTCTGCCCGCCGATGGCGCAATCAACGGCGCTGATCTCCCCGTTGAAGTCGGCGACGGTACCGCCGATTTTTTGGCGGCCGCGCACAACGCCCGTGAATGCGGGCGTCGTCACGTCAATCGAACGTTCCTCAGCCCAGTCCAGAGACACATGTTCAACCTGGCTGTCTGAGAGCCGGTAGAGCGCGTAACCAACCGGTGCGGGCGGGAAGGGCTGGATGCCGTGCCAGGCATAGGACACCGCGCCACCGAGCCGGTGCGGCGCGCCACCCCAGGTGCTCTCCAGGCGGGTGTGAGTGTGACCGGCGATCGTCAGCAGGAGCCGCTTGCCTTTGAGCGCGGCCAACAGCCGTCCTTCGTGCGGGCGCGTTTTCGGCGTGTCCCGCTGGCGCACGCCGGCGACCTCGGGGAACATCGGCTCGTGGATCATCAGGATGATCGGCTCGTCGCGCTTGACCTCCGCAAGATAGCGGATGGCCCAGTCGGCGGATTCCCTGGTCAGGCCATAGGCAAGGGTGCGCCCTGACAGGGTGGTGCCGTCGAGCGAGATGAAGTGATACGGCCCGTAGCGGAATGCATACGTCGCCGGGCCCAACCGCTGGCGATAGAGCGTTTTGCCGATGCCCTCCTCGTCGCCCTTCAGTTTGGGATTCACGGCGCCGGCGTTGTCGTGGTTGCCCATGACGTTTCGCAACGATGGCTTCAGGGCCTTGCTCTCGTTTTCGTAAAGACTGAACAGCTCACGCGCCCGTTCCATGGTGGCCATGCTCGAGTCAATCACCAGATCGCCTGTATGCACGACGAACTTCACGGACACGGGCAGCGCGTTGACGTGTTCGACGTAGCGGCGATACATCGACACGGCGTTGGTCTGGAGATGCACGTCAGTGCCATGCACGAAGTATAACGGCCCGTTCTGGTCCTGCGCGCGCAGCGGAAAATCCACCGTGGCGTCGGCGCTGCCGTCCGCCACGTAGCTCCACCATCGGGCCGCCGGCCATGTGCCGGACGCGTTGACGACGAACATCACAGCAGGCCCCGCAGGCAGCGTGAGTTGATAGCATCCCGTGTCGTCGCTGCGCACGAACGCGCGCTCATCACTGAGAACACAGCCCGCAATTCCTTTTTCGCCGGCGTCGAACGCGCCGTTGCCGTTCGCATCGAGAAACACCCGGCCGCTGATCGTGCCCGCAAAGGCTGCCGTGACTGCAAACAATCCCGCCGCAATTCCAGCCATCCATCGCCGTGTTCTCATCATGCTGACTCCTTTTGGCATCATGATTGGCGCCGAGATTTGGAAAAGCCAGCCCGTTTTGCCTCCCTTGTTTGGGAGATTGCGCTCGATGCGCAGGTCTGGTATGCGGGCGGCATGCGAATCCACGCATTTCGCCATCGCAGCCGGTTTCTTTGTCGTCTGGTTCGCACGGTCCTTGTCGGCGGCGGTTTGTTTCTGAGCGTGCCAACTCATGGGGTTGAGAGCACCGATGCAGTGCTCAGATTTGTGACGCGCGCTGCGCGGGCGGGAGACATCGCCGGCCTCGAACCGCTGAAAGAGCTTCGTGATAGCAAGGCTGGCGACGCCGTGGTGCGAATGATCGAGGATCGGAAGGTGCCCGACGCCGCCAAGCAGCGGATTGCCGAACTGGTGGCACAGTGGCCTGCCAAGGGCGGGTTGGATTACTTCGAGTTCCACCTGCGCGCCCACCCGCAGCCGGGCGACGAGATGCTGCGGTTCTACGCCGAGCTTGGTTGCGTCCAGTTCAAACCCTGGTTCCTCGCTCTCATCGCACCGCTGAAGAAGTTGCCAGTGGCAGAGATCAAGGAACCGGCGCGCTATGCGCTGGCGTTGCGCGCGCTGGGGCGTTTCTCCGAACAGACGGAGGACGCCGTGGCCCAGATTGCCGCGCTGCTCGATGAAAAGTATCCACATGCGATCCGCGCCAGCGCCGTGGATGCGCTTGGCAGCATCCAGAGCCGGCGCGGCCTGCCGGCATTGATGGCGGTGGTGAAGGACAGCGCCATCGGCGAGGCGGCGCAACGATCGCTTTTTCGTCTCACCGGCCAGGACTTCGGTGACGCGCCGGAGAAATGGGCTGCGTGGTTCAAACAACAAGACGCGAAAGCCGATCTGAAAATGCTGAGCCTCTCGGATTGGGAAACCCACAAGAAGGAAAAAGCCGCCGCCGCGCCGAAGGAGGAGCAGAAGGAATTCAGCGCGCGGTTCTATGGCGTGGAGATCAAGACGCGGCATTGCCTTTTTATCATCGACGTCAGCGGCAGCATGGCGGGCGAGCGGCTCGCGCAGCTCAAGGAGCAGATGAGCAATCTGCTCGGCTCGCTGCGGAAGAAACCCAAGGATTTGCGCTTCGGCATCATCGCGTTTCACAACGAACCGGAACCCTGCCTGTCTGGGCGCGGCCTGTTGCTCAACGAGCCGGCGAGCATCCGGCGGGCGTCACATTTTGTGGAGAAGATACTCGCCGGCGGCGGCACGGCGATGGTGACGACGCTGCAATTCGCCGCCACGAAGGTGCTGCCCGGAAGCGACGTGGACACGATCTATTTTCTCAGCGACGGCCAACCGACCGACGGCAGACCGGAGGACGTGCTGGCCGTAGCGAACAAGATTCACGAGCAGTTCCAGATCAAGTTCCACACCATCGCCATCGGCGAGGCCGTCCCTCCCGCCGACGGGGCCGACCGCAAGCCGAGCCTGCTCGAACAAATGGCCCAGCGCACCGGCGGCACCTACACCGTGCGTTAGATGGGGATATCCTCTCGCGTCACAGACGCAAGGCCCTCCAACGCGGAATCATGATTGCGGCTCAGACATGGCCGGATTTCCGCCGTGGAAATGGTCATTGAGGATGTTGACGGCCCATTGTATAAATCGTTGTAAGATAGTTTTAGCAGAGCAAAGGTTGACCGGCGGAAACCTTAAGAGAAATGCGGCGTAGGGCCGCAAAAACCGAACGTTTCTAACACTTTTGGATTCAATGATTAGAATTCCATTCAACAAACCTTACTTCACAGGCAAGGAAACGGATTACATCAGAGAATCCGTGGCCTCAGGCAAGATATCGGGTGACGGCTTGTTCACGAAGAAATGCCACCAGTTCTTTGAAAGCCGGTATGGGTTCAAGAAAGCACTGTTGACCACCTCGTGCACCGACGCTCTGGAGATGGCCGCGCTCCTTTGTCAGATAGAACCGGGCGACGAGGTCATCGCTCCCAGCTTCACTTTCGTCTCCACCGTCAATGCCTTTGTTCTGCGGGGAGCCAGGATCATGTTTGCCGACAGCGAAGCGGCGACGCCCAATATTGATGTCTCAGCGATCGAAGCGTTGATCACGCCAAAGACGAAGGTGATCGTTCCAGTCCATTATGCGGGCGTGGCCTGCGACATGGATGGCATCCTCAATCTGGCCCGCAAGCACAATCTTTTGGTTGTCGAGGACGCCGCTCAGGCGGTGGATTCGTTCTACAAGGGGAAACCGCTCGGTTCGTTCGGCTGCATGGCGACCTTTTCCTTCCACGAGACAAAGAATGTCATTTCCGGAGAGGGAGGGATGTTCGTCGCGAATGACGCCAGATTCGTGAACCGCGCCGAAATTGTAAGGGAGAAAGGCACCAACCGTTCCGCGTTCTTCCGTGGAGAAGTGGACAAGTATCGATGGGTGGACATCGGTTCGTCGTTTCTGCCGTCGGAAATCATCGCAGCGTTCCTGTACGCGCAACTTGAACATATTGATGAGATTCAGTCCAAACGCAAAACACTGTGGAACCTGTATCGGCAAGGATTGGGGGGTCTGGAATCCAGAGGCATCCTGAAACTTCCCTTCGTCCCAGACTATGCGACCAACAACGGCCATATGTTCTATGTCGTATGCGAAGATTCAGAACAAAGAAGCAAGCTCATCGAACACCTGAGAGACCGTGAAATACTCGCCGTATTTCATTATCAATCTCTCCACAAGAGTCCGTTCTACGAAAAGAGACACGATGGGCGGGATTTGCCCAACTCCGACCGATACACGGACTGTCTGCTTCGATTCCCCCTCTACTATGAGTTGAGCACTGCGGATGTTGAGATGATCGTCGGCAGCGTTTTGTCCTTCTTTGGCCAGCGCTCCTGAAGAAGATCCAGACTCAGATGCGATTGAGGATTCGCTGAAATTTTCTTTTCAAGCTGTTCTTTATGCGCTGCCTCCAGATCAGCTTCTTGTAAAGAACCAGGTCGCTTGACGTCACTTCGCCGATGACCTCGGAACGACCGTTTCTGAAATAGTGCTTGATCTTGCCGGCCAGCAATTCCCGTTTGAATGTCTCGACTTTCCGAACATAGGCATCCGCGCCGGCCCCGACCAGTTTGGCATATTTCTGGCCTCTCTGCTCACCATGAATCCTGCCAAACATGGTGATGATCGGGAGAAAATACGGCAAGTAACCCTGGGTGTTGAGGTGGTAGTTAAAACCCAAGCCCGGAGCGAAACGGCATGGCTCGTCTTTCGAGTTTCTGGTGTAGCATTTCTCGTAGACATCTCGCCTGAAAAGGGCGTTGGTTTCCATCCCTTCCCCCGTGGCAAGCCAGAATGGAAGAAAGTTCTTCTTCTGAGGCGGTTGGTGTTCAAGGAAATCGGGGTTCCACACTTTCCCCAATTGGCCATCTTCCGTCATGTCTTGAACCACCCCCCAGACGTGAGACACTTCACAATCTCCGTCCAGAACCCTGACGGCTCGCTTGAACCAGTTTACGTCCATTAGACCGTCAGTGACGCACAAAAAAGCGATGTAGTCGCCGGTTGACATGTGGAAGGCTTTCCAGATCGCATCCAGGACTGGATTATCCCCCCCTTCTTTCTCCGACACCCACTTGATGTGCGGGTATTCCTTCAGGATATCCACGGTATTGTCGGTGGAGGCGCCGTCCACAACCACATGCTCAACATTCTTGTAGGTCTGGCTCAGGACGGATTCTATGGTTTCTCTCATAAAAGGACCATGATTGAGAGAAGGAGTTATCACAGAAATCTTCGACCGCTCGCTTGCGACAAAATCATTTTTGCATGATGACATGGCAGTTTTTTTCTATCCGAAACTCGTTGATTGTTCAACTGCTACCGGTCAGCCGTTGGTTTCAGATCTGGCACCCAGGCGCTCAGGAAGGCGGGGCGTGCCGGGCGCAAGCCACGGCTCCAGCTTCAGGAACTGGAGCAACTGCGTGGAGAATTGAAGGAAGGGCCGGAGGTCTGGGGCCATGGCACCGGTTTATGGACTGCTTGGCGAGTGACGGAGTTGATCCAGCGGCAAACCGGCAAGACATTCCACCCTGGCCACGTGTGGCGAATCCTGCGCTCCCTGGGCTGGAGTTGCCAGCGCCCGGTGAGAGGGGCCATGCAACGACGGAAGCGTTCCCGCGGGCCAACGATCAGGAAAAAGCCCCCCAGCAACGGCGCACGGTCGTCTTTGTAGCGAGAGCGGCCTGAGCGCAAAACCTCACCGAGTGCAGACTCAGGGACTTTGGGACTTTGCGCTTGCCCAGCGGCACCGGTAACCTACACTGCGTCGAAATCACCGATGAATATGACCATGGCAACGATGCAGCCAGCGCAACGCACCGGGCGGGGATTTTGCCTCGGTGAAATCCGGCAGCCTGCTCACCTCCCTGCGACCGTGACTCTACAGGGCAGTGAACAGGCTGCAAACCAGCACCACCCCTTCAGGTGGTAAGAATCAATGTTTCTATCTTTTGACGAGGTTGTGGCATGAGTGAGTTTGAAATCGGGAATCTACCGCTTGATCAGATGGGCGCTATTCGGCCTCTGCTTGAGCAAAGCGCCTTCAAGCCCATGCGCTATTTGGCGCGCGAACTGGGCAGTGATTTGGGCGAATTCTGGTTTGCCTCGATTGCTGACTTGGTAAAAGGGAAAAACGCGCAGGCCTTTGCTGCTTTCAGAGACCAAAAGGTCGCAGGTTTGCTCGTTTATGCTGACAATCCCTGGGAAACGGAGATTTTGAACAAAAAGGCGGGGGTCCTCAATTACTTCGTTATTGAACCGCCTGAGGCTCAGGGAGAGCATATGGCTCAAGCACTCCTTGAAGAGGCACTCTCGTATGCTTCAGCGCGTGGTGTTCAATTTCTCCTGTGCAAACCCTCTGCCGACGCATCAACAGCTATCCATGCTCTGGAATCGCAGGGATTCCAGTTGATGGACACTTTGATTGACTGCTATTGCGATTTTCGCCATTCCCCAACTTCAAAAATACCGCCACCGGGAATTTCCGACAACGTCGTCATTCGCCTCGCGACAGGCAATGATATGGAAGAACTGGTGGCCGTGGCACGTGTGGCATTTCGGCATCACTTCGGTCGCTATCATGCGGACCCGCGTATCGGCAGCGAACTGGCCACGCGCTTTTACGAGGAGTGGATCAAGTCATCCATCGGCGGCTATGCCGATTGGGTTTGCGTTGCTGAAATCGCTGGAAGAATTGCGGGCTTCGCTATCTGGAAGAAACCTTCACATCTGGAGAACGGGCTGAAACTCCGCGTGGGTCATTACAGCATTGCCGGCATTCACCCTGATTATTCCGGGCGAAGGCTGTTTACCGCTTTAACTTATGAAGGAATGAAGTTGCTGGAAGGTGTCGCCGACGTTGTGGAAGGCCCCACCCATGTGAACAATTACGGCGTTCAGATGGGCTATTCCAAACTCCATTGGCGCGTCTGCGTGGATGCCCGCCATTCATTCCACCGGTGGCTGTAGAGAGACTTCGACAAGGCCCGGCAGAAATCTCATTCCGACCCTTTCAGAGGCGCAGGCTCACGATTTGACGCTTTTCCATTCCGGCGGAAAGTAGTCCTCAGGATGGTTGTAGGCGCTGTTGCTGCTGATCCTCTCGGTTCGAACAATCACTTTTTCCTTGTGGGCGTTGAGATATGCGGCCCACCAACTGAAGGTGCTGCCACCGGCGGTGATGTTGTGCTTGCAGCGGCTCATCAGCCACAGGTCTTCAAAACCTCTCTGCGGAGAGTTGAAATCAACGCAGGTCATGCGGTGGGGGAGACGAAAGTTTTCTTTCACCCATGCGATGTCATCCGAGAACATGAAAAAGTGCGGTTGGCCCACCCGCTCCGCCATGTAGTTCACCGCATTCTGGTAATAACGCTCCGTGATCACTCCTTCGAGATCCTTCCTGATGTTGGGATTGGCCACGTAATCTCCCCGTCGGACATGCACGCTGACGGAGTTTGAATCCGTAATGGACGCCAGAATCCCGCGCGCGGCATCGCTGATTTCTTCCCTGGGTGAGAACTCCTCGACGAGCAACGGTTTCACAGCATCAAAGTATTTGTAGGAGTTGAAATACCCAATGAGATACGTCTTCGGTCCGAGAGCAAGAAACTCCGGCTTGAAGGCGGAGCCGGCCGGTTCCGAGTAAAGGCGCGGAGTTTCGCCGGTCTCCCTGTAAAGCCCCAATGCCTTCAGCAACGGGACAACACGCAATCTGTGTTTGAGTCCGGACTTCCTGTACTCCGCGATTTCGCCCCGCAATGCCTGCGGCGCGGTGATTCTGAAAGAACTCAACTGCAAGGTGTGTTCCCTGTTCGGGGTGCACCTGTCGAAATTGGATGTGTCTGTCTTGAGTTGCGTGTGGTTGATGATCGAGAGGCTCTTCGCCGCGGCGTATTGGAACATCTGGTTGCCCAGACCACCCATGATGTTGATGATGATCATAGTTCGTCTCGTTGAGAGCCAGCCAGGAACGACGGTCGGATGTCACCGGGAACTCAACGTCCGTCACTCTGCAGACTGTTCTACCAGATACAGATCTTGTTGATATCCGCGTTCTTTGCTCCAAGCCAAAACGACTTCAAATACCCTCTGTCGAGCCTCATGTTCATGAAAGGATTCAAGGTCGTCCCGATGTCAATGTAGGTGTTGTTGCCGCAATGTTCATAAAGCTGGTGAATCGCCAGCTTGCTGAACGATGAAGCCGAAAAAAGGAACAGGTGGCCTTCGATGTTGTTCTCGACAATCCACTGTCGCATGCGTTCGATCAAACCGTAATCGTTGACCATCGCATTGTAACCGACCCTGAAATCTTTGATCACAAACGGGAACATGGAGAGACTGGCTTTGTCGTTGCAGACCACAACGGTCTTGTAGCCGTTAAACAACGGATACATCTCGCGGATGAATTGGGGATAGTTTCCATTCACCAAAAGATTGGCCCAAGTGAGATTCCCGTCATCTTCACCGTGGAACTCCAATTGCCATCGAAAATCCTCCTCACCCACGCAGCATCTGCAACTCAGTCCCTTGAAATAATTCTTTGCTCGGAATTTGAACGCATCCACAAGCCTGTCCCGGTGAAACGAGTGTTCCTTGGGATCAAACCGTTTGAAATCCTCTTCCTTGTATAATCCTTTCGTCGCCTTTTCGCCCCACTTGACCTGTTGTGCGTCCACAATAATCTCTCGATTTCGCAGGATACACAATTCGCCATCCGAGAATCTGTTGAAGGCGAAAGGCTCCCTTTTCTTGAGCAATCCGGCCAACTTGTAAAAATCACCCTCGAAACTTTTCATGGGAGTGCTGCCGCGTCCTTTTTTTGTTGCAAGCCCAACGCGTTGATCCAAACAGCGAGAATCCGGTCGTTAGTCATGGGTTCTTCCTGGGGCGAATCCGGCCCGTGAAAATGCGTGTGGGTCAGTTTCGACTCAAGTTTCACCGTGCTCCACGGCTTAATGGCGGAGCAGTAAACATCCGACACGGAATCATAAAGCTTCTGCTTGTCGTCAACGAATCCCGCGAATTTAACCTTCCCGGGGTATTGTTCTGCGAGAGGCCGGATGTCGTTGTAGTAATAGATGGGGTCGGCCAGGTAACCGTACAGAATCACGGTCTCCATCCCTTCCTCGAATGCCCTTCGGATTGAGAGTTCGAGTCTGTTCTCCCTCCGAATGGTGCCGACCACTCCTGCCACCTTGGCGGGTTTGCTTTCAGACGGTTTCAAATCATCCACAAGGTTTGGACATACGAAAACAGGAAGCGTTGCCTTGCGGGAAATCTGCTGCGTGTGACCGAGACAGTGAATCTTGTGGAACAGGGAAATATTTGATTGTTGCGCGGAGGAACGCCCGTCTCCCTGGCAAGTGAGAACAAGCTGGAAATCATCCGGCTTCTTTGCGCTGCCGAAGCAGCCGCACACTGTCTTCCTGAGAATTTGGCGCCAACGGCTGCCCTGACGCTCCTTGATCGTCGCCTTCAGGTCGCTCAAGTCTGAAACGGAATGCAGTCCGATGTCGTGAACGAGAACCACATCCCCCTTTTCAGGACGAAAATCGGCAAGCCCTCCGGATTTGCATTTGTCCAGGTGCCAGTGGTCAGGCCCGAACAACCTGCACTCATGTCGCCTGGCGTTCAGGTGATTGCACAAGCTGACCAAAGCAACGGTGGCTCCGACTGGAACGCTGGAGCCGGTGATTATTTTGATCATACGCGCTGTCTTTCGAAATTCGTGTGCAAGAACCGGATTCGTTCCAGAATCATTTTGACGGGATCAGACCCCCTCCTGCCAGAACGCGGACAATCCTCTCCGAGGCGCGCCCATCACCAAAGGGCGAAACCACGGCTTTCGCCGGCGGAGTCTTGGCCCATTCGATATTGGCGAGAATCTTCCGGCCGACCAGACGGCCGAGACCCACGTCGAGGATTTCCGGTCGCTCCGTCGTCTCCCGAACAATGATCACTTTCTTATTGAAGCACGAGCACTCCTCCTGCAATCCGCCGCTGTCCGTGATGACGAATGCAGAGGCGGCGACCATCTGCAACATGTCCAGATAACCCACTGGTTTGATCACGCGGATGTTGGAGGCGGCGAGTCGCTCCCGGTGCTTCCGCACGTTGGGGTTCGGGTGGATGGGCAGCGTCAGGCGAAGATCGGGATGCTTGAGAGCCACCTGGTTCAATTCCTCAAAAAGCCCGTCCATGATCTCGTGGTTCTCCCGCCGATGAAGCGTGATCAAGACCTCATGGGAGGAGGTGGCGTTTGAAATATGATGCTCCTCCCGGATGAGGTTCACCGCGTCCACGATGGTGTTCCCAACGAGATGGATGTTCTTCGCCCCAGCCTGTTCGAGGTGTTTCTTTGCGGTGGGAGTGGGCGCAAAGTTGACAGCCGCGATCTGGCCGATGACCGAGCGGTTGGCTTCCTCCGGGTAAGGGTTCTCCAGATCAAACGTGCGCAGACCCGCCTCGACATGCGCCACGCGGAACTTGTTGTAGAATGCCACCTGCGCCAGTGCGCACGCGGTGGTGGTGTCGCCCTGCACCACGACATAATCAAAACGATGGTGCGAGAAAAGTTCCTCGGCAGCGGAGCAGATCTTGATGAAACTGTTGGCCAGCGTGTTGTGCTTCTGCTCCCCGGAGAAATGGCGCGCGAATGTATGATCGGGAGCCGGCACGAGGTCTTTGACGTCCTCATACAGGTCCGTCTGCTGCCCGGTGAAGAGCGTCTTGAAACGGACTCCCTGCCGCTGAAGCTCCCGGACAACCGGAAACAGCTTGATGATTTCGGGCCGCGTCCCGTAGGCAACCAGGATCATAAGAGTATCAACCGAAAACCGTTTTCGACTTCGTGCTGGAGGACCCTCGCGTAGTCCTGGGAGCGGTCCTTGCTGCTGATGGCAACGCGATCCACGCCGAGTTCGCCCTTGACCGATCCCCAGAGGGACTGGTCGCTTTTCGGATGAGGCGGACACGCGACGCGGATGCCGTGCCGCTGGAGCATCGCGCAGAAGTGGATGTCCTCGCCGAACGACCTGATGACAGGCTCCGCGTCCCAGAAATAACGCGCCCACTCCCGCCGGAAGAACCAACTGTGCCCCACGAGGTCCACAAGCTCTATCTTCTCGTTACAGCCGTGCCAGCCCATGCGAGGCGTTTCCGTTTTCGGTTCCGTCTTGGAGAGAAAACGCAGGCCGATCGTGCCGCACATCGCCTTTTCCGAGTCCACGTACTTCAGGCAGTTCTCGAACCACCGTTCGCCGGGCATCGTGTCGTCGTCAAAAATGCAGACGTAGTCCCCCTCCATGGCCGACGCCATGGCGAACCTGGGGATGATGCCGAAGTTATGGTCGCACACAATTTTTTTAACCTTGCCCGCGTTTCGGAAATCGAGCAACTGTTTCTTCTCGAAGAGCCCCAACGTCTTCGGGGGCTGGTTATACCAGAGCACCACCTCGTGCGGCGGCACTGTCTGGCGCAAAACCCGGTCCACCTGCTCTTCGAGGTTCTGCGGCCGCTGCCACGCTGTGAGAATCACCGAGATTTTTGGAGTCATCAGACAACCGCCTTTGTTTGGAGTTTCAATTCGTAGACCGCGGACAACTCCGCCACCCGCCGTTCCCAATCGTGCCCGGCCGCGCTTCGCGACGCCGCGGCGCTCATGGCTCGTTGCCGGTCGCCGTCGAGCAAGCAGACGATTCGGTCGGCGGCGGCATCCACGTCCCGGCCGTCCGGCAGGACGAAGCCGTTGACGCCATCCTCAACCACATCCCTGGCGCCCACGCTCGAGCTGACGACCACCGGCAGGCCCGCCGCCATCGCTTCCAGCACCACCATCCCGAACGTGTCGAATCCCGAGAGCATGATGAACATGTCCGCCGCCCGGTAGTAACGCTCGATCCCGCCAGCCTGCGTTCCCGCGAACACCACCGCATCGCCGATCCCATGCGCCCGCGCGACGCCGCGGTATTTCACCTCGTCCCCGCGTCCCACGACCAACAACCGGATGTTCGCCGCCGGCTGCTGCACCCGCGCCTTCGCCACGGCGGCCATAATGGTGTCCAGCCCTTTGAGTTCAAAGTTCATCCCGACGAAGAGGACGAGGAAATCGGACGAACCGATTCCATGACGCTCGCGGATTTCGGCCCGGCACTTCTCCCGGTCGGGGCTTGAGAACCGCGCCGCGTCCACGCCGGGATGCATCACCTTCCATTGTCCCGGCAGCGGCGAGTACTCCCGGAGAAACGTCTCCATCGCGATGGATGACGTTGGGAAAAAAAGAGACGCCCCGCCCGCCGCCAGCATCCGCCTTTCGACGGCACACATGGCCCGGTCAAAGAGGCTCGGTCGTTTCCTTCTCACGTCCCGGACCCAGGCGGCGTGAGGCGTGCAATGCAGGGAAACCAAGTCCGCCCCAAACACGCGGTCGTGCGCGTGAACCAGGTCAAAATGCTGTCCGGCCACCAGACGGCTGGCAAACCACGCAAAGCTCACGGGACGCAGGAACCGAGGAAATCGAATCATGGGCACCTTGTGAAAGATCACCCGCGATCCCTCGGCGCTTTTCCATTGGTTGGCAAACACGTGAAATTCATAAGGCGTTCTCGCCGCCAGCCGTTCCGTCACTTGAAAGGCAAACTGCTCGGCCCCGCCGACAAGGCCGTATTTCGGCACAATGACGGCGATTTTCCTGATTCTCGAGGTTGCCTCGCGGTTGATGTTCATGGCATGTGAAACCCACAGCTAACTACTCGAATTGCCTCCCAACATCAACACCTAGAAACGGACCCCGGCCGGCGCGTTCACGCCGGGTTTTGGATTGTTTCGCCACGAACGGTGACGTAGCCTCCGTCGCGTTCTCAGTTTTGTCAGGAGATGAGCAAGCTACCCATCACTGTGGCCATGATTTCCGGCGCGGAAGCCAAACGCATCGTCCGCGCCCTGGAGAGCGTTTCCGCTTGGGCCGGTGAAATCATCGTCGTCCTGAACGCCGACGTGGCCGACGGAACCGACGAGATCGCCGCCAAGTTCGGCGCGAAGGTTTTCCGCGAGCCATGGAAAGGCCACGTTGCCCAGAAGAACTCCGCCGCCGCGAAGGCCACCCAGCCGTGGGTGCTTGGCTTGGACGCCGATGAAGTGGTTTCCCCTGAACTCCAGCGCGACATCGCGAGCCTGCTCGAACGCGCGGACGAGGCGGCGCGGTGCGCGGCTTACAGTTTTCCGCGCTGCACGTTCTATCTCGGGCACTGGATTCGCCATGGTGACTGGTATCCCGACCTCCAGACGCGCCTTTGGCAGCGTGGCCACGCGCAGTGGCAGGGCACGGACCCGCACGACAAACTCGTCGCCGACGGCCCTGTCGGCCGGTTGCGCGGCGAGTTGCTGCACTACAGCATGGAAAGCCTCGACCGCCAACTCGCCAAGATCAGCGCCTACGGCGATTACTTCGCGCGGCACTGTGTGGAGCGCGGTTATAAGCCCGGTGCACTCGACTTTGCGGTGCGTCCGATCTGGCGCTTCGTGCGCTGCTACTTTCTGCGGCTGGGTTTCCTGGATGGCTGGGTCGGGTTCTATCTCGCGTGGCAGACTGCATTCGCCTGCCTGACCCGCTACGCCAAGGCCCGCGAAGCCATGATACCCGCCGCCGCCGCTTCTTCCCCATGCTCGACCTCTCCGTCATCATCGTCACCCGAAACACCTGCTCGCTAACCTGCGCGGCCATCCAGTCGGTTCTCGATGCCCGCGACGATTTGAGCAAGGAGATTCTCCTGGTGGACAACGGCTCCACCGACGGCACACTCGCCGCCGTGGCGGCCGAGTTTCCGTCCGTCATTGGCATCCGTTCCGAGAGCAACCTCGGCTTCGCCCGCGCCAACAATCGCGCAGCGAGCAAGGCTCAGGGCAGTTTCCTGCTTCTGCTGAACTCCGATGCCGAGGTCAAACCGGATTCGCTCGGCGCCGCCGTCGCCTGGATGCGCGAGCATCCCGACTGTGGCGTGGCGGGCGCGCAGTTGGTCAACCCCGACGGCTCCCTGCAAAACTCCATCGCCAATTTTCCAACTCTCGCCACCGAGCTGCTGAACAAATCGCTCCTGCGCCGCCTCTTCCCGCGCCGCTACCCCGGCAAGGAACATCGGTCCACCGAACCGGTCGAGGTCGAGACCATCGTCGGCGCCTTCATGCTCATCCGGCGCGAGACTTGGGACGCGCTGGGCGGGCTCGACGAGCGTTACTTCTTCTTCCTCGAAGAAACCGACTTCTGCCTCCACGCCCGCCGGCGCGGCTGGCGAGTCATGCACCTGCCGCACATTCGCGTCGCTCACGGCCAAGGCCGCAGCGCGCGACAGGTGCGGCCGGAGGCGCGCATCGAGTATTGGCGTTCCCGCTACCTTTACTTCGCCAAGAACCACCGCCCCGCCGCGTGCCGTCTGCTGGCCACCGGGCTGGCCGCGCGCCTGCTGGTGGACTGGCTCTCCAGCGGCTTGATGACCCTTTTCACGCTCGGCAGAAATGAGAAGTGGCAAGAGCGCCTGCGCGTTCACACCGCCCTCCTTCGCTGGCATCTGTGCGGCCAACCGCAGGACGTGGGGTTGCCGAGATAAGCGCGCCAACCGGTGATGCCGGGTGTTTTGCCTGTCAGCTCGGTAGGGCCGTGTGGTAATAGAACAACATGGTCGAGTTTCTGCGGCGGTATAGGACGGTTTTATTGCTGCTGGTGATCGTGGCGGCGTATTACCCGCGGTTTGCCAGCCGGCCAGACGGGATGACACTCTATCCGCTCGGGGCGGAGGCGTTGCTGCACGGGCAGGCGCTGGAAATCGGTGCGCAGGGGTTCACGTATCCACCGTTTTTTGCGTTTGTGATGATTCCGTTCGTGCCGCTGCCGATGTGGCTGAGGAATCTGGTCTGGTATGCGGTGCTGGTGGGGGCGACGTGGCTTAGTTACCGGTTGTGCGAGCGGCTGACGGTGGCGAGTTTTCCAGAGCTGTCGCAGGGGAAAAAAATCTTCTGGCTGCGGGTGTTGCCGCTGGTATTGAGCCTGAAGTTCATGCTGGCTGTGCTGGAGAATCAGGCCTACGACGTGATCGTGTTCCTGTGCGTGCTGGCGGGGCTGTGGGGGATGCAGGCCGGGAAGGACTTGCGCGCGGCGGCTGGCTTTGCGCTGGCGGCGGCCCTGAAGGCGACACCGTTGTTGTTTCTGCCCTACCTGTTGCTGCGACGCCGCGTGAAGCTCTTCCTGCTCTGCGTGGTGTTCTATGCGAGCTTCTCATTCCTGCCGGACGTGTTTTTCACGCCACAGGGCGCGCCGCACGGTTACTTCGTCACGTGGGTCCACGATCTTGCAGTGGGATCGGTTCGCAGCAAGCCGGTGGAGGAACAGACACGGCATTGGGAACAGGCCAACCTGCTGAACCAGTCGTTGCGCGGGATGGTGTATGAGTTCGCGCACCAGACCAGCGGCGTGATGTCGCGGCGGAACGTTTTGCTCGCCGTCTATCTCGGTTTCGCGCTGATTGTTCTCGTGCTGTTGCTGCGGTCGGGCCGGACGCCGCAAGCACTGCTTCTGGATGGTTCGCTGATGTTGATCAGCATGCTCATGCTCTCGCCACAGAGCAGCAAATCAAGTTTCGTGGCGCTGATGCTGCCCTACGTGGTGTTGTCCGCTTGCGTGTTGCAGGAGACGCGAGCGCGATGGATCGGTGGTGGTGTGCTGGCGGCAAGCTTTGCGCTGACCACGCTCACGTCAAAGGGCATCATCGGCAAGCGCCTCGCGGAAGTCTGCCTGACATCGGGTTGCGTCACGGTCGGGACGCTGGTGCTGCTGGTGTTCATCGGCTGGCTCGTCTTGAGACGCGCAGGGCGGCAGCAGGCCGTCGCTTGAGGCCGTTTCGCGCAAAGGACCAACCAGTTTTCCGCATTCGGACACGCGCGCCACTCCCGGCTGCTACACCGTTTCGCCGAGGATGAACTTCGGCATCAGGCGGATGGCGTGCGCGGGCAACGTGCCGGTCCCGGCGAGTTGCCGGGCGGCCATCGAGAGATGACGCGCGAACTGTGCCTGGTTGACGGCATAGCGGGCAACAACAGGCGTGGCGAATTCCAGGAACGGATCGTTGTCGCGCGAGATGATCGCCACGTCCTGCGGGATGCGCTTGCCGGCCTGCATCAGGTGCATCATCACCGTCAACACGCACGGCGAGCGGGCCACGAGAAACGCAGTGGGTGGGTTCGGAGAGGACAAGGCTTCATCCAACATGGCGCACAAGTGCGCCGTGGTTCCGTCGTGACGCAGCACGCGCAACTGTGCGGTTCCGTGCATCGGGGCGATCGCCTCGCGCAGTCCCTCTTCGCTCACGAAATCGCCGCCGTAGGCATCCTGCGGCAGCACGAGCGCGAGCCGCCGGTGCCCCTTTCGCAAAAGCACTCCACCCGCGTGGCGACAGGTGGCGCGAAAATCCACATCCACCGACGGCAGAGCGACGTCCGGCGCACACGAGCCCGCCACTACACATGGCAATTGCTGGCGGATGAACCAGCGTTGCATCGGCTCCTTGGAGCCGAAGACGAGCCAGACGGCGCTCGGATTCTGACAGACCAGCTTGTCGAGAGCGCGCACGGGCTGCGCGGAAAAACACGCGGGATTGACGTGGAGCTTCGTCGAGTAGCCCGCCTCGGCGAGTTTGTCCCGCAGCACGTCCAGCACAAACATCATCGGCGACGGCATCGCCAGCAGCGGGCTGGCGGAAAGCATCGCAATCTCTTTCTTGTGCGCGCGCCGGCTGGCGGCGGGCCTTGCGCGGATGCGGCGGCGCTGGCGGTCTGAAACATCGAGCCAGCCGCTGCGCTGCAGTTCCTCGAGCGCGGCGCGCAGCGTAGGCCGACTGACCTGGAGATGCGCGCACAACTCGCGCTCGCCCGGCAGGTGCGTCCGCCAATGCCCGGCCCGGATGGCTTCGCGCAGGCTTTGCACCGTCTGCGTGACGAGCGAAAGCCGCTGCGGCAGAAATGGCATGGGCGCAACGTTCGTATTCATCTGGTCAGGTAAACTGACCAGAAGACTACGGTTGTTTTCCCCCCGAAGGCAAACCGATACTGAGCCCATGTTTGATTTCAACACCACGTTGGTTTCACGGCGTCACACCCCCATCGGTTCATGGATCTCCCCGGCTGTCTTTCGCGTGCTTTGCGCCCTCATGCTCGCAGCCGGCCTGCCCGCGAACGCGGCCGATGACAAGCCGCTCGATATCGGCTCACGACGCGAGCTGTTCGTGGATCACTTCCTGATCGAGAAGCTCAGCGGCGCGCAATTGCATCTGCATACGCCGCGCGATGAGGGCATCGCGTTTCGTTTCGATCAACCCTGGGAGGGTCCTTTCAGCGGCTATGTGACCATCTTGAAGGACGGCAACCGCCTGCGGGCATACTACCGCGGAAAAGCGGTTTCGGATCGCGACGGGAGCACCAGCGAGATCACCTGTTGCGCAGAATCCACCAACGGGCGGCGATGGACGCGACCGGAGGTCGGGCAGTTCGAGACCCACGGAACGAAGAAGAATAACGTCGTCCTGGCGAATGCGTCTCCTTCAACGCACAACTTCTGCCCGTTCCTCGATACGCGGCCCGGAGTCGCGCCGGATGAACGTTACAAGGCACTCGGCGGCACGATGGAAGGCGGCGGATTGATTGCCTGGAAATCCCCCGACGGCTTGCGCTGGCAGCGGATGGCGTCCGAACCGGTGATCCCCAAGGCGATGGTGCCTTTCAAATACATGTTCGATTCGCAGAATGTGCCGTTCTGGTCGCCGGTGGAGCGCAAATACCTCTGCTACTTCCGCGTGTTCGAGAAAAACATCCGCCGCATCGTCCGCAGCGAGAGCGATGATTTCCTGCACTGGTCGCCGCCGGTCTTGATGGAGTATCGCCATCCGTCGGGGCCGGCTCCGATCGAGCATCTTTACACCAACCAGACCCACCCTTATTTCCGCGCGCCACACATTTACATGGCCATTGCCGCGCGGTTCATGCCCGGCCGCCGCGTGCTCACCGACGAGCAAGCCAAGGCCATCAAGGTGAACCCCGGCTATTTCAAGGACACGTCCGACGCCATCTTCATGACGACCCGCCCCTGCGAAGGAGCCGGCCACGCCGCCTTCTATGACCGGACATTCCTGGAAGGCTTCATCTGCGGAGGCATCGGCCCGGAGAACTGGGTGTCGCGCACCGGCTATCCCGCGCTGAACGTGGTGCAAACCGGGCCGAACGAGATGTCGATCTATGTGAACCAGAATTACGCCCAGCCCACGGCACACCTGCGGCGCTATTCGTTGCGGCTCGACAGCTTCGCGTCGTTGAGAGGTGGTTATCACGGCGGCGAGATGGTGACCAAACCACTGGTCTTCGCCGGCCGAAAGCTGTCGCTGAACTTCGCGACTTCCGCCGCGGGCGGCGTCAAGATCGAGTTGCAGGACGCGAGCGGCCAGCCATTGCCGGGTTACTCACTGGCGGATTGCCAGGAGCAGATCGGCAACGAGCTCAGCCGGGTGGTGAACTGGAAGGGCCGCTCCGACCTCAGCGCGCTCGCCGGCAAACCACTGCGCCTGCGCTTCGTGCTGAAAGACGCGGACGTTTTCGCAATCCAGTTCGTCCCCTGATCCTCACCTCGTCTTTCACCCTTCCAAAACACTGAACACCATGACCAGCAAGAACATCCTCCAATCATTGCTGGTGTTTGCTGCCGGTTTGGTTGCATTCGCCACCAACCAGGCATGCGCAGCCGATGCACCTCTCGACATCGGCTCGCGCCGCGAACTATTCGTGGATGACACACTTGTGGGGAAGCTCGGCGGGAAGGCGGCACTTCGGCTGCACCATCCCGTGCCGCAGGAGATCGCCATCGTGCATGACGCGCCGTGGGAAGGCAGTGCCACCGGGTATCACAGCATCTTCAAGGACGGCGATCGCTACTGCATGTATTACCGCGGCTGGCACCTTACGGTGGAGGCGGGCAAGCTCAAGAGCAACGAGCATCCGATGTTCTACTGCTATGCCGAGAGCAAGGATGGCATCCACTGGACCAAGCCGGAGCTGGGGCTGCATGAGTTCAGGGGTTCCAAGGCCAACAACATCGTGATGATCGGCGGCCCGGCCGGCAACATGACTCTGGATATGGAGAATGCGGCGTTCTTCAGGGATGACAACCCGCAGGCGGCTCCCGAGGCCCGCTACAAGGCGCTGGTGCACTCCAACAAACCGAACGGACTCGCCGCGTTCAAGTCCGCCGACGGTCTGCATTGGTCGTTGATGAGCGATGCGCCGGTCATCACGGCGGGTGCCTTCGATTCGCAGAACATCGCCTTCTGGGATTCCGTGCGCGGAGAGTATCGCGCTTACTGGCGCTACTTCACCGCAGGCGTGACCGATGAGAAGAATTGGAAGCCGAGCGGCCATCGTGACATTCGCACGGCGACCTCGAAGGACTTCATCCATTGGGAAAACCAGCAGAACCTGAGCTATGCGGATTCGCCCGCTGAGGAACTCTACACCAACGCGGTGATGCCCTACCACCGCGCCCCTCATCTGCTGATCGGCTTTCCCACGCGCTACATCGAACGCGGCTGGTCCGGCTCCATGCGGGCACTTCCGGAACGCGGGCATCGCGAACTGCGCGCAAAGTTCTCCGAACGCTACGGCACGGCCATCACGGAAGGTTTGTTCATGGCGAGCCGCGACAGGGTGAAGTTCAAGCGCTGGAATGAGGCGTTTTTGCGGCCCGGCATCGAGCGGCCCGGCACATGGTTCTACGGCAGCCATTACCTGGGCTGGCAGGTCGTGGAAACGAAGTCCGCGCTGGATGGCGCGCCCCACGAACTGTCCCTCTATGCCACCGAGAACTACTGGACCGGGGCCAGTAAGAGATGCGCACTTCGCCGCTACTCGCTGCGGCTTGATGGCTTCGTTTCGGTCAACGCGCCCATGAGCGGCGGCGAACTCGTCACCAAACCCTTGACCTTCAAAGGCAACAAGCTCGCGTTGAACTTCGCCACCTCCGCCGCTGGCAGTGTGCGCGTGGAAATTCAGGACGCGAAGGGCAAAGCGTTGCCCGGCTTCTCCCTCGATGATTGCCCGCCACTTTTCGGCGACACCATCGAGCGGACCGTCACGTGGAAGGACGGCGGCGATGTCAGCGCCCTCGCTGGCAAGGCAGTGCGCCTGCGCTTCGTGCTGAAAGACGCGGACGTCTTTGCGATCCAGTTCACACCGTAGTCAAACCACAATCCCATCAAAACCATGAACTCTCATTCCGCCGCATCCATGTCCCGCCGCCGCTTTCTCCAGACGACGGGCAGTCTTTCCATCGCCGCGCTCGCCGGCTTGCCACGTCGCGCCACGGCCGCCCCCGAGGCAAAAGTCAGCGAGATCAAAATCTTCAGCCAGCAGCCGGAGTATTACCACGGCTGGCCGACCATCGCGCGGCGGGCGAATGGCGAACTATGGGTGACATGGTCCGGCGGGCGCGAGTCGCACGTTTGTCCCTTCGGGCAGGTTCTCGCCATGACGTCGCGCGACGACGGCGCGTCATGGACTTATCCGCGCGTGCTGCTCGACAGCGCCACCGACGACCGTGACTCCGGCGTTCTCGAAACCGCCAAGGGCACGCTGCTGGTCACCACGTTCACCTCGCTCGCTTATGAGCCGTATCTTGAGAAGCAGGCCGCGTTCAACGAGCTGTCATCCAAGGGCTGGACGACGGCGAAAATGGCGCCGGAACAGCTCGCGCACTGGAAAGCATGCCACGCGCGGCTGAGCGACGCGGAGCGCAAAGCCGAGCTTGGCCAGTGGCTCATCCGTTCGACCGACGGCGGCAAAAGCTGGTCCACGCGGCTGCCAACCATCGTGAACAGCCCGCATGGTCCCATCCAGCTTCGCGACGGCCGGT
>Ga0265297_10004785_pt1 | contig 21572 bp, 48 predicted proteins | sample Munlanlwell13791_FD_192502 | JGI IMG/M metagenome (GOLD analysis project Ga0265297, IMG submission 192502) | Leachate microbial communities from a municipal landfill in Southern Ontario, Canada - Leachate well 137-91 | ecosystem: Engineered > Solid waste > Landfill > Unclassified | place... | reverse complement strand
AGAAACCGAAGAATGGTATCCGTGACAGTCAACTGCTCCGGATAGAATATCACAAACGTCGCGGGCTCCAACAGTACATCGGAGTCGGATGGTACGGAAACGCCGCTGTCCACCACGAATCTCTCTGTGCCCTCGTAGCTATTGTACCGATAATTCTCGGAACTGTCAAAGACTCGAACGCCACTTACGAGCTCCGTCCATGGCTCACAAACATCTCCGACCTTGACCAGCGGGAACTCGCCAAGTGGCACACGGAAATGCACCACAAGCCCGTTTTCGTCCTCCATAGACATGGAGCTTACGGTGAATCTTCCGGCAACCCCAACCTCTTCTCCTTCGAACAACGGGCGCTCCACCTCTATTTCGTACTCTGTAATGTGCCTTGAGATCTTCAGAAATTGTCCATTGTCCAAAAGGATTGCCAATTCCGTGCCATCGAAATATGGCTCTTCCGTTGTCACCTTGCATGGCGTATCTTCTTCGTGAGTGAATGTGGTACTATGCTTTACATCTACCGACATATAATCGACGGACGACATGCGCATGTTTCCCATTTCGAAAAGAATATAAGGATATCCAGCTGTAGCGTATAAAAATATCTCCAAATCGTTCGTAAATATGGAGCGCCAAAACGGAAGATATAAATCCTCGCTATCAGGCTTGGCTTCCAGGTGTTTAATGAACCGATCATAGATGTCGTTATTTTTTACATAAGACCTCTTTGCTATAATCGATTCACTTATTGGTTCGCAGAAGCAGATATCGCCCACGGTGGTGAATCTATAATCAATGTCGCGAATCCATCCGTTCTCAAATTCCGGAATATCATCAAAATCACATACATATGCATACGGGTATAAATCGATCTCTAGTACACACGTGGTTCCAGCGGATGCATGGGCATGAGATGTCCTGAATCTATGATTGTCGATAACCTCTGCGATCGTGTCTTCCTTGCCATGAACGACAACCTTCTGTCCAACCTTCGCATGCTTGAGTGTAATGCTCGGTACATAAATGACTCTTCCGGTCATCGTTTCGCACTTTGTGCGAATGTTTTCTGGTGTGCCATTCCCTTGCTTGGCGGTTACACGCGTGACATTTCCGGTATGTGAGAATACGCCCGTGACGGATGAATATGTGTAGTCTGTAATAATGTTTGTCTTATAAGAGATGTCGCATGGACCATCGCCAAGTAGAATATTCCCGTCAATGACGACGCTTGGGTCTCCGCACACAATGTCCGTCGCATTTTCAACCTTACACGGAAGCGTTACAGTTTCGTATACGTCATATTCGGCACCATATACAACAAGATCGTACAGGTTCCGCGGCAGATTTGTCGATGTGGATGTAATATTGAAAGAAACGTCTGCGTGCGACGGAACAAACGATTCATAAAATGATTTCGTATATGGCTGCGTTGTCAGGATGTTATAGGACAGATCGGCTTCAAGCTTGCGCTGATACGGAGTCAGCATCGTTTTTAGAATGGCATTCCAGTATTCTTTGACGAACTCCTGGTCGTCTTCATTTAACGGCTGCAGGAGTCCGTTGAGCAGGCTATAAAGCGTATCCATTAGGAAGTCCTTGTGATAATGGATTGCGGCAGAAACCGTTCAGCGAGAGATGAAAGCGTAATGATCCCATCTGCATCCGGAATGACCGTTACATAGGACCCATCGCGCTTCCATACTTTATAGGTAGACCTTTGATAAAAATCGCTCCACTTGACAGGATCCTGGCCCAGGTCGTAAAGTTTATCTACCAGGTCAGTGAGCTCAAGTTGCCCCGGCATCTCCCAGATCATGTACCGAAGCGACGTGATATCGATACTGGAATCTACAACCAGAAGGTCCATATTCACTTGGCAGGGTATGAACGCAAACGCAATGAGATTAGCAGTCTTGGGGCGGTTTTGATCCAATACATCCTGAACGGCCTCCACGAACGAGTCCATGGAATAATTGACACCAATTCGTTCAAGATGATAATCACGCGGAATCTCAATAAATCCTTCTTCATAAATTGAGTACCGAAGATTCTCGTCATCCACGTTAAACTCGTAGCCAGTAACGCTCCCTCTCCCATAACCGCCGAGACCGAAGTTTCCCGTTCCAAACCCAGTGATCGGATCCAGCGTTTCATTTACGATCTCATCGGTTAGTGGATCAAGCACGTTGACGGAATCAAGAGATAGAACGGGGCTATCGAAATCGGATAACTCCACACCAATTGGAGTGTATGTGTAAGAAACGCGGACGGGTTCGTAGAGGTAGAGATCGTGTGGATCGAATGGATCAAATGGGTCTTCAATTTCCCTGTCGACCTTTATCCAAATTGCAACGCCAGCGAGTCTTTTGCTCTTTATGAGATAAAACTTACCCTCCCACGCTATCATATCCCCAATTAATATGTTTGTGTATAGAACCGTTGGGTCTATATTAAACTCATCCAGTACCACGTTAAGAACACCAACCGTTCCAGACATAATCTTGGTGTCGTCTGCTATATCCGGCCCAACAATCGCAAACTGCCCATTGGGCATGTCGATTGTGTAATGTATGCCATCTGTAAATGTCGTTTCTGCAGGCCATGGCGGCGTTTGCAGTGTTCGCACCCATGAGCTAACCGTACACGTATTAAGAGATATATGGGGAAGTGTGTACGGCGACTCAATAACTGTTACTGCGTCTGCTTCATCTCGATCCAGTTCCTCACAATCAAATTTGATAACCTTGTCGGACGGATAGGTACCCTTGACATATACATCCACGCATTTTCCGAGATGCAGGTTTCCATAGACATCACGCTGCATCTCCGGATCAAGGTATCCCTGGACAAGAATATCAACAAGTGAAGACTGAAAAAGATTGGACAAATAGGCTGTCACGCCTGGGCTGCTGATGTTGTTTCTTAGAGATAGTTCTCTGCGAGTACGTACAGAAATATCAGTAGAAGATAGCCCAAGATTCCCAGCAGTAATGATATTAGTGATAACAATATGCGAAAAGTTGTCGGCGGATCCATCCCAGATGAGTTCAGTCTCCGTGGATGCCGGCGACTCTCCTGTGACGATGATGTCATGGTAGTAATAACTTTCATCTGTGTATAGCGCCATATAGTTCGCCTTCATGGATACGGGGAGCTTATTCGTATACACTTCCCCGGACCTGGCAACAAAATTCATGGCGCCGGCGCTATACTCTAGAGCAGTTGGCGTGTTGAAGTAAAGCCTGATGGAGAACTCTGAGGCAACGGGCTCTCCTTCATCTACAAAGAACATGGATGCAGAGTCCGCTGGATCCAGTTCACGTCCCGCCTCTACCTCCTCGACGAGCTTTCCAGCGATTGCGGTCAGTGCATCCACGAGGTAAATGTACATCGGACTGCCTTCGCGAAGATCGATGTCCGGTCTGACTTGCTTAAGCAGTTCGATAATCGTTTCCCTCATATGACAACCTCAAGAAGCGTACTTCCAGCATTTGTGATTACGGATATGGTGACGATAAGGCCATCTCCGGAATTAGAATCCTCTTCGATCGAATCCAGTGCAATGTGGCGAATAATGGTGTAATCTTTTGTGATCAACTCCCTTACCTTGTCTATTTTTATGGCAACCTCCGGGCGAAGCTCATCGGTTACATTTCGCCCACGAAAAACATAAAGCGACGTCTCGGCGATTTCAAAAGGAGATGACGTTGTCAAAAGAATTGCGATTGCTTGCAGCGCTGTGTCCAGTTCCTTGAGGAACTTGTTTTTTATCGCAAACTCTTCGCCGTTATACAAGTCCAACAAGAAGCACCTCGTGGACGTTATTATAGCAGATTATGGCAGGATATAGAACATCAACTTGTCATCGGTCTTTGCTCCAAGCGTCTTGAGGGCAAATTGAGACAGGTCGATACGCCTTCCGGTTTTTGGATGCGGGCCGTAGTCGGCGAGCTTGCATACGCATGACTTCTTTGTTCTGTGATTGTACACATAAACATCAAAAAGCGCGCGCCCACCGTTAATGGCAGCCAGCACATCTTCAGTCTTCACGGGCAAGGCGCAAAATAGCGCATCATTTGTTCGCATATACCAGGAAAGACCTGCGGTTCCAGGAACCCCACCAACACCCGTCGTCTTGATCCATGCGTTATCTTTAAGCATGGCGTCATAATCCAGAAGCTCCTGTCCGCGTTCATCCTTCTGGATGATATTGCGATACATTTCTGCATATTGCTTCGGAGATACCTTCTTCCGGTCAACCCACGGAAGATAGGCCTGCCACTCCAGCCGGTCTCCAGAATCGTCCTTCCCGCCATATCCGGAACACTTCCCAGCGAACATAGCCGGCGACTTCATGTACTTTGTCTTTGGCGATGCAGTGGCAGAACTGAAAATACTGAGCGCCACTCGCGTTTCATCACCAGCCTTCGCGTCTACTCCAAGGTCGAATCCAAACGGATTGATTGCTTCCTGAACCGCCCTTACTCTTTCGTCATTGAAGATGATCATATAATGGTACCCTCCGAGTTGTATTTATACCACCAGGAGAGCACCATATCAATAGCTAAACACAGAGCCTGTATGCTCTGTGCCGGGCGTGGCCCTATTCAAAACCCACATCTTCATCGTTACTGGATGCGCTCATCTTTACCTTCATTCCAAGAATTTCTTCAGATGGAATGTTGGATGGAGCCCAGGATCTATTCATTAGGTCCTCACAAATCCTATCCCACATGTGCTTTGGCATGATAACAGACTCCGGGCTTCTGCCATTTACCATAATCCACGCGGCTCGCTTGTTGAGAACGTGATCAATGTCATTCGGCATCAGGGAACTCCTCACCAATCTCTTCTGTTTGACCATACCATCCAACCGGCGGGAGACGCTCATGTAGCAAGCACTGGAAGTAGGTGACGGCATTGTCGATTGATGAGGCCAGAATCATCTTTCCAACTAGTTCTGGGTTTCTGGCGGCATACCCTGAGCCAAACTCCTCGTCAATATTCTGTTTTGCCTGGCGCATCCAATCGCCAACGTTATCACCCGCAGCCTGTTCGTTTGTGGTTTCTTCATCCATAGATTTCCTCCAGTTTCTTCGCGATCGAGCGAAGTGGTTCTTGTGTATCTGGTTTTGACCGAGTCGCAATGAACTTTTTTAGGCCGCTCATGGTGACAAACGTACCTGTGACGAACGCCATATCCTCATTCTTCGCATATGGGAAGTAGTCAGCAGACATCGTTCCCCACTCTTCGATGATCATTGCCCTGTGTCGAATCAACTGATGCATGGCGTAGAGCGGGATGACGAATACAAATGAGCGGTTCCTTTTGCTGAGAACGTGAACACCTTGAAATTCAACTTTGTCATAGATCTCAGTGGTCATGGTGAAGTCTGGTTCATATTCATTGTTGTAATCCAGACAAAAATGATATTGAATTGCGCCAATGAACAAATTACACTCTGTCCGCTCTTTGTCATTCAACGTGTTCCTGTACGACATTAACCTCCCGATAACCTGCCTTGCCGCCTCGCGATTCATTGTGATCGTAATATCGGATGGAGTTGTCAGTGGAAGAGACTTTCGAGCATCTTCCTTCTTTTCGCCATCAGCAATTCGATCATTGTACTCCTCGTTCGTCTCATCTGGCGTGCGGTATCTCTGACTACGCTCCGTCATGGAAAACCAGTATCGCTGAAATGCGATCAACATAGTCAACCAGCGTGGAATAGCATCAATATCAATCGTTACCCAAAAGTGTTCAGAGATGTTCGTGTGCTTGTTCCATATCTTCTCTACATATGCGCGCTTTTCATCGTCTGTCATTACGGAAATATTCTTCCCGTACGACCGACTCGCTGCATGCGCACAGGCTTCAAATGATCCGGGAAGGATAACCTTAAATTCCATTATGCATCCTCGTACTTTGGTTCACACTTGATATCCAGCGGCTTTATGTCCGTCTCATCCGGCTTTCTTGGAACTGGCATAATCAGGAAGTCGATGATAATTTTTTCTAAACAGAAGGGGCATAGATGCTCAATCGAATCACTGCCACCGTGAGAGTTGTCTTCCAAAAATCCGTTAATCGCCTCACCGCAATTTGGACACAACATTTTCCCGGGAATCAAATAACGGCGGTATTGCCACTCGTTGTGCATAACGAGAAATTTCCAAAGTGCGTTCTCGTCCTCCGTTGGCTTTAGGATGTTCTCCAGAAATACACGATCAAACTTTATCTGCGCATCGTTGTATCTCAGGAGCACCGTACCGTCTTTATTATCGATTCTATGAATTTCCTTCATGCCTCCACCTTCTTCCCAAGCGTCACGGTAAATGTTTGGGGGATGTTGCAAGTAAAGGTACGACTAACCGGAATCTCCTCCTGTAGAATGGACGGCAGATAGTCTGAAAGCCTCTTGGACGCAATTACACCCGTGATGGTGTCATCATGAATATCCGAAAACTTGCTCAATAGAAGATATGCAGCGAGTTCTTCAAAAAACGCTACGCTTGGGTTTAGTGCATAAAGCGCACCGATAAAATCCAGCATATTGATTTGCGGATCTGCTACTCTCGCACACGCTTCGAGAACGGCTTTAGCATCCATTTTTCAAGATCCTTTCTAATGAGTGTTGACCATGATTCCAGATTCATATGAGCGAGTTCATTGAACGTTTTCCATCCAAGAAACTCCAGTTCACCGTCTCGACATGTAAGTCTCCCCTTTGGCTCAACAACAAAAACAACACCACTGTGTACGCTATCTACTGCCGTCGAATCGCTGTTTATGTTGATGTTTGTCATCTCAAGAGAAGCTGGATCACTGATATCAAGCTCTTCTTCTAGTTCTCGGTATGCAGCAGAAAAAAGAATGTCCTTAGATTTCCCTACCGTATCAATTGGCTCTACGTGACCACCAACACCAATCGTAACGCCGTTAACTAGACGCTTGTCTCCCTTTATCCTCTGGAACGCGCCGATTTTTCCCTCTTTGTTTACGACCACAATATAAGGGATCAGTTGTCGAACACGGTGTTTCCCGCCCAATCGATATTCCGCACTCTCCACACGATCTCGTTCCAAGAACATGGTCTCGTTGGTCACTTCGTCCCTACAGTACACGTAACGAATCATGGTCGATGTATCCTTTCTATGCGATATGCAAACTCTGGATTCTTTCCCCATGAGAACTCGGACAACAGTTCTTCCCAGGTTACAACAGCTTCCTGTTTGTCACAGTATCGAATACCATGTTTAAAGAAACCACAGTCGCGTGTTTTTCTGTGAAATATTGCAGAACATGTAGACATGACAAATCTACGAAGAGATGCGATGAGCGCCTGCCCCTTTGTGTCAATTCCAGCAAACTCATTATACATGCTTTCCCCACATGCCAGGATAAACGAAAAGTCTCCGTTTGCAATCTTGAATAAGAGCATTCCAAGCGAGTCTGGTTTTACTCCTGCGTCTCGTATTGCACTCATGTCTGCCAAAACAAGTTCTCTGAGTTGTGATTGATACTTTTCGGTCATTGCCATAATTCACCTCACTAACTAAAAACACCGGTAGCGCAAGGAGGCACGCTACCGGTAGAGCAAGTCCGGGAGGCGACAATCCATGTCGCACATTGCTCTCAAATATCTTGTAACACAAATCATAGGTAAAATTGGAGCCTCTACTGTGGTTTACCCAACACAGTGCGCTGCTCCCGGACGGCGCCCAGAGCTCTTCCGCTCTGGAGGTTGAGAGAGGCGCGTTCGGTTGCCTCAGTCGCTGCGTCCATACACTCTTGCGAGTAGGACCTGCCTAGCTTTTGGCTTCCCCGAGCTTCCCATTCCTGGGCTCTCTCCATTAATTATCTTGTACCAGATTTTTCCGTATTTTCCAAATAATACTCCGGAAAATACCGTTGGGTTACCTCTGGCGTCTTGACCTGGCTCAACACCATCAAGTACTCCAGAATGGATTGCATGTCTTCAACAAGCTCGTCGAGTTGGTCTAGAACTTCGTCATGCTTTTGCGCAGGCACGCAGAACAGTGTAATCACAAGTGTTTCCTGGCTATCCATGCTCCCACGTACTTCGCACGGGTATGGAAACTTGCGGGCGACGATCTTTTTGACCGCCTCCCGCTTTTGTTGTATCTCGGCTAAGTAGGCGTCACGAACAGCGGACATCTCACATCCTCACCTTTCTTTTCCCTGTAATGAGAAACGCTCGTTCTTCTGCGCATGCCATGCATACCTGCTTGAGGTCCGGAAATATAGCGCTACTACCCCTTCCTCCAAGTGCCTCAACATCGACGACTAACTCCGTGTCATAGCATAGACGTCTTCTGCCGCACTCGGAGCAATTGCATCTACGCTCGGGAACGCGGTTGTCGAGGCTATATGTTTCTCGAAAGATCCCCGCCATGTCAATCCCTGCTATTTCCGCCGACTGCCGTTGCAGCGCGCCGACCGACAATGATGCGCTCGCCTTTTCCGGGGAACCGGATCTGCGGATGCTGCCCATGGACGATATGCTTTCCGTCGATCACGTGTCCACTCGGAAGGTTCCGTGGGATCTTCGGCCCATTTCCTTTGATCAAAGCGATGTCTCCCTGCCTGGAGGTAATACGATCTTCATGGCCACCCCATATCCAGTTGAGCGCTTGACGAATTGTTTTGCAGTCTCTGTGTACTGCATGTGCAAAGTATGTACCTGCCTCGTTTTTTCCAACGAGGTATACGGTGTTGGCAGTGCTCCCGCGCCCGTATCTTGCCATATATGACTTGCTGTATGTCGTAGTTCTTACAACAGACACTAGAGCGAGACCTTCACCTCCCATGTCAAAAAATGGAGCAAACTTAGATCCGTGCCATGGAGAAATATAGGACCTGACATAGAGTTGTACATCAGCAAACCCGGTCCCGACGCCATGTTCATCAACATTGAGAGTGGACACTTTTGACGCAAGGACTTTAGCCTGCTTATTGCACCACTCGCTGTGCCGCTCTGCCTGCGTCTTGTGCACATATTTCCCAGGAGTCGACACGAGCTTAACGGCTCTCTGCAAAAGACGTGACCTGACAGCCACACATCCCTTTTTACCAGACATCCTCTCTTCGAATTTACAGAGGATTTTGATTACTCCTTCCCAGACATGATTGTACTGGAAATGTGCAGAAGACCCAGCCTCTTTCCTGATGGCTTCTTTTACAAAACGTGAGTAGTCAGTGTTGTTGACCATTTGTCACCTGTCCCGCATGATCATGTAGTCATATATATTAGAAAGAATAGAGCGAATTTCTTTGAGTTCTTCAAATGTTTTCCTCGCAATCTGCTGTTCAAACGTTTCTGCGGCAACGAACTCCCCGCACTCTTCGCATTTGTATATGTATCCATTGTTTTTGTTGTTTGGATGATTGCACATCAATACCACTCTCCAAGGACAGACCCAATATCTACCACCTCCACCCTGAACTTTAGTTTGCACATGCGGAATACGTATAGGATGTCTTCCATTGTGCCATTTCCAACCATTACCAAACTCAGACGCTCTCGATCGATGCATTGGTAGATGGACGGATCGCTCTTGACTGCCTTCGATATGCCTTCAGCGATCTCCATGCGTAGCTTGATGGCATCGGTGAATGCGTGATAATTTGCCGATTCGTCTCTCGTGGTATTACGATCTACCATCAATCCATCTCCTTCCCGCACGCTGTGCAGTAAGTGACATGAATGCTACAGTCATTAAAATCAATGACGTGCCTGACATCCGTAAACTCGTGGGGGCACCCCTTTCGTACATACAGCACATCATCACGGTATTGCCGCTCAGACTCATCGACGCGACCTTCGTGGCGAAGCCGCGCGGCCTTCACGAAGTTTATTGTTTGTTCTGTTGTATAGGTCATGATTCAACCTACACCAGTGGACAATCTGGGTGTTTGCTATCCCAGCCGTCCGATTCGTAGTAGAACCAGTCAGTAATGTGACCCAGAACAGCACAATGTGCAAAATCCATTTCTCCGTCTATGCGTGAAAAGTTGCATGCACCGCAGCACTTCGGCATTTCTCTGTCCAGTGTAAGCGAGATCACCACTTCCTCCTTCTTGCGCGCATGTCGAGATCACCGCCGCACTTTCTGCAAAGACGATGCTCAACTGCGCATGTTTCGCACACCTTATTGCGCCCAAATACTTCTTCGTCACACACCATGCACGGAGTAGTCCAGTCGACCCCGACAAACGACGTGTAGTAGCACCAGCGGCAGTAGTGCGCGGATTCTCTTTTCTCCTTTTCTGGATCTGTCTTCATTCGATCTGCGCGCTCTAGGTAGCGCTCCATATGAGCCATAGACTCTCCAGTGGCGCCGACGTGTCTGTGTATCTGCATACTCATGACGCTACCCTCGCTATGGCTTGTACAATGAACACAATGCCGGTAATGAACGTTCCGATGCCAGCAATAAGCGCAACCGCAATAGCCACTCCGTCGCGTGTCTTGAACAGAAACTTACACACGACGGACGCAACAAGTCCAAGTAATGCAGGAAAGATGAGCACGCACAGCGCTCCGAATAAAATGAGTTGAAATAGTGACATGATTAGTCCTTTCCTGGCGCCGAATACACCGGCGTTACGTTCAATGAATCAAGATCGGTTACGGTTACCGTGGAGTTTTTGATCAGATCCTCGGGTGTTATTTTTGACACAGTGCTGTCTCCTCGATATGTTACAGAAGGAATTGCCGCCATATACATTACTACAGTATCGGGCATTCCGCATCCATAGATGACCATACCCTGAGGAATGCTTCTTGGTGCCGGCCGCGGCAGTGGTATCATCTTGATTGCCTCATACTGCTCAAACGATTGCAATGCGCAGTGTCCAGCCGACTCGCACGTCTTCAGCTTCGCGATCCATTCACGCGTCTTCTTGGCCGTCAAGCGCCGAGCGGATGCCTCATTGTGTCCAAGCACAGGACAGAAGCGAGAATCACAACTTGGACATACGACCTTTGCAGAATACTCATCATGCCCTTCAACGAGATTGCTCCGTATCTCCATATTCACATTGCATGATGGACATTTGATTGGTTTGCTCATAGTACACCCATATCCTTAGTAAATTGATTCTTCTTTGGATCTCATGCCAGCGCCTGATCTTCTCCGTGAGAATAGCAAGATACTCCTCTCCCCACGGAGATAGACCGACGATAAACATATCCTCGATTAAACGGGATCGTTCGGAGTAGAGTTCGTTGAGCATATCGGCGTTATATCCTTCAGATAAACGTACCACACGTAGTGTGGTACGCCCTCTCGTTTATCTTTTGACCTGGTAGGATCATCGGACTTCTTAAACAGCGTTCCGTTTTGATATATGGATCTCTGCGATTACTCTCGCTCACCCTTACCGCAGTATGTGTAGCCGTCGCGATCTTTTTGGCGGTTTCTGCCTCGCGCTCCGCCTTTTCTATTGCAGACAGTTCTGTGTTAATTTCACGAAGACGAGCGTTGATTTGATCGACCTGCTCGTTGAGAGCTTTGCGTTCGGCTATGAGTTCTTCTTTCACAGTTCACCTCCGTTTTCCAGGCGGGTGATGGCAACATCGTATATTGTGTAGCATCCGTCGCAGGACATATCCCGTGCCCACTCAAGCGCCTTGATCATACCCTCGCGAGCGTTGGAAACCAGCATCGGAGGAGGCATCGCCTGCTTTATCTTCTCGATCTCTCCGATGATCTGCTCGCATGTGTCGGACACCGGTTTAGCAGCGCTCTGCAATGCTTGTGTCATGCGTTCTTTGTTCGCGCACTGAACCAAATAGTCCAGTATGCGAATCAGTGCTTCGTGTTGAGCAACCACCATTTGTGCCATGGACGCGGTTCCATCGAAATTTGCCACCTCTATTGCATTTAGATGTCGTTCCAGCTTCTTGAGGTCGTCGATTGTGACTTGAGTTTTCAATGGGTCTCCCTTTTGTATCGCTTCCGAAGATGGGTACACATGTCCTTGGGTGCATGTATCATTCCCGTTCATACGGCGTTCTCTCGCTATTCCTGGAAGACCACATTTCGGACAATAGCCATATACATGCTCCATTATATCTCCACCGTTCTCGGTCGATTGACCGGATTATAAGTTTCGTCGCACACTGCTGCGTTTACGTACTTCACACCATCAATCTCCACCATCCCATAGCTGTCATGGATATGCCCAAACACGTGCAACTTCGGTTTGATAATCGCGACTTCATCCCGCAATCCTTCGCTGCCACACGTCCTTCCGTCCACCGAGTCCAGGATGCACAGAGGCGGCTGGTGCGTGATCAATACATCTGTATCATCCGGGATACGCTTCCAAATGCGCTTGTCCATGCACTCCTCGTACATGAACGCCCATCTACCAAAGCGGCGAGTATACGGAGAGCCCCAGAAATGGAGACCTCCGACCTCGCGGCCAGTCTCACACAGATAGCGGATTCCTCGATCTGCACACATCTGCCTCGCAATCGCGGAGTCGCGTTCGAATAGGAAGTCGTGGTTCCCGGCGACCATGACGACGCCGTGAGTATACAGCTGGCTCATAGTCTGCAGCCAGTCGAGCATATCGATAACTTCGATTTCTCGTCCTGTATCAGTAAGATCACCAGCGAACACCAGGAGGTCTCCGGGTGGCAGGTCTATTGGTTCGCAATGGACATCAGAGATGCAAACGAGGTTCATGACTTCTCCTTAATCAATCCGAAAATAACGCCAAGCTCACGACCGATCTCAATGGCCTCTACAAGGTTTTCATTCACTTCTTTGTAAAGTTTGCGCGTAGGCATCCCGATGATGTATCCATTTTCGTTGATAATCTTCTGTACCCTGAGGCGCCAAAATAACTTGCTGCAGCCTACTCTCTTAAACTTGTTCTTCTCATACAAAACAAGCGTACCTCGTTCTCCATACAGAAACCGCGCATCGTTTTTCTGCATTACTCTCAATAGCGCTGTCCATTGATTAAATCCAGCTACCTTATCGAACTCTCTCTTCGTGATTTGCTGCACAGTGAAGTTTTTTTGTATTCTGTAACACTCTCCATTTGTGAAGCGTGCATAACACGGTAGATCTAAATCAGAAGTTGCCACAGTCTTGCGGCAGTCTCCGTCGTTTGTAACGACAACCTGCGCCTCAAGACGCAGTGATCTATTTCCATGCAGCGAGCGATCGGTGCACATTTTATACTCCTCGCACACAATCAATCGCTCTTGGTTCTTCACGTCATCCACGTAGATCCTGTATTTGTTTTCTGCAGTGATTGTTTTCATATTCCAGCTCCTCCTCCAGATATTCCATCTGCATAAACTTGTTCTCTAAACGTTCGTGAATCAACTCCATCTGCCTCAAGACAACCTTGGCCTCAACGTACGCATTGTCGTACGCGATGAGAAGCGCCATGCGATTGACATCATTGCTTGTCGGGCGCCTCTTTATCTTCAGATCTGCGATCTCCTGACGCACACGAGCAATGTGACGGTCCATGGAGATGCGCTCCGGGTTGTATTCACGAATTCGAAACAGGAACGCCTGATATGCCTCCTGTGGATTCTTGTCAAACACCGGAATCGACACTCCACAGACACATGTCAGTAGGTTGTTCTTCTCCGCGTAAAGTTCACAGTTACACCTTGGGCATCTCATTTTTCAAATCCTCCACTGTATACGGACGATTCCTTCCAGCGGCGCGCAACGCAACGATAATGGCGGCTTCTCGACTGGATAGCATAGCGGGATAAAACTCTGTTGCGTACATGCCACGCTCCGCCCTAAAGTCCTCCTCAATCAGCCTTCTGCAGACATTGATGAGTTGCAGTTTTTCAATGTTCTCGACTGCCTGCAGCATTCTCTTGCGAGCTGGAGGGTTCGCGGTATGGATGTGGATCTTTGGAACATGAATTAAGTCACTGTCATAGACATCGTCCTCAATGTAGCTCAAAACGTCGTAACCGTTACGCCTTTCGTCGCCCAGGTCGTGATCCAGCGAAATTTCTGTAATCTCATACCAGTCTCTCCGCAAGACCCGCACACACTCTTGAAAAGTCCGCACCAGCGTCCAGCTGTCGTCTGGCGCGCTTCGTTCGTCGTCAAGATAGAGTTTCATCATACACCTCACAGATAAAATTGTCCCAATATTGCCTATCCACACTTTGTGGCAGACTACTTTCTTGTGACAATTTCTCCACGTTTTCCATAAGTTCTTCAAGCAGTGGCGCCACGACTCCCTTGTAGTCCAACTCTCCGCGCTTGATCTGCAGAACAAGGTCGGCGCGCTTGAGAGGAAGCGTCATGGTGCCTTCTTGGAACATCTCCTGGATTTGCAGCGCAGCACGAACTGCGTGGGATACTGCTTTCCAGTCGATGCCTTCGTTGCTCTTCGCTGCCTCTGCGCGGTGACCAAAGGATTCGCGTTGCTTCATTAGTGAATTGTATGTATACAACACCCTGCAGTTGGCATCGAACACTTTTCCACACACAACGATAGATGGAGTTGCCTGGTTTCCCTGTACTGTTTTTGCATATTTTATGTGTTCGTTTTTGATTGTCCATAATTCTGGAATATCTCGAATGCGAATCAAATCAGAATCATGTTCCCACAGAACCCCCAGCACCTGCTCAATCGCATCCAGCCGGCTGCCACGAATCCCATACTTCGCTGCCTGCTTGCGGGCGTATCCTACGAATGCGCGCATGTCCTTTGTGTAGAAGCGTGAGCGCTCTGAGCGGATCTTCTCCCAGATCGGAGACGTCTCCAGGAGCATGGCGTCTGGCGCGTGCAGCATATCCATAGACACCATCTCGCCCTTGCAGGCGATCTCAATGAAGTTCTGCAGAGAGAAGATCTCGACGTCGACGTCCTCGCTGGTATTCTTTTCTCCGGCTTCCTTCTGTGGGCGCTCCGCTAACGACTTCGGAATACGCCCCAAATAGCAATCTTGTCTCGACGGTAAAAACACGCCTTTGTAATCGTGATCCGACGCGGGGGTGTTCGTTCCGTACAAATGTGAACCAAATAACATGCGAACGATGGTGTTCATGGTGCCTCCCATCCTACATTTTTACTGGCAGTAACCGCCTCACCTGGAGGCAGCGCGTCTCTTTTCTCAAACATTACCTTCTTGTAATAATCTCCAAGTTCCCCCTGAAACATGTGGTCTCCAGAGGGAGAGAAGCGCCACCTGCGTAACAGCGTTTCATAGGAAGAACCGTCGATCCACTCTTTGTCGGTCATTTCTTACACTCACATTCCTTGTTCGCCATTTTCTCAAACGCAGTCGCCATACGCTCCATCTTCCTTCCCTGGCTTTACCAGAAAAATCTTGTTAAGTCCCAACTCGTGCAGTGTGTTTAGATCAATACCGAGGTACTCAGCCTCCGCCGCGCACGGCCAGATCCCGGTCCACCTGGCGAATTGTGGATCGTGCCCTTTGCAATTACACTGCAACCGTTGGCCACCACATACCGAGCAGCTCTGTACATCACATCCAGGCTGGTGCTGTTCACCGGGTTTCGCTCCACAATCGTGACACAATAAAAGAGTTCTCATCTCAATCCTCAATCTCTCTTGGCAGCATTTTTGTCTACCACGTCATCCTTTGAATGGATCAAAGTCATATCGATATTTATTCTTGGGTCTTACCGTAGGCCCTCTTTTTTTCGATATCTTAATGTCAATGCCGTTTTTTCCCGCGAACCTCTGAAGATCCGCAAGATGTTCAAATCGCCAAAAGCGACCGTCTTCCATACGAAGTTCGTAGTATTTAATAACGGATGTAATCGTTGCTTTTTCGGTCATCGATGACTCTCCTTTGTCTCGTTTATGACGACTGTGTGAATCCTTAACGCTTCCTCCGCGATATCCTCAACGACGAACTCAATATTTTTCTTACACCTACATCCGCCGTTTGTCACTTGTCCAGTCGGCTTCACGTAATAACATCCGCCATCTTTGCATCCTTCTGCAAGAATGAGATCAAATTCCTTGAGCAGTTCGCGCAAATGATCACATTGGTGCTTTAATATCTCTATGTTCATTGTGTGCTTCATATCTCATTCTCCTAACGGAAGTCGCGACATCCTTAAAGGTCATCGCGTTCATCTAACACCTGCCTCATGTAATCCTTTAACCACTGTTCCGGTTCTTTATCGATGTGCCTCTTGACTGCATACAACATGTCCCATTCAACCGCAGCATCGACGGCAGCTTCTCGGGCGGCTACATCGTTCTTGTTCTGCAATCCCCAGGCTATTATTCCCAATTTCATCACATCACCCAAGTCGGCCGTTGAATGATAAAACAGATTAATCCATCCGGACGGATGGCGGCTTTCATGGTGAGCGTCAGCAATGAGCTCGATGATATCGTCGCATCCGTCGACAAGGTCCTGCGCGCGATGGCGTTTACATGATTCAATCGGCTCATCCGACAGGTGCGCCTCTATTATATAGTATAAATTACACGGGGTAGGTCCGTAAGTCATCTGGGACCTCCTCATAACCAATAGACTTAAGCTCGTCTTCCCTATTACAGCGCAGCGCAGCTACCTTAGCGACGGCGGCATCATACACAAGCTTCTCTGCAAGGCTTTTAGCATCAAACGCCGGTATCTTTTCTTCATTAAAAAGCCTGGCGTGTAGCTCACTGACCTTCCCGTCACGTAAGACACCGGTTTTTCGATACTCCACCATCTCCTTGCACATTTCGACCAGATGCTCAGCTATGAATTCTTCTTGCATTGTTCCTCCAATCTGTCACAGCAAATCCAGCATCTCGGCTGTGGTGCTTCGTGAACTTCTTTTACACTAATTTCAGACAGAGCAGGAGTCGTATAAATGATTCTTTCCCATATAGCCTGAGCCGCCCGCCGGCGCGCTTTGTTCTTTGACTTTGCACTTACAAATACACCAAAACCTCCCCATTCACAATAGTATCCCGCCATCTACTCCTCCTTCATCGGCTTCAGTCCGGTCTTCTCTTCGATTAATCCAAGTACGAAGTCGAGTGCATCAACGTAGCCTTCTCCATATCTGTCGACGGATTCCATATGATTGCGCATCTGTGCGTAGATCTCGTCCACGATCTCCTGCTGAATCTTCCAGTCGTCAACTGCAGCTAGGCGAACGCACATAAGGATATGCCACATGGCTTTGGTTTGATCGGTTTGAGCGACGAGCTCATCAATGCGTTTGATTACGTGTTTCATTTCCAATCCCTCCGCGCATCGTCGCTCAACCAGTAAACTCTGGCATGATTGTCCTTGAACTCGTAAATCTTCTCTATTTGCTTAAGAAGATCCTCTGCCGAGAACTCGCAATCAAAAAGAAACCGAAGATACACAAGCTCTGGGTGGTCAGCACGCATTGCGGCTTTCGTCACAATTGTCGGTGTTTGTATGAGGTCAAGTTGAACGGGCAACTTTCCCGAATAACCACATAACGAAAGATTATTGCTCATTTTGCCACACACCTCCATACAGTTCCGCCGCACCACGGACAGTATTTCCATGGCGGCTGTATATACTGTCCAGCGTGATGCAATTCCGATATAACGATTCGGTTGTTAATGTCAGACGTGCCTGGTCCGAACACCGGACACGTACAAGTGCGACGCGTGACCACTAATTCGTCATCGCCAAGATCGATCCATATGTCTCCCTGGTTTACAGGCACAGGATCCAGCCCGTCGCTTTCATACCACAAGTCGTCTTCGCTTTTGTATAAAACGATCAACTCATGAGCACGGCCGATTACAAGTACTTCGTGCCCAATGCGCGGCGGATCGGTGATACAGCATCGTTTTTTGTAGATGTATTCTGTGTTCATTGTGCTACCTCGCGAGTAATGGATAGTTCTTGTGTAACAAAGTAGCGCATGACATATCCGCACGTTGGACATTTGAAAACCGTAGGGTTATCAAGTATTGCAAACAGTGAGTCACAGCCAGGACAAATTCTCGCGCTGACAACGAGCTTGCTTTTAATTTTCATGGCGACACCGTGGGCACGATGCCGGTGTGATCGCGCATCTCGTCGAGGGCATGGTCATAGGCGCAGCACTGCCCGTCTGCGATGACGCCGGTGCACTCAATATGGGTGCCGTTTTTGATCCACCCGCCGAGTCTGCATACAGGACACAGTGACCATTTAATGTCAGAAACAGTTATCAATGAATCCTTGACAACTGACGGAACAACGCCGGTGTGATGGGTGATGCATCCAATCGATCCACGGATGCCGACGGCCGCGATCTCCTGCTGCGTGTCCAGTATTGCTCCGTCGGCCTTGTCTCGCATCTCGTCCACCGCCGCCTGCACGGCCTCGCGGGGCACGGCGGGCTCATCGGTGATGTCGAGCCATTGCATGACGTGATCATTCCATCGCGCCATGCCATCGCCGATGTCATATGGCCTATCCGCGCTCATGCGTCCGTCTGTCAGCAGCACAGGGACGCGCCTGCCGATTGGCGGGCAATCGCTCGCGTCCCGCCATCTCGCACAGATGTAGTTGATGTTATTCATGCAGTCCATTATCTTCAACCTCCTTGATGAATTCACTCACTTTGTTAAAAAGCCTTTGCTCTAATTCATACTCCACTTCGGTTTCGTGCCAATGTGTGCAACTCATGCACATGAGCTCCGCTTTTGCGCGTTCCCACGCCATTAGACGCAGACTTTTAAGCACATCCTTCATCCCTCACCTCCCGTCAAAACCGCGGCCCGCAGTCTCACCGCCTCCTGAAACGTACTGCAATAGTGTAGTGTTTTGCCCGTCGCGTCCTGAACCATCCATCCAGGATCAGTTGGATGGTTTGATTCCACGATATTTAGATCCTTGCCGCGTCCAACGAATACGAAATCACCAGGACTCAGCGTGCATACACAATGTGTTCCCTCTTCGGAACATGTAAACAGACGTTGAGGAGGACGATCGTGACCCCCAGTAGGGGCAAAAAGAGTAAACCATTCTCTTCCGGTGTTGTGCCATGGTAATGTCAACTCCGCACGACGAACGCGGCCCTTCAATTCTTGTATATACAACTGCGCCCACTTTGGTAATTTGGACAAATCATGGTCGCTCATCTTTCAACTCCTTCAACCTTTCCTTCGCGTGCACGTCGCAGTAGTACCCGTCCATGCGCGTGTCGAATTGCTCATCCCACGGCCTATTGTCGAGGTAATGTGTTACGGCATAACAGTCCGCGTTCTTTTGCTGGCATCGATCACACTTGTTACGAGATGGGCCAATTGACTCGAATTTAATGATCAATCGCTTCATTATTCCTTCATTATCTCCCTTCTTACTGCCGCCTTATATCTTTCATATGCTGCATCTCGTGCTATCATGTAACTTTCTACTTGCGCCAAAACGAATCCCCTCTGGATTCTTCGTTCTGTAGTTTCTCGAAGAGTTTCGTTTGGCGGAGGAAGGTCAAATGGAGTTAGCTCCGCATACTTCTCTTGGTATCGTTTGACTGCGTCGAGATATTCTTTTTCAAATACATCAACGCCACGAGCCAGGTATTCTTCTTCTTGTTTTTTATCGGAATAGAGGCTCCGAATCGCCAAGACAGCAGGCAGACCTATGACACAAAAAAGTACTACAATGGCAACAATGGCAACAATCACTTCTCCACCATAAACACTTTCTTGGCCATCTCCCGGAACTCATCCGCCTCCGCTGTTGCCCAACTGGATCCACCTCGACAGTTGTTCATATACTCAGAGACGGACATCCCATCATGAAGAAACCGATCATATGCAGCAGCCTTTACGCGTTCCTGATCTGCAGCAGGAAGCGTGAGCGCAAACATAAACAGTTGCCGCCACAGGTCCAGTTCCTTCTGGATCAGCGCCACGATAATGTCATCAGAGAAGCTCTTCTGTGTGTATGGTCCAGAATTGTGAAGATATCCAATCGCAGACATTACGGCATTATGATGACGCTGTGTCTCATCGATCTGACCCCACAGATTCATTACTATCTCTTTGTTTTTCAAAATTGTACCTCCCTCCCATGGATCTCGTAAACTTCCGACCACTCGTCTTCCGGTTGAGGCTTTATAATTACCATTCCGAGGACGTGGCAAACACGCCAAACACCATCTACATATGAAGCAACACCACAATTGTTAAGTATAACTTCTCGATTACCATCTGGTGGGTCCTTGATGCAGTTCCTCATCTCACTCTCACCGTCCCTTTCCATGCATACCTGTTCGCCCATGCCTTTCGCTTCTGGCGTGTTGCAGCCTCACGCCTTAGACGCCGGTTACGTTTTCTGGTTGTGTGTCTTTTCATCCCTCACCTCCCACATCGCAGGCGTTGGCTCCATCTGCGGAAAGTCACCGAACACGAAGAACGCCTCTATGACGTCGTCTCCAAAGAGCTTGCCGACGTAAAAGTATGATTTTGAATCTCCGCTTGGACCCCAGTCAATAAACATCACTCCAACTCCTTCGGATTCCCAACGTCAATCTCGCGCACAGGTCCTGCATCGAGGAAGTGTTGCCTGAGAACATTGTCATTGAAAAGGGTTCCATTGATCCAGGCTCCCTGTGGGCGCATTTTTCGCTTCCTGCATACGAATAAATACTTCCACAAAATATATCCTCCATCCTTCATTGCCTGATTGAGCATTGGCAGGTCCTCTACTTCCACGTCCTCGCAATCGCTACAACCCCAGAAAAATACATCGTTTACGACGATCGCGGCGCGAACCTCGTCGTTTTCATCTACGCTCCAGAACAGGTCAATATCGTGCTCGAATGCGGCACGAACTACGGCTTTAACCTCATCGATGGTTTTCATGTTCCTTCTCCATTTCTTTATCGCAGTACGCTTTCAACTTCTCCAAGAACCCAGCGTCCTGAAATACCTCCTTGTCGAGCCGTTCGATAAACTCAAGTGCGTCCTCGTGACTCACATATCGAAACACGCCAATAAAGTCGTCCATATCGATTTCAATGTTAAATTTTGGCACTTCTCACCTCCATCATCTCGATCAGTCTCGCCCGCTGCCACTCGTATTCGGCGTCCCGTGCGGCGGCACACGCGGCGCTCAACTCCTCCTCCGACGCCTCGCCGCGCGCGTACGCCCGAGCTACCTCGATGGCGCGCCAGCTCCTCGCGTCCGGCTCACGGCCTGCGTTGCGCTCGCGGATTAACGCCCGATCGGCGCAGTCGCAGGCGTACTCGCGCCACATGCGGTCATCGTCGATCACCCGCACGAGCACCCACAACCGATCCATCCATGGGATCGGCGCGTCGATGATCTCGCGGACAGTGCACTGCCCCGACGGTATCAGCGCACGCACTCGCTCCTAGGTGTAACACGGCCCAAGGGCCATGATTTGCTCAACGGTGATGATATTATTCAGCATCTCAATCCTCCCAAATCCCCCGCGCACGGGCTCGCCCGCCCTCAGCGCGGCATTGGCTTTGTTCCATGGGAGCATCGATCTCGCACGGATCCACCATGTCTTCGCAGTTGAAATTGATGTATAAACATGCGGCGATCGCACCGCCGCAAAAAAATAGCGCAAAT
>Ga0265297_10004784_pt1 | contig 21584 bp, 18 predicted proteins | sample Munlanlwell13791_FD_192502 | JGI IMG/M metagenome (GOLD analysis project Ga0265297, IMG submission 192502) | Leachate microbial communities from a municipal landfill in Southern Ontario, Canada - Leachate well 137-91 | ecosystem: Engineered > Solid waste > Landfill > Unclassified | place... | reverse complement strand
CGTCCGGGCGGCGGCGAACTCGCCGGTGGCGGGGGGGATCCAGGCGAAGAACGTTTCCCGGCCGCTGACGGCCGTGGGCGGCCACCAGTCGGCGTCCAGGCCGACTCCGCAGACACCGGTATAAAAGCAGGGGTTGCCCTCCGGCGTCACCAGCCAGAAAAAGCCTTGGCGTTGGACGACCCGGAAGAAGCCGGTCGGGCGTTCCTGCCAGCCGGCGCGGCGGTAGCCGCCGTAGCGGTCATAGTCGGTTGATGGTGCCCAGGCGGCCAGTTGTTTTTCCTCATCGGCCCGCCGTTGTTTCAAATCCGCCTCGGTCTTGATTTTGCCGGGCCAGTCGTGGTGCCGCCACTGGCCGAAACGGTCGAAATAGGGGGCGAAATCCGCCCGCCGTGTCGTGTCGATGATCCGCAGGCTGGCGTCAATGATGTAATGCCGGCCGGCCGTGAGGGCGAACGGCACCCCCCGGGTGTCGGCCGGCAGATAGGGGATGGCGAACACGTCCGGGGCCGGGCGTTTGCCGGAGTCAAAGGTGTAATCGAGGAGGTTTTTCCCGTTCTCGCTGATGCGCAGGAAGATCGGCACAACGATGTAATTGGCGGGGCCGGCATACTCGCCAGAGACCCAGTTGACCTTGAGGTCCCCCGGCAGCGGTTGGAAGCGGGCCGCCGTTTGCTCCGCCAGTTGGCCGTTCACCCACAGGGCGATCCGGTCAGGGGTGATTTCGGCGCGGATGGTGTAATCCTCGCCCGCCCGCCAGCCGTTGCGTTTGAAAGTGTAGTAGAACTGCGATCCGTCGCCGGCGTAAAACACCAGGGCGAGGTTGGCAATGGTGCAGGGGCCGGTCTCGTTCCGGGCCTCAAACCCGAGATTGAAGCCGAGGTTTTTGCCCCAGTCGGACTGGGCGGCCAACGTGAACCGGTGTTCGGCCGCGTGGGCCATGCCCAGTAACGCCAGGGGCCACAGCAGGGCTCCGGCCAGGCAACGGCGGAGGGAGGGATTGCGAGGGGTGTGCATGAGATGTTTGGGAACCATTAGGACACTTGGGACATTGGGGACTCTTGGGACGCCGGCGTCCCGTTTCCTTTTACCGGCTCATCAGGAGATTCCAGTCGAGGCGGGTGCGGTCAACGTGCCCGTCCATCCACAGGGCGGCCGCCTTTTGGGCGTGCCGGTGGTCAAATTCCAAAATGCTTGGCGCGTAGAGAAAGCCGTCGCCGCCGGTGATGATCCCTTCGGTAATCCAGATGGTTTGGGTCAGCGGCCGCGTCACGTAGCTGATGGGTTCCGACAGCGGCGTGCTGCCGCTGAATCCACTCACCCCGTAATTGGAGCCCGGCCCGCTGTGGTAGGCAATCCGGTAATCGAGCAGATGCGCCCACGGATTGGCGGGCATGCCCGTGACGCACGGGCAGGCAAACAGCGGCGACCAGTTGTCGTTGAACCCGATCCAGTCGCCGGTGCGCTGCTGTCCCAGATAGGGCAGCAGATGAATCTTCCAGAGATAGGCGTTCAGGGGATAGCCGCCGGGCGGGAAATAATCCCGGTTGTCCAGCAGGTATCCCTGCGTGGCCAGCCCCAGTTGGCGCAGGTTGCTGGTGCAGGAGATGCCCTTGGCCTGATCCCGCGCCGAACTCAGGGCCGGCAGCAGCATCGCCGCCAGGATGGCGATAATGGCGATGACGACCAAGAGTTCAATCAAAGTGAAACGGTTGCGCATCGGTCGACCTCGGGGTGGGCGGAGATCTCAGAGCTTCAAGCCCAGTTGGTTTTGTGGTAGCCAAGCGCTTGCAACGCGGGTGCGGGGCGCCGCCGGGCTGCAAGCCCTGAGCTACCGCGGGGCTGCCGTCACCGTCGGCGCCGCAGGAACAACGTACCGCCGAGCGCGAGCAACGCCAAGGAGGCTGGTTCTGGAACGACGGTGAGGGTCAGTTGGTCCGCCCACAGTTGGAATTGGTAGTCGGCGCCTCCCGCGTTTCCGCCTTTATACGCCACATACAAGGTATTGCTGTTGGGGTGCAGCGTGTTGCTTGTCCAATAGGTATTGTAACCGGCGTAGGAATAACCGGCATCAGTCCAGTCGGCAAAATCGGGGGCGCCGGTGTAGTCCGTGGTCCGGTAGAACACGGAGAGCCAGCTGCCGGCCTCGAAATAGGTTTTCACTTTCGCGGTGAGGTCGGTGATGGTTGAACCGGCCGGGGCTTCGAATTTGTAGATCATGTAGCCCTGTGTGCCGGCGTTGAGGATCCAGGTGTTGCCGTCGAAGTAACCGCCGCTCCGGGCGTAGTCGTCCGCGTCCGAATAGTTGCGTGGATTGTTGCCGCCGTTGTAGTTGTGTCCGTAGACATAGGCGGGATCGTTGACGGGCAGGGAAATGACAGCGCCCTGAAGGGAGGCCATGCCGACGGTGGCGGCGGCGGCCAGGGCGGCTGCCCAGCCCATGGTTGTTCCGATGCGGTTGAAATTTCGGCTGTGGTGTTCCATGGTCGTTACTCCTGCTTGCGGTTGAAAATGGCCTGCTGGCGGGCCGCGGAAGAATCGGCCCCTCACCAGTCCACTGTAGCCGGAACCCGGGCGGGTGCCATTGGCAAACACGGTGTTTGGTGATATATAACAAGCATGTCTGTCAAGCCAAATACAACACTTATTGACCTGTCAAGTCCACCTTTTATTATCAATATCGAGCATGTGGTGGAGGTGCCGGAGCGCAATTCCACCTTTGTTTTGCCGGACCTGTGGACGCTGCACTTGTTCGATTATCATGCCACGCTGACGGTGGACGGCGTCGCCTATTCCATCCGGCCGGGGAGCATCAGCCTGATCCGGCCGGGGGCCGAGTACGGCACGCGCATCACCGGCCGGTCGCCCCATCTGTACGTGCATTTCCGCCTGCTGCCGGCGGCGGCGGCCACGCCGCCGACCTCCGCCTTGGTGGTCCAGGATCTGACCGGGGAGGACTTGCCGTTTGCCCGCCGCATCCTGGAAAACGCGTGCGAGTCGTTCCACTTGTGGAACCGGCGGTCCTGCGCGGCGTTGTGGGAGCTGCTGTGGTGCCTGGTGGAGCGGACCCGGCGGCAACTGACGCCGCTGGGCCAGCTCGACCCGCTGGAAAAGGCGTGCCATCTCATTGACGCCAGCGCCGGCCAGCATCTGAGCGTGCCGGAACTGGCCCGGCAGGCGGGCATCTCGCCCAGCCAGTTGCTGCGCCGGTTCCGGGCCCGGTTCGGCCTGACCACGGAGCAGTACATCCACAAGACCCGGGTCCGCCAGGCCTGCAACCTGCTGTTCCACACCGAACGGCCGGTCAAGGAGATCGCCCAACTGACCGGACTGGGCAACCTGCAAAATTTCAGCCAGGCGATCCGCCGGGAACTGGGCTGCTCCCCCCGCGCCTACCGCGCCAAGTTTCAGACCATGACGATCCACCGCCGGGTGTGGTGACGGGGAAAGAGGTGTTGGGAACCCCCTTTTGAGGAAAGGCGGTTCCCAAACCCTCCGCCAAACCTGTTTGCTGCCTTTTTGCGGATTCCGCAGGCCGCTCCAGCGCAACAATCCACAACTGGAGCAACAGGGGCGGCCTGCGGAATCCGCAAAATGAAACAGACGTCACTCTTCAATCAAGACGCCGAGTTTGTTCAAAATTTCATGAATGACCGCGCCGGGAAGGGTGGCGCAGAACGTGGCTTGGCGCGCTTTCCAATCCAGGCTTTTTACCTGATCGGCAAGCGCCACACCGGTCACCGGCAAATCGGCGGGCAGTAGAACCTCGAATGGATAGCCTTTGATCTGGCTGGTGACCGGGCAGACCAGCGCCAGGCCAACCTTGCGGTTGTACGCTTCAGGCGAGAGCACTACGGCGGGGCGGCGTCCGGCCTGTTCATGCCCTGCCTGCGGGGTGAATGTCAGCCAAACCACCTCGCCACGTTTCGGCGCATAAGGAGCCGCCATCACCACACCTCCCGGCCAACGGCATCGCCGGTGCCGATCTCCGTATGCCGGTTTTGTGGCGTCACTTCCTTGAGGAGCTGGCGCAAGGAGTAGCGTGGGCGGCGTTCACGGGCAATGACGATGGTCCCTTCACGCAGGGTCAGGGTGACGGACTTCCCCTCGGTCAACCGGGTGTCCGCCGCCAAGGTGCGCGGAATGCGCACCGCCAAACTATTGCCCCATTTTTGAACGGTGGTGACCATGGTGCCCTCAATGATGTATCTACATTGATTATACATTGCGTCATGGCTTTGTCAATGCGGCGGCGGGCACGAAGCGGAGTTCGAGCGGGCAGGGGGCGTTGACCGTGAGTTCGGGCATCTCTCCGGCGTGCCGGCGGGCGCTCGCCCGAAGCGACACGCGATGGGGGCCGAAGCGCAGGTTGTCCACCCCGTGCGGCTCCAGGATTTCGGAATGCCAGGTGATGACGCGGTTGGGGTAGTCGATCTCCAGCCCGAGGATGTCCTCCAGCAGCATGGCGATGGGGCCGAGCCCGGTCCAGCCGACGAAGTCCGGTCGGCAGCGCCGCCCGTGCTCATTGATGGCGGGGGCGTCCAGTTCGGGGGCGTAGCATTCCCACAGGGTGTGCGGCTCGCAGTTTTTCCACACCCGGTACAGCAGGTCGAGGTAGCGGACCGCGATGCGGCGGGCCAGGGCGCGCCGGCCGTTCTTCCGCAAGCCGTTGACGATCATGTAATTGGTCGGCGCCCAGACGCCGCCCAGCCAGTAGCCGCCGTCGTCCCGGTAATTGCATTCGTCATAGGCCAGCGACGGCACCGGATTGGGGCGGTTGAATTCCTGGGGATTTTCCAGGTGGGCGGCCAACGCCGCCGCCTGTTCCGGGGGGGCGGCCTCCGCCAGCAGCGGCCAGAACGAGGCGGCGGTCTTGCAGTTGACGAAGTTGCCGTCGGTGTGCCGGTCATAATAGAACTGGTGGCGCCGGTTCCACAGGTTGGCGTTGAGATAGGCCGCCCGCTCCCGGTGTTGCTGCCGGCAGCTCCCGGCCAGAGCGGTCTGCCCGGCGGCGGCGGCGAGGCGGGCCAGGCTGAGGGCGGACAGGGCCTGCTGGGCGGCCAGGTCGATGAAGCCGGTCTCGGCGCCGTGGTGGTCATGGCGGGCGGTCCGGGGACTGTTGTCCATGCCCGAGGAGCCGCAGTCGGCGAACCAGTAGGAGCCGTCCTCACGCCGCCGGTTCTTTTCCACCCATTCGTCGTAGCGGAGCAGGGGCGGCAGGACGCGGGCCAGGCGGGCGGTGTCGCCGGTGACTTGGAAATATTCCCACTCGACCCAGCTGAGCAGCGGCGGGTTGATCCGGCCCCAGGGCAGCGGATAGGAGTCCTCGCCGGTGGCCAGCACGTGGCTCATGGCGATATAGCCGTCGGCTTTTTGGGCGGCGTAGAAATTGTCCAGCGATTCGATGCCGGGGTAGAGGTCGTGGGCGTAGCGGCAGAACAGGGCCATGAAACACGTGTCCCACTGCCAGACCTTCTCCGGGTCGAACCCTTCGTCCATGAAGCACGGCGCGGCCAGGCCCGGCTGCTCGGTGACATGGCGCCGGGCGAGTTCCCAGGCGAAGTCGTAGAGTTCCAGCCAGTCCGCCCGTCCGGGCAGGATGGGGCGGGGCAGGTCCGAGGGGGTGGTGTGGCCGTGTTTGTGCATGACGGGGGGGACTCCTGGCGGCGGGTATTATATCCTGTCCGCAGGCGGTCCGGTGAGCGACATGCGTTCGCGGTACTGTTCCGGCGGCAACCCCATGACCTGCTTGAAGCGCCGGCTGAAATGGTAGGGATCCGCGTAGCCGACCTCGGCGGCCGCCGCTAAAACGGTGAGTTGCCGGGAGACCAGTTGCGCGGCGGCATGCTTCATTTTGTACTGGTCCACATAGACCTTGGGGTGAAGGCCGGTTTCGGCGATGAAGACGCGGCGGAACTGGCTCTCGCTCAAACCGCAGTGTTCGGCCATTTCCCGCACCGGCCACCACCGTTCCGGCTCGGCCGCCATCCGGTTCAGGATGCGGGCAAGGGTGGCGTGCCGGCCGCCGGCCGCCGGTTTGTTGGCGAAGTGCACGTCGATCAACAGGTTCTGCAGCAGCAGGTTGGCCCGGATCTGGGCGTCGCGGGCCGGCACCGCCATGAGGTCCAGGATCGGCGTCAGCCGCCGCGTCATCCCCATTTCCTGGATGCCGGGCCGGAGGATGCCGGCTGCGCGCAGGGCATCGGCGACCGGTCCCGTGAAGCAGAGGGAGTCTTCCTGGTAGTCCGCGCCGTCGCCGCCGTAGTCCTGGATCATGCCGGGCAGGGAGAACACCGCCTGGCCCGGCCCGTAACGGACCGGGGCGCCGCCGTCCGGGGTCCAGTACAGGCCGCGCCCCTTCAGCAGGTGCGAGAGGCCGTAAAACTCAAACCGCCGCGGCTGGATCGCGAGCTTGGGGGCCGACACGGCTCCGCGCTGGCAGGAAAACAGCCACAGCCCGTACGTCTCATGGATCTCCTGCCGGCGGCCGGTGACGGGATAGGTCACCACCCCGGACCGGAGGGGGAGGTTGCCGGAGGGCATGCCCGGGTGCCCGTTTTTGGCATGATGAATGACGGTTTTATCCATTTTTAGTCTGGTGTTTATAGCTATAATATTAAAAAAAAGGCAAAATACAAGTACGGTTTTTTATGGGATGTCCCAAAGGGACTGAACAGAAAGCCGCCAAGAGGGCGAAGGCTGGATGATCTTGAGGCGGCAGCCTCCCTCGGAGTGTCGGCGGCTTCGACGCCGCCCTGCCACAGGGCCGTCAAAGCCGGCCTGGACAAGGGCGGCGTGGGCACCCGCCGCACTCCAGGGCGCCTGCCGGCGCAGGAAACAAGACCACACAAGGAAAACTCAACCATGGCACCGGTAACCATGTTGGTGGTCGGCTGCGGCAGCCGCGGCACGACCTATGCCCGTTACGCGTTGGCGCATCCGGATCAGCTGCGGATTGTCGCCATTGCCGAGCCGCGCGAGGACTGCCGGCGGAACATGGGCGCCGAGTACGGCATTCCCCCGGACAAGCTCTTTGCCGACTGGCGGCAGTTGCTGGACCGGCCGCGCCTGGCGGACGCCGCCATTGTGGCAACCCAGGATGTGCTGCATGCCGAGCCCGCCATCGCCCTGATGGACCACGGCTACCATCTGCTGCTCGAAAAACCCATGGCCCCCACCGTCGCCGACTGCCGCCGCATTGCCGAGGCGGCCGTCCGCAACCGGACGATCTTCGGCGTCTGCCATGTGCTGCGGTACATGGATTACACGCGGAAACTCAAGGCGCTGCTGGACGCCGGCGCCGTGGGCGACCTGGTCAGCATCCAGCACCTGGAGCCCCTCGGCTACTGGCACTACGCCCACTCCTACGTCCGCGGCAACTGGCGCAACGAGGCGCTGTCATCGTCCATGCTGCTCTCGAAATCCTGCCATGACCTCGACTGGCTGCGCTACCTCTTCGGCGTGCCCTGCCGGCGGGTTAGTTCGTTCGGCGCGCTCAGGCATTTCCGCCCGGAATGCCGCCCCGCGGGCGCCGCCGATCATTGCCTGGACTGCGCCGTCGAAGGCACCTGCCCGTATTCCGCCAAGCGCATCTATCTGCGCCAGGTCGAGCGTTCCCAGTCCAGCTGGATCGGCGCCGCCACCGGGGCGGAGGTCCTGCGCGGCCTGCGCACCCTGCCGTACGGCCGCTGTGTCTATGCCTGCGACAATGACGTGGTAGACCACCAGGTCGTGAATATGGAGTTTGAGGGCGGGCGCACCGCCACTTTCACCATGACCGGGTTCACCATGATGGCGCACCGGCGCACCGGCATTTTCGGCACGCGCGGGGAAATCTACGGCGACGGCGCGCGGATCCACGTCAAGGATTTCCTCTCTGACCGGACCACGGTCATCGATCTTCCCCCGACCGACGGGTCAATCGACGGCGGCCACGGCGGCGGCGATTACCGGATCATGGAGGCGTTTGTCGCGGCTGTGGCCACCGGCGATCCCGGCAAAATCCTCTCGGGAGCCCGCGAGTCGTACGAGACGCATCTGATGGTCTTTGCCGCTGAGACGGCCCGCCACGCCGGCACCGTCGAAACCCTCCCCGACTGCACGTTTTGAATGCATTCACCACGAAGACACGAAGAACACGAAGGCGGAGGACAACCTGATGTACCCGTTGGACGGCCGGTTGTCCTAACCTGCATGATTCATGAAAGGTGGGGGTTTCTGCCTGCTTTGTCCCCAACGGGGACTGATATGTCCAGCCCAGGGTCGAACGACCCTGGGGAAGTCACCATCAACCGAATTCGTCCCTGAAGGGGACGCACACATTCACGTATCGATGAGAGATGTTCGAATGAGAGAGAAAACTCTTCATGGAGCACCCCTACAGGGTGCGAATCGGGGTGGTGGTTTTTTCATAACCCAGGGTTGTCCAACCCTGGGCTGGACACGTGTGTCGCCGTTGGCGACAAAAATTCATGAATAATGCAGGTTAAGGGGCCCCATGGTCCCAAGGGGCCTATTCCATTCGGCCGCCCATCCCTTGCCGAACAACCAAGGCTTGTGCCGTTTTCAACCGGCCTACCCGCCAACAGGAACCACCATGACTCCGCGCGAAAACCTGCTCCGGGCGATCCGCTTTGAGCGGCCCGAGCATATCCCGATGACCTTCCACATCAACGGGGCGTGCTGGCACCATTACGATCCGGATGCCCTCCAGGAGCTGATGGCGGCGCACCCGCTGCTTTTTCCCGGCTTCACCCGGCAGGCGGTGGTCACCCCCGTGCTGCTGCCCAACCAGCGGCGGGCCGTGCCGTACACCGATCCGTGGGGCTGCGTTTGGGAAACCACCGACGACGGCATCACCGGTTCCGTGCATGGCCATCCGTTGGCCGACTGGAGCGCCTTTGCCGGGTTCCGGGCGCCCGATCCGGAAATCACGGACGGGACGTATCCCCTTGACTGGGGGCGCCTGCGTGAACAGGTGGCGCGCCAGCGGGCGGCCGGCGAGCTGGTCTGCGGCGGCCTCCCCCACGGCCACACCTTCCTGCGCCTGCAAGACCTGCGCGGCTACGAAAACCTGATCTTCGACATGCTCGACGAGCCGCCGCCGTTCCAGGCGCTGCTGGAACTGGTGGAGGCGTTCAATGCCCGCCTGGTGGCGCGCTGGCTGGAATTGAAACCCGACCTGATGAGCTATCCGGAAGACCTCGGCATGCAGGTCGGCCCCCTGCTGTCCCCGGCCCAGTTCCGCCGCTTTATCAAGCCCGTTTACCAGCGCCTGATGCAGCCGGCGCGCGACCGCGGCTGCATCGTCCACATGCATTCCGACGGCGATCTCCGCACCCTGTTGCCCGACCTGCTGGAGGGGGGCGTCGAGGTGCTGAACCTGCAGGACCTGGTGAACGGCATCGACTGGATCGCCGGCACCCTGGCCGGGCGCGTCTGCATTGATTTGGATCTTGACCGCCAGCAAGTTACGGCGCGCGGCACCCCGGCGCAGATCGACGCCCTGGTCCGCGAGGAAGTGGTGAAACTGGGCAGCCGGCAGGGCGGCCTGATGATGATCTACGGCCTCTATCCGGGCGTGCCCCTGGAAAATGTGCGCGCCGTCATGGACGCCATGGAGCGCCATGCCGGCCATTTCTCCTGAGCCGGGCGCTCCCCGGCGCCGCCGCCACAGAATTGGGGGGATGCTGTAGCCGCGGCGCTGTTGCGGGTGCACTACAATACCGGCGTCGCGCAAATGGCTGTGTCCCCTTTGAGCGAACCGTGCCGTGAAGCATTTTATGCCCGATTGACCCCGGCCGCCACTTCGTGTAAAGTAAGCACTCTAGAGTTGGGGATGTTTCGGTTGGCGTGGATGTTTTTCCCTCGGGAAAACCGCGCGATACCATTTTTGTTGACCCAAGATCAACCCAGGGGATCATTTTGTGCCGGCATTGCCAGACTCCCATTCCCTACCATGCCGTCGGCTGACCCGATAAAGAAGACACCATGGCCAAAAGCCAAAAACACGATAGTGCCGCCAAGCCGAAGGAGCCGGGGTATGGCGCGTAAGCCTGCGGCAGCTCCGGCGGCGCCACCGCTCTTTCCGCCCGTCTCCCTGACGCCGGAGATCACCGGGCTGGTCGCCAATCTTCCCGTCGAGACCCTGGTTCGTGACCGCCAGGCCGGCTACTGCGCCGCCCTCAACGCCGCCAACGCCACCGGCCACGCCGCTGCCCCGTTCGTCGTCTTCATGCTGACTGCCATCCGCGACGCCCTGGCCGAGGCCGCCGCGGACTCCGCAGCGCCGGGTTGCCAGAAAACTGCCCAGAAAAGTTCCCAGAAAATCCTGGCGCTGCTGCGGGCCGACCCGGAACTTACCATTGCCGCCCTCGGCGCCCGGCTCGGGCTCAGCGGCCGCGCCGTCAAGAACCACCTCGCCAACCCCAAGGCCCTGGACCGCCTCCGCCGCATTGGCCCCGACAAGGGCGGCCGCTGGGAGGTGCGGCCATGAGGCTTGAACGTACCCAGCACCCCCAGCCCGTGGCCAGCCGGCTCGGCCCGCGCTTCTACGACTGGCAGCTCGCCCAGACCCCCGAAGAATCCTGGCGCGAATGCCACCTCTACGCCCGCAACCTCCTCGGCGAAGCCGGTTACGCCAAGCTGCTGGAGGAGATTGAGCCGGGAACCGGCAACGGGAAACCGGGAACCGGGCAGGATGAAGAAGTCGGCGGTCGGCAGTCGGCTGTGGGAGAAGGCAACGCGGCGGAAACAATCGCCGGCCAAGCCCCATACCCCAACTCGACCGACGAACCCGAACGACTCGTCGCGGATCAACCCGCCCCGCACGACCTCTTCGGACAGCCCATCGCGACGGACTTGTTCGGCAAACCGATTCAAGCGAAGCCGCCGTTACGAAAGCGAAAGTAACCTATGCGGCATAGGAGGACGGGAACACATGTGCCAAAACTACCAGACACCAAAGCCGGCTTTACCGGATGAATATTCATAGTTTATCTGTCCCTACGTGCTCCAAAAGTAGTTAGTGTAAACGTTACCGCATTAGGCCGATGCTACGAACTACAATAGAGATATTTGTTTTGGAATATGTTTTTTAGAGGACACACCAAATGCAATACAATGAAACGCTAATGAAATTACAAAAAACAGAATACAAATATATTTTTAAGTCGTAGCGATTATTAGTCAATTAAAAAAATAACAGCGTAGTCATAACACAAGGAAATAAGAAACATGAAAGAACGAGAAAAAATTAATGATCAAGATTTTGTTAAACCAGAACATCTAGAAGGGTCGCACGCATCATATTCCGCATTGCCTTTAATTCAAAATCAGCAAAAGTTCTATTTTGTAACAATTCCCGTATCTGAAATCTTCCCATATTGCTATGTGGTGCGACGCGAGGAAAACCCTAAGGCAGGTTTCCAGCGCGAGTTGAACACTGAACGAGCACTAGATATAGCAAAATATCTCGATAATTCGGTTGGTTCAATTCCAACAAATATCGTACTTTCTGCACAACCTGACGCAGAGTTGATTTATAATTCTAAAATGCGTACTGTACGGTTTAAACGGATACCAAAAGCGTTCTTGGTGTTGGACGGGCAACACAGGCTTTTTGGTTATGGTCTTACCAAGAAAAAACATCGCGTTCCTGTGGCAATATATGAAGGATTAAACCGCCGAGAAGAATCTACGCTGTTTATCGATATAAATACTAATCAACGTGGCGTTCCAGCGGCCCTCCTTCTTGACATTAAGCAGATCGCAGAGCGTGAAAACGAAACAGAAGCAATGCTTAGGAAAATTTTTGACAAGTTGGCGAGTGACGCGGATTCCCCCCTCAACGGACTTATGAGTGCGTCGAGATCCTTGCCGGGAAAGATCTCCCGTGTAACATTCAATAGAGCTGTTTCCGATATATTGCACGGTAACCTCATTACGCGGCTTAGCGAAGACAGGCAATACATGTTACTAAAAAACTACCTTAAAGCACTTGACCAGATTGTCGAGCCCAATGGTATTCTCTGTAAAAGCTCATACTTCGAGGCATTTTGGGCGATCTTCGAGGACACTCTCCAGGTCTCCATGGCCCGCCACCGTAATATCAAATTCGAAAGCCTCCTTGATGTGCTTGGATCACTTAAAAATGTTGATCTTCAGCATCTTGCAACTCATGGACGCACGAAAATTACCAAATCTTCGATTGTGCCGGTTCTCAAGGCTGCAATTGCGGCCCAAGTAGATGTTTCCGAGGATATGGTGTGATACCTCAAGGGCCAATTTACGCGTCCCTCCGGCAACAAGTCTTGGATGCTTTTCCGGATGACGGCGCTTATTCTTCCTTAGCTTCATTCCGCATGAGTGAATGGTTTCGGAAAGCGGCTTATACTGTTACGTCTACAGGGAATAAGACTTTTCATGTGCAAACTAATATCGTTGACTTGGCACGTGTTCATTTGTTTGAGATAGAACTATTACTGAACCATTGTGTTGAACATTTGGCGGAAATGGAATGCTTTCAACGTGCACATAAATATCGTAGCGAAGCCTGGCAAGTTGTTACAATCTACTATTTTGGTTTTTTTGCTGCGCAGGCACTGCTCAGAATGCTTGGAACACCTATCGTATTTATCAAGAAAGACGACTTGAAAACCGTGAAGGAGTTAAGCCCTTTAGGGATCGCACCTGGCGCAGGGACATACCAAATTACAAAGATTCCGACCGTTTTTGCCGCGACAGCAGAGTATAATTTTTCCCGCATTGAAGAAAGAGTGCATGATGCGACCTGGATATGTCTGCTAAAGGCTCTAGAAAAACAGAGAAAAACCTCTTTTCCATCACCAAATGCTCAAGAGATAATGCTTTATGATAGCCTTTCGACACATGTAATGTTTAGAAAATACACCGATTACCGTTGGCCGTCTCTTATTCGGACAAAAGCAAACTATGAACCTGGTTATGCTTACCAAGCGGCAAGTCATGCTAATGTGTGTCAATGCAGCAAAACGATAATACGATGGAACGACCCCAAAAAACGAGGGATTGTTGGACTTCTAAATGCAGCTGCTAATGAATGCAGTTCAAGAAAGGATGATTTTAGTCGTGATGTGCAATTGATGCATGACGTTTCGCGAACAATCTTTGTTCTGCTAAAAACTCTTTATCTTGATCTGCAGAACAGGCGAAAAATGGATAAACGGCCTGAACAAAAAAGGGTTACTTTACTTAAAGATCTTGCTGATTATGTCGTTTAATTACTATATTTTAATGGTGACAGTTTTATTACTTGACTATATAAAAGAATGACTAAAAATGAATGTTCTTTTACTAAAAAGTTCGTTGGCTGGTATAAGCCCTCATCTCAGTGAAATGCTTGATGGCACATTGGCCACACTATCCGAAAAGACTAATCCAATGCGCTACTCACTGGCCGCGCACGGCCTTCGTGAGCTATTGCGTGAACTTCTTGCCCACTACGCCCCCGACAGTATGATTAAAGTTGCGCAGTGGTACAAACCTGACAGTACTTCAAAAACGGGGATTACCAGAAAACACAGAACAACGTTTGCCGTTTATGGATATGTCAATCCATCTATACTTCCGAATGTTTTATCAAAAAACGTGGATGATATAGCACGCGATATTGTTGGCCATTATGATAGATTGTCGAACTTTGCGCACACAACAACAGAAGTTCTAAAAATACCAGAAGAAGAAGCGATCATATTGGTCGAGTCCACACTTGAACTATTCCCTCGTTTACTCTCTTCTATTATTGAGGGTAAAAAATTACTTAATAATGAACTAGAAACAGCACTGATGATGGCCCTAAATAACCTATTTATTAGTGATTTTTTGGGTGAACTTGACATGTTGTCTACGCATACAAGACCGACGGGGGCTGAAGATATAGCATTTTTAATTAAATGTATTGACAAAAAATACGTATATTTTGATGGAACGGGTTCGGTATCCTGTGACTTACAGTATGGCTCGGATGGAGACTGTAGTCGTGGTGACGGAGTTGAGTGGGAAGATTCATTTCCGTTCTCATTTGAAGGACGCGCTAATGTCATGGACCTAAAGTTAACGGTTACAAAAGAAAATATATCTATTGATACAAGTAAGTTCCACGGAGAAAAAGAGTTTGACCCGCATTATGATTGATCAACAGCGTAAATCGTATTTAGCCAGTTTCTAGCGATTAGGCTATTTCCCTCATGAACGGGATCAACCAGACTAGTTGAAATATAAATTTATGCTACGTTCAATGGCCGGTAATCTTTCAGCAGGAACCCCGATAATGATATGTCACTTCTGACGCATCTATTACACGGATGCGGGCTTGGGGGCGGGTTGACGGGGGCAAGAGGCATCTTGAAGGAAGAGACATGTTGACGACGGCAAATAGTGAAAACAAAAAGCGAACATGCGGCATAATGATATGAACCAAGGCGAATTGCCTGGCATGCCCGCCACAGAATCTCTAGATTCATGGGACGGGTTGTGCGCCTGGTTGGCGCGAAACGGGTTGTGCTTTACTTCCTGTGGCAGCTACCGGCCGGATCTCCAGCCAGGCAGCAAGCAGCAGGAGTTCCGTCCCGACCGCGGTGTCCGGACGGCCTTGCCAGCGGAAATATGAGATGCGGTGGAAGCGAGATGCACTGAAACCGATTGAAGAGATATGACAGCCTACAAACAAATTGCCATAGATCCGCAATCAGGCAGTTATCGTATCCTTGTTGATGAAATCGTTGGACTATTTCGAGCTGGACGCGTCGTTCCCTTCCTTGGAGCTGGTTTCTCCAGTACGGCCCCATCTTGTATGCCTCTTGGATGCAAATGCATCGCTCCGTTAGTTACAATCTTGGAAGAAAAACTTGACCGGTGGTTAACGTCTCCTGTCTTGGTTGGCAAGCGTGCGGTATTAATGAAGGGCATACGAGATGCGCCGCTGGAAAGTTTGATCGAAGTCTACCGACAAAGTTACGGCCATAAATCACTTGACTATCTCGATGTATTTGACTCGACAGACGAGCCGAATGTAAATCATGATGCGCTTGCGGTACTAGCCGCTAGTGGGTTCCTGATTAACATTGTGACAATGAATTTTGATGTGCTGATTGAACGTGCTATGGCTACACGAGGGGTAAACTATTGGACGGAAATACCCCTGAATGATTATTGTTTCGGCGTGCCATCTACTAAATCAGGGGGAATGACGGTTAAGATCTTAAAACCCCACGGGTCCATTACAGACCCTATTGCATCCGGCAACCGTGTTTGCCATATCGTTACAGCACTTGGAGAACTTGGTGAACGACCACAGCAGGCCAACATTAAGGCATTGCGCCGGGTGTTGTGCCCACATACAGTCCTGTTGATTGCGGGTTATAACAGTGCCGCTGATTGGGATGTTTTTCCAATTATTGCGCGAATCGCAACGAGATTCGATCGTGTTTACTGGTGTCGATTTTCGCCGGCCGAAATATTTTCGCAGGAGGTCGAAGATTTTCTGACAACACTTGGGCCGAATCGGGCATGCATCGTTGATGGTGATGTTTCCATCTTGCTTCAATCATGTTTGTCTCGATTGGGATTGGTCCCCATGGACAAACCTGTGGTTGAAAGAATACACAACATGACCCAGCGTGCCAATGCGCTCTTCTCCAATTCGAAGCTCAATGACTACGCTTTGGCATGCCTAATGCAGCGACGAAGCCACTTCGAAATATCACGATCTATTCACGAAAACCTTTTGCACGACGCTGCGTTTGAGCATGGTCACCCTGACGTTTATGCACGGGTTCTTTTGAGCCATGGATTTGCCAATCACCTTCCAAGACGCTCGCGGGAGAGTCTTCATTTGACAGAAAGGGCAGTTCAAGCATTTGCGCAGTTGGGCGAAGATTTCCGCAACGAGCATGCAAATGCAATGGTGTGGCTTGCTTACGAATACCTTTGCACGCTCAAACCAGACCGTCTTTTTATCGCCCTTTTCCGTCCCTGGGAATTTATCTCATCGCTAATTTGTAGCCACAAGAAAGCCCGCCATTGTGTGCATCTTGCAATCAGGCGTGCTACCCCTGCAAATCGTCGGCAAATCGTTTCGCTTTCACGTTATTATTTCACGGATTTGGCACACTGCTGGGCAAATATAACCATGTTGCCCATGCCTTGTTTCAAGTGGTTTAGAAGATGGTCCCACCGCAGAGTATTACACGGATACGTCAGTATCCGACGTAAACATGCTGATTACATGCGACACGGTTACTATTGGTTACGCGAATTGGAATGTCGTTTGATTGGGGGATGTCTCCGGACGGTGTCGGGTTGTCGTTTGCGACAGATCAGCTATATAATTTCTGCATGGGACCGTTCTTATACTCGTACGGGAAATGTGGTCGAAGGTGCAAATGCCAAGGTTTATATGGCGTTACTTGAGTACTATAGTTCCAAAGCCAACCGGACTATAATCACAACACTGCTCGACGAAGCGGAAGAAATGTGGAGTGCACCAAAGACACCAAGTCGAAGTGGTCTTCTTCGGGTGATTCTATTTCGATGCCATACGGGATGCATTGGTCTTCCCAAGGCAATGACACAGTTACTATTTTTAACCATTGGTGGATATGCCATTAGGCCAAAGGAAATAAAAGTTTAAAGGTTAGACATCTATGTATGTTCAGAGTCTTTGACATAACCCGCGAGAAGTCGGTGATCATCTGTTCGGCGGAGTGGGATGACCGCATTGAGGATCTCCGCGAGCTGGACCGGCGGGACGAGCTGGTTTGTCCGGAGTGCCGGGCGCCGGTGCGGGTGCGCTCGGGCGAGATCCGGCGCGCGCATTTTGCCCACAAGGAGTTGTCGGCCTGTCCCCTGGCATGGGATGGTGGCACCGCAGTTCACCACCCGCGGTACCTGTTGCTGAATCCCCCGAAACCTGCATGTTCTGCGGCAAGAAAACCGCGGATCTGTGGTCTCGTAACCCGGCCAAGAACCAGTACAAGTGCCGCGAGTGCTATCGGAATGGAAAGTTTTGACGGGACCGGGAACGTTCTACGCCGGATTTGTCTCAGCGGCTTTACGCAGCGCTTCCACAAGCAGATAAACGGTGGTGCAGGGATTGGCCTTTGCCGGAGTTGTGCCAGCGGCCTTACGGTTGTCCTCCAGACGCGTGGCCCGGCGAATGGCCTGCGCTTCGTCGCCACCGCACTTGGAGATCTGCTTATACATTTGCTCATCGTTTTTCTTATAGCGTTTACGCAGATGCTTGGTCAATTTGGGGCCATACTCCGTTCGATCCATGGCGGCTTGCCGATCCTCGAAGTGCAGGAGATACCAAAGCTCGAAGGCTTCATTTGACCAGGCGCATCTGATTTTATCAGCCTTCGCCATATGAATCGCGTTGTCAAAGTCATCGGCGGGAAAGCTGTCGCGGTCAAACACCGCCCAAACCTGGTTGAAGGGGAGGCCGGATGCCCGGCACAGTTTATCGCGCGTCTCTTTTGTGCGGCGCATCAAACTGCGGGTGTTGTCCCCGACTCCTTCGACCCGAATTTCGACCATTCCACGCGGCAATGATTGTTCGAGGGCGCGGAAGTAGTTGGGCTCGGTCTTTTCGCCTTCGCAGACAATCAGAAACCGCGTACGCATGGCGCGGGTTCCATAGGCACGCGGTTCCAACTTGTTGCGGTCGCGATTCCAGGGTTTGCCCTGGTCACTTTTTTTGAGGGGCTTGCCCATGTCAATTCCCCCTGCCGAGCGTCGCAAAGTCACCGAGGAGGGGAACGGCGCCGTAACGTCCCTGAATGTAGTTTTTCCCGATGGCGGCGTCGTTCCTGACCTTGCCACCTTTGGGGAGCTTGAACTCGGCCAGGGAGTAGAGGTCGGTCGCTTCCGCCCGATCCTTTTCAACGAACCAAATCTGATCACGGCGCAGGCCGGCGTCGGAGAGCAGATTGGTATCGTGGGTGGTAAAGATCAATTGCGCATTCTTGGGATTGCTTTCACTGGAGTTGAAGAGGCGGACGATGGCGCGTGTCAACAGCGGGTGCAACCCGGCCTCCAGTTCGTCCACCAGCAGGATGCTGCCGTTTTCTAGGGCGTCAAGGATCGGCCCGGCCAAATGGAAGAATTTCTGGGTGCCGTCGGATTCCGCGGATTCAAAGTCAAGCGAGGTCTGGCTGACTCGCTTCCCGTGGTCGTATACCCCGTGCATGCTGGACAACGAAACCCATTTCAGCATGGCTACTTTCTTTTTTAACTCCTGTTTTCCTTCCTCGGTCATGAATGAAGGTGGGGGAATATTGGCTTCGCGCTCCGTGGCTTCCAAATCTTCAATGCAAAGGTCGGCGTGCCGGAGGAAGGCCAGCAGCTTTTTGTGCTGGTCCCCTTCTTGCAACATCTCGATGGAACGCCCGACATGACGGCCGTTCGGCACTCCAGCATGGAGAGGCCGCGCGGAGCGAAACCAGTTGAGTACGCGGGTGGCGACCGGGCCATTGAATTGGGCAACCACGGAAAGGAACAAGGAGTTGGCGCGTGTCTTCTCCTCCAGGTCACGGCCTTCGGTGAACTTGGCGCCAAGTTGGATGCCGTTCTCGTCACGGACGAACAGGGTGGTTTCAGCACGCACCTTGGCCAGGAACAGCCACTCTGCCGTAATGCGGGTGGCGTCCGCCTCAAAACCGTAACGATAACGAACCCCATTTCCCAAGGAGAACACGACTTCAAACCGGCTTGGCTGGGTTCCCGTTTTTACATCCAGTTTGAACGGCTTGACGCGAATGTGCTCTTCGGCCTGGGTTTCCTTTGAGGAGTTCAACGCCAGCCAGCGCATGAAGGAAAACGCACTCAGCAGGTTCGACTTGCCGCTGGCGTTGGCCCCGTAGATGGCCGCGCTCTTGAGCAGGCGGCGCCGCCCCGCGTCAAAGACATTCTCTTCCTGGCGCTCTTTGATGGGGGCGGCGGCAACCATGCTCAGGCGAACCGGGTTGTGGAAGGAAAGAAAATTGGCAACTTCGAATTCGATCAGCATGGGCGGCTCCTCGGCATTCAAGCGTAACGATCATTCCGCGAGCAACAAAAGTATAGCGCAATTCGCATAAAATACAACAAAATTACGGATTATTCACAAAAAATCACAATCTTTCTTGGCGGATGGCTTGGGAACCATCTTTCCTGCGATGTAGCCGGTCGTCAATGGGATGACCGCATTGAGGAGCTCCGCGAAGCGATCCGTGTTCGCTAGGCGTTTCTTGGTGATCCCAAATTTGCCTTTATTGGTTTTGTTTTCTATATTGCAGATGTTTTTGAATCAAAAACGAGGTAATCATGAAAAACATGATCGCCCATGAACCGGTCGAACTGGCCGAAGCGTTACGGGCTTTGGAGCAGGCGGCGGGCATCACCTGGACGCTTGAGCCGGTCGCCGGGGAGGCGGATGCCGTTGGCACCGTCTCGGCCGGCGGAAACAGCCTCCGGTTTGGCAGTGAGTTCAAGCGCCATGTCCGGCGCAGCATGCTGGGGCGGCTGCGCGAGCAACTGGAGCAGGCCACGGAGCGTCGCGGCCTTCCGGTGATTCTCTGCACCGATTATGCGGACAAGGGCATGGCCCAGGCGTTGCGGGACGCCGGCCTTCAATTCATAGACAAGGCCGGCAATGGGTTCCTGAACCAAGGGGGCATTTTTGTCTTCGTCACAGGGCAACCGAAGCCTGTCGGAACTCGGGTCCGGGAGCGGACGGGGCGCGCGTTTCAGGGGGCAGGGCTGAAGCTGGTCTTCGAACTGTTGCGGAATCCGCAACTGGCCGGGCGCCCTTATCGTGAGCTGGCAGCGCTGGCCCGGATATCGCTGTTCGCGGTCAAGCAGGCGATGGACGATTTGGGGGACAAGGGTTTTCTGGCCCCCGGTGACACCAGCCGTCAGTTGCGCCAGCAGAAACGATTGCTGGATGACTGGAGCGTGGCCTACCGGGATCGCCTGCGGCCGGAGTTGCTGCGCGGCCGGTACGTGGCGGCGAATGCCGACTGGTGGCATGAGGTGGCGATGGGGGCTTTCCCGGTTTGCTGGGGTGGGGAAGTGGCGGCCACCCAACTGGGGCTGATGCGGCATCCACAGGTGTATACGGTGTATGGCCACGGCAATGTCAATGCCTTGATCGCGGCGGCACGCCTGCACCGGGACGCGGCGGGAAACGTCGAGCTGCTCGACGCCTTTTGGCGGGAACCGGCGGGCGGCCTTGCACCGGACCTGCTGATCTACGCCGACCTGGTGACCAGTGGCGTCGAACGAAATATGGAAACGGCACAGGAACTGTATGCCCAGCGAATCCAAGCGAAAATGGCCTAATTGGCTGCCGCAACTTTCCTACGAGGTGGGGACGCGAACGCGTTTGGGGTGAATTATGGCCCCTGGTGGATGGCGTTTTTAGGGGGGGCTGGATGCGAGGGACTCCTGGGAGCGCAGAGACCGGATGAGGCTCGCCACTTTCCGGTCTCGCGAGTCGCTCATCAATGGCCTTGCGCCGGAGTGAAGCGCGCGATTTGGCCAGGCGGGGGTGCCCCTCAGGCCAGCTCCAGGACGGCGGGAAGGAGGAGGTCGGCCTGCCAGCCGAGGAGCGGGCCGGCGGCCATCAGGGTCTGGCGGTCGCTGGGCCGTTGCTTGGCAATGGCTTCCAGGCGGCTGCGCGAGGCGATGACCGGTGGTTCAATGCCCAGTGCGGTGGCGAGGTGGGTGACGGCGTGACGGAGCTTGCCGACGCGCGCCTCCACTTCCGGGTTGCGGACGACGGCCTGGCGCGCCAGCGGGGTGGGGTATTGCGCTTCGGGGAGGGCGGCGGCGCGCCGGGCGGCCTGGTGCAACTTTTCCAGCCGGGCGCCGACGATATGGCGGGGCAGGCGGAAGTCGTGCAGGTTGAGGTTGCGGCTCAGCTGCTGGGCCAGCGCGACCAGGCCGCTTTCGTTCATGATCATGAAGGGGGGGCGGTCGGCCTCGCGGGCCAGGGTGTCGCGCCAGTGCCAAAGCTCGCGGGCGAACGCCAGTTCACGCAGGGGCAGGCCGGCGAAGCCCTTGAGCCGCCAGGCATTTTCCTCGTCGACCGGGCGGTCCGTGAGGGTGGCCGCCACCAGCGCGGCGCAGTTCTCGTCATGCCAGGCGGTGCGGCCCAGGCGCGCGAGTTCGCGCCGGCACCAGGCGGCCACGGCGGGCAGGTAATGGGTGTCGGCGGCGGCATAGTCGAGCTGGGCCGGGGACAGGGGGCGGCGCGCCCAGTCGGAGCGCTGTTCCTGTTTTTCCAGGCGGACGCCGCAGCAGTCTTCCACCAGGGCGGTGAGCCCCAGGCGCGACGATCCGATCAATTGTGCCGCCAGCATGGTCTCAAACGGGGGCTGGCAGGGGCGGAAGCCATAGCCGACGCGGAGCATGCGCAGGTCATAGTCGGCCCCGTGCAGGATCAGCGGCTTGCGGGCGAGGAGCTCCAGCAGCGGGGCCAGCTCCAGGCCGGCCAGCGGGTCCACCAGGTAAGTGCGGGTGCCGGCGGTGAGTTGGAGCAGGCACACTTTTTCGAAGTAGCTGTGCAG
>Ga0265297_10004783_pt1 | contig 21595 bp, 23 predicted proteins | sample Munlanlwell13791_FD_192502 | JGI IMG/M metagenome (GOLD analysis project Ga0265297, IMG submission 192502) | Leachate microbial communities from a municipal landfill in Southern Ontario, Canada - Leachate well 137-91 | ecosystem: Engineered > Solid waste > Landfill > Unclassified | place... | reverse complement strand
GGAGGTGACTTTGTATGGCAAAAAAGAAAGCTAAAAAGAAAGTCGCCAAAAAGAAAGTGGCCAAGAAGAAAGCTCACAAAAAAGCTAAAAGATAGTGTGAACAGAACTTAAAAACCCCCTCGTAAATCGAGGGGGTTTGAGTTTTTTTGGCTTTTTTTACAGCAAAGCTCTCTGTCCTGACTGTTTTATTTTTTTCGGCAAAGTATCAACTTTTCCAAATACTCCGTCATACCCGGGGTTTATTTTAACCCGTCCGGAACGGGTATTTTTTATGGCGGAAAAAATATTTTTATCCGAGATATTTTTTAAAATTTCTTCATCAGTCGCTTGCAATAAAATATAAAATTCATTTCCTATATTTTTTATCATCGCGTCATATTCTTTTTTTACTCTTTTACTTGCGACTCCGACTTCAAAAACTCCGGAAATGATTTCGCGCAAAGGCACGATATATTTATGCGGGATGAATTTATTTTTCGGAATATCATTTTCATTTCTGTCGGCCAATTTATCCGCGCGATTTAAAACTCCGACTGTCAATTCTTTTTTGCATTTCGGACAGATATTATGATGCTTTTTCGTTTCCGCCGGAGCGAAACAAATTTTGCAATCCGCGTGTCCGTCATAATGATATTTTCCTTCTTCCGGATAAAACTCTATCGTGTATAAAAAATTTTTTCTGTCGCCTGTTTTAATAATGCGCGCAATTTCTTTAAAATTTATGTCGTTTTCATTTTCAAAAGCGAACACATTCGCTTCGCGCCCCAAATTATTTAAACTGTGCGCGTCGGAATTGGAAACCAAAATTATATTGTCCAACTTTGACCAGCGCCGATTCATCGGCGGGTCGCTGGAAAGACCTGTTTCTATGGCTTTAATGTGAGGCGCGAGTTCTTCAAAACATTCTTCAATTGAATCATAACCTGATTTGGAACCGAAAATGGAAAACCATGGTGTCCACGCGTGCGCCGGAATCAATAAAAATCTTTCGTCAATTTCCAAAAGTATCCGCAAAATTTCCTTGGCTGACAAACCCATTATCGGTCTTCCGTCAGAATGACGATTGATTTTTCGTTTGTCCAATTCAGCGTTGAATTTTTCCACCGCTTCAATGTTTGGCGCGAGTATCACCAAATGCAACCGCCTCGTCTTATCTTTATGTTTGTAAATACAAGAAATTTCAGCGCTTAAAATAAACTTAATATCAGTTATTTTTAATTTGGAATTATCATCTATATTGTCATTCCCGCGTAAGCTATGCCTACCGGCAGGCAGGCGGGAATCCATTACTCGATTACTTACATTCCCATTTTCACGGGAATCACAATATTGAAAAAGATCCCTCGCGTTCGCTCGGGATGACAATTGATATAACCCACTGTTGTTAACTTCAACCAAACTCTCCTTAATATGTTCAAACCACGCAGGATGTGTAAAATCTCCTGTCGCAACAATATCTATGCCTTTTATCAAACACGCGGCCGCGATTTTCGGCAATTCCAAATCCTTACTGCACGCGCGCGAGTATTTGGAATGGATATGAATATCTAAAATCTTTTGAATCATATATCCAACGGACTTTTAATATTTTTTAAATTCTTATTCGCCACATGCGTGTAAATTTGGGTAGTCTGAAGTTTAGCGTGTCCCAAAAGTTCTTGAATATAGCGGATATCCGTGCCATTTTCGAGCAAGTGCGTGGCAAAGCTGTGACGTAAAGAATGACACGACACTTTTCTCTTTACACCAGAAACGCGCAAAGCATCACTAAAAACTTTTTGTGCTGACCTTTCAGTCAATTTACCCCCTCGTTCGCTTTCAAACACAAAATCGTCGGCATCTTTATTTTTAACATATTTTTCCAACACGCTCGCCACTTTATCCGACAATACTGTTATTCTGTCTTTATTTCCTTTACCCTGACGCACTGAAAGCAACTTTTCAAAAAAATTCAAATCCCTAACTTTTACACGAATCACCTCGCCAACTCGCAACCCGGAAGAGTAAATCAATCCTAAAAGCAATTTATGTTTTACGTTTTTAATCGCGCCCAAAACCTGTCTTACCTCTTCTTTACTTAGAACCTCTGGTAATCTTTTATCCTTTTTCGCTCGTGGAATCTTTACAAAAAATCGGCGGCATAAAATTTTTTCAAAATAAAACTGCAAGGCGCTGTAAGCGGAATTAAGAGTAGAAGCAGAGAGTTCATTATCCGCCAAATTCTCTAAATAGTTTCTGATATCATTCGCGTTTACCGCTCGCGGCCCTTTTCTTGTCTTATCCAGTATGTCAATGATATAATGTAAATAACTTTTGACGGTTTTTTGACTAAAACCACGCAATTTCATCTCTTGTTTTAATTTGACGATTGGATCATGGCTAGGATAACAATGTTTTGGTTCCATAAGCCACCTATGAATTAAAGTTAATGATAAAATTTTAGCATCAATTCGCCAATATCGTCAAGAGTTCGTTTATCAATAGTTATGTGTAATAAATTTTTTGATTATTTGTTTTTTTGTGATTGACGAACGGCGAGGGGGGGGCGACGAGCGAGCGAATTGAGGGGGAATTAAGTGTTTTCTACTGACGTTACGAAAACAAATTCAAATATATTTTTAAAATTATTATATGCTCAAAAATCTCTGGCAAAAATTGAAGGACAAACTAAGACAAAAAGAAATAAATAGTTATGCAAAAGGACTTATTTTTTCAATGAGGACTGCTGTTTTTAATGCAAAATCTAAAAATCCACAAATGGATTTTGATGGCTTGGTCAGATTGGCCATACCACTACGTAGTAAGGACTGGCGATTTTTAAAAAGCCAGAACGATAGTGATTGTTTTGTCTATAAGGATTCGGAAAAAGTAAAAATAGAAAAAAACCATGATTTTGCTGACGTCCTTTGTGCCATAGCAGACACCGAAATACAAAATATGTATTTTGGAACTATCAATAAGAATTACATGAGCGTAAAAGATTCTGGACAATTTATGTTACAAGGATTAGGAGAATCTGAAATGATTGAAAAAATAATAAGAGAAGAACTAACAAAATATTCTAATGATGATCTTAAAAATTGGAGATAAATATAATTTATAACAGATCTTTACTTGTATGCATTTTAAAATAACTACTGATAACTTAATTTCTGACTTTCATATTGAGGATTGGGATTCAAAATCTTTGGGGCAAGAAATGATTAAAATGATACAAAATTATAAAAATAAAAATTATGAGGAATTTATTATTTTTGCTCTAAAAAATAGACTATTTCTAAAACTTCGCTCACTATTTCTATTAAATAAAGAGGAATCAATATATTTTTGGAATTGTGCGCCGATTTATGGAGAAACTGAAAAAGAAGGTCTTAAAATGCTCCTAAGATTAGACCCTGAAAGAAAACAAAATATAAAATATGCTAAATTTTATCTAACTGGATCTCAAGAAATTGAATCCAAAATGATTTCTGTCTTTTATGAAAATGGGGTATCCCAATTATTAGGGGATGCTGGATACCAAGCAAAGGAAATTATGTTTGAAATTGATGAAAATGAAATAAAAGAGATAAGTTTAGACTTCAATATATCGAGAAACAACATAAATGGTGTCTATATTTTGGTAAAAAAAGACGGCGACAATGAAGAGCTGATGGGTGGAACATCTAGTAAAATAATGTTTGTCGGTTTAAAAGAAGAAACTAACGAATTGGATATACTAACAGAAGATTATGTAAAAAATATCTCGTCAGGCGAAATGAAAAAATACATTGGTTTTATCCCTACTTACACAAACGATGAAAAAAAACAAAACGAACTCATAGAAATTTTAACAAAAATAAAAAAAATGAAGAAAAAATGGTGGAAATTTTAGTAATATAATTGACGGCGCCATGGGGCCATTCACCCCTTCTGTTCCCCTCTGTCCCCTTTCGCCATAGTGATTAACGCCCCCCCCTTGCCCCCCCGTGATTGAACAGTGAGCGAAAAAAACAAATAATCAAAAAATTTACAACACATAACAGCCGATATGCGGTTCAAGAAAAAGCGCGTAAATAATTATCATCGGATGCGCTTTTTCTCTCTCCCAAATTTGCCAAAATAATTATCTGATTTTTAATGGAATTTTGGCAAACTTCGCATATCGGCGTACGTTAGGCGTAATAAAATTTTTACACTTTTTGTTTTTTTGTGATTGAGTGATTGGCGAGGGGGGGGGCGACGAGCGAGCGAATTGAGGGGAAATATTGTGTCCCTCCCGTTTATTCGGTCGGGACGAATTATCTAAATATTTTTAATACTTAATTTAATCCTATGGAAATAACAATAAATTGTCCAAAGTGTGGGATAAATAAAATAATTAATGCTTTCCCTGTGCAATTGCCAATTTGGGATTATGAAAAGGGTGAACCCTCTATAAAATTTGAGGAAGTGGTTTTAGTAAAGTGTATAGAATGTAGCACAGTGGTTGGCGTTTATAAAAAATAAGTTATGAAATCAACTTCTAAAATATTACAAATTACTGTATTCGTAATATTAATTTTTGTATTTATCTTTAATCATTACAGACTAAATAAATCATGCAAAGAAACTGAAAAAACTTTTAGTATTATATTAAAAACTGAAATATACATGTGTAAAAAATACGAATTTTGGCCAAATTCTATAGTGCTAAAAAGTAATCCTTCCAGTCGGATACCCGCTGATTTAATTTCCCTATTTATCGGAGCAGGAATTTTTTATTTTACAAAAAATAACAATAACAAATTTAATAAATAACTAAGCATATGCCTTATAAAATCTTACAGGCCATCGCCAAACCGTTTACAACTAAAATCCCCAATCCGTGGGATAAAGTGTGCTTAGTCGTCATACTTTCAACCCCAGTTTATGCTCTACTGGTGATATTGCCCCTTTTTGTTTATAGTTTTATTTCGAAACACTATCTGTATGGTCTCACCATTGATTTAATGAGTTTTTCAATTGTACCTTTTGTCACTCTGGTATTTCTGACATTACACCACATCCTCTCAAAAACAAGATCCACACCCAGATTAATTCATTGGGGTGTAACTCTCATTTGTTTAGAAGTGATAGCATATATTTGGTTTAGGGCGTGGGGCATTGAGCATCTTTTTACTACCGAAGGTGGCACAGGGTATGTTTTGACTACAGCAGATAGATTGGAAATAATATTGTCTTATACCAAGGCGCTATTCCAAACGATGGCTTTAGGTTTGGTGTTAATTATTATTCGAAAAAGCCAATGAAAAATATTTTAAATATGTATTCATAGTATACTAATTTATGTGGAGTTAAAATTTACCTTTATTATCATGGCGATCATTATGCTGTTTGTTAAAATTAAAATAAAATTTATTTTAACCATTCAGCTTATGATAAACTACAACAAATTCATAATAATGGGAGCTGCCCACGTGGAGGGTTGGTAGACAACCTTCTTCCAGCATTATGATTGATAACAGAGATAAATTTGAGTCCACGATGGGCAGTAATGAGGGGTGCAATTCCCCTCCTCCACACAAATTAGCTTATTACGACAACAATACTTATGACAGAAAATATTCCCAATAAGGACGAATGGGTTAAAAAACAATTTGAAAATGCCCGTTGGGACAGAATGGGCTATTGGGAAAGGTGTGGTAAGGGAAGCTCAAGAGTTGACACCTCGCCTGGTGCAAACTACGGATTGTGGCAGATCATACTAATTTTTGTTGGTTTCATATTTTTGTTTGCTGACATGGATAAATATACCGGCACCATTCTTATCGCAATAGGAATAATACTTGGAATATTAAAAAATAGATGCAGAAAAAAATATCTGGAGAAGAAATATGATGAATACTTTAATTCCTCACTTAAATAGAAAATAACTAAAAAATCAACCCACAATAGATGAGGATGCCAAAAAAATCGAACAAAGCGTGGGTTTTTATCCCTTTTAATTATTGTCTTAATACTAAAAAGGACACTGTGGATAAGTCAACTTAAAAATGACAAAAAAGAGCAAAAAACACTATAAAATAGCACTTTCACAGTGTTTTATACAAAATTTTGTATAAAACCTTGCCAAAAGATAAAAAATGTGGTATTATACCTACGTAGTTAATCCACATAACTAATACATAGACATATGATTCACAAATTATCGTTTAAGAACTTCTACTCTTTCTTGGAGGAAACGACGATTGATCTTGTGACCAACAAGAACACTCCTGATACAGATGCCTATTTTACTGACGCTTCCAATAACAAATTAACAAAACTCATGGCATTTATAGGCCCCAATGCTTCTGGTAAAACGAATTTGCTAAAATGCCTTTCATTTATAAGTTGGTTTGTACAAAATTCTTTTTCTGATTCCAAACCAGATGAAGAAATAGCCTTCAAACCTTTTTTGTTTTGCTCAAAAATTGAGCCAAGTATTTTTAATGTCGAATTTGAAATAAATAATAAAATCTACAAATATGAACTGGAATTAACGGTGGAGAAAGTTTTGTCGGAAAAATTAAGTATAAAGGACAAAAGATTTAGAATACTCTTCGAGAGAATTTGGGATAAAGAAAAAAGCAAATACAATTTTAATTTTAAGCGCTTTAATGTTCCAACAAATTTTTCTCGAATGGTGCGGAATAACGCCTCAATAATTTCAACGGCTAGACAAGTTAATCATACTTTGAGTTTAGAGATTATCCAATACTTCATGAGTGTCCAAACCAACATTATTGAAGATGGTAAAATTCCCACAGAAGCATTAGGTGAGGCCATTAAATTTTATCAAGAGAACCCAACCATACGAGAAATGGCCGAGGACATACTAAACAAATTTGATCTTGGCTTATCAAAAATAAAAATTGATAAAATTGAAACACAGGATAAAAAAATTATATATGTTGCAACTGGCGCACATAAATATATAGACAATGACAAGGAAATATTACTACCATTACAATACGAATCCGCCGGTACCAAAAATCTCCTTTTTTTGTTAAGGACAATTATTGTTGTATTGAAAAATGGTGGTGTCGCAGTATTAGACGAAATGGATAATGATCTACACCCATTTATGGTGCCGGAAATCGTTAATTTATTTACATCGAAAATACATAATCCAAAACACGCACAGCTACTTTTCAGCACACACAATGTCCAAATACTAAACAAACTGGACAAACAGCAAATCATATTGGTGGAAAAAAATAAAAAAAATATAAGTGAAGCGTGGAATCTAAGCGATGTGAAAGGTGTTAGAGCAGATGATAATTTTTATTCCAAATATATGGCCGGTGCGTATGGTGCCGTTCCTAAAGTTTAGGGCATATGAATAAAAATATCAGAATACTAAGAAACACCATATTCGCATTTGGAGAAGGCGAGGCTGAAAGGATTTTCCTTAAGCACCTTCGTTCAATTTATTCAGGTGATAAAACGAGTGTAAGGATAGATGATGCTGGGGGAAAAGATGTTTCGTACATTCTCGAGAAAGCGGTTAGAATTCGCGGTGATATCAAATATAATCACTCTTTTATTCTCTTAGATACCGACCGAGAATGGACGCTAAAACTGAAAAGCAGGGCAGTAAAAAAGGGCATAGAATTAATCGGGAGTAGTCCTTGTCTCGAGGGACTGCTTTTGTGTATTCTGAATCCGGAAAGTAATTTTTTGCACCAACAATCAAATGAATGTAAAAAGCAGTTCCAAAATAAATATTTACATCAAAATAGGATGATGACTGACTTTGATTGCAAACGATTGTTCACCAAAATAATTTTAGATTCAGCGAAAACAAAAATTAAATCGATTAGTCGCATTATAGAAATTTTTCAAGGTAATTATTAAAATGGCTATGGGGCATTCACCCCTTACCCCTCTGCCCCTTCGCCATATTGAGCGAGCGAATTCGCCCCCCCCTTACCCCCCCCCGTAATTGAACGGTGAGCGAAAAAAACAAAAAGTGTAAAAATTTTACAACGCCTAACACGGTATATGCGGTTCAGAAAATAGCGATAAATAATATTTTCAATGGAATCGCCATTTTCCTCTCCCATATTTTGCGTCGCTGCGCTCCGCAAAACATCGCATATACCGATACATTATGTGTAATAAATTTTTTGATTATTTGTTTTTTTGTGATTGACGAACGGCGAGGGGGGGGCGACGAACGAGCGAATTGAGGGGGAATTAGGTGTTTTTCGCCTGTGCGAACAGGCAAAAAACAGGTTATATTTATAAAAATCAATATACAAATAATTATATGAACAATGTTATATCTCAACTTAAAACGAAACTTGATGAAATCAATGAATTAACACAGGAACCTGCATATTCATCAAAATATCAAATATGGGACACAACAACAGAACGACTGTTAAGGCAGTGTCTGGACTCGGAAATGTTAAAAATTTTTAGTGGAATATTAAAAGTTAGTTCGTATGCTAGCCAAGCAGATGCAAAAAGAATGTACCTAAATCACTTACAAAAGAAATCGGAAGCATTAAAAAATTTAATTGCGATGTTAGAAACAGAAAATCAGGCAGAAAAAGAAGATTCTGACGATGGACTAACATTCAACTCAATAAAATTAAACTAATTATACATTAGTAATTGTTTGCATATGGCACGCCTTGCTATCCTAAAAGATGTTCTTCGAGATCTCTCCATCCGCTCAAAAAATAAATGCGCTTTTCCTCAATGTGATCATCCTATATTAGACACCAAAGGCAACTACATTGCCGAACTATGCCACATAGAGGCTGCGGAGTCAGGAGAGCCACGATTTAACCCAAAGCATACGGATGAGGAACGTAGGGCATATGAAAACCTACTCTTCCTATGTCATCGCCACCATAAGGAAACGGATGACGAGATATTGTTTCCTGTTACCAAGCTTCAAGAGATAAAAGCAAAGCATGAAGCATTACCTGAAGTAATATTCAACCACGAAATTTTGCTCGAAAAAATCGAATGTGTCCGACAAGAGCAAATTAAACTTGTGGAAAAAATTGAAAAAAGTAAAGAACTTAAAACAACCGCAGGGGTTCCGTTTCCCATTAACGTTACAGGCATCGAAGACGCATGGACACCAGAAGATGGCAGATTTTATGAAATTAAAAACAAAGACGGATTATATTACAAATTTATATCCCGAGATGGCTGGATGCACATTGAACAAACTTTATCAGATGGTGCTATTGCATACTACGAAGTGAACGAAGCAGGAAGTGTAAGAAAATCTAAAATGCCATACCCCATAAATGAATATCGCGTTGAAATTCCCGAATCCCTTATTCTTAGTAAGACATCCATTAAACCAACCTTAGGAACTCGTGCAATTCTAACAACATTGAAATGGTCTATCGGCACTGTAACTGAACATTTTCAGGGTGACATATTTGTAGGTGCAGATTGTAATGCTCGCTGCACCATCAACCATAAAACAAAAACAATTAGTGTGTTGGAACCCAAAACTATTTAAATTTTTACAAAATAAAATAGCGGCTTAAAGGTGGTGTCTGCCCTTTAATTACCCCTCTGTATTACACCTGATTGAACGACGGACACAAAAATGATAGAATACCCATATAAAATAATATGACCGAAGCTGAAGGGATATTACAACTTCAAAACTTTTTTGGCATAAATCCTATTTATTCTAGGACTGTTTATGATTTGGCCGATAAAGCCAATTTAATAGAAGATGCGACCAAAATAATAAGCGAAAGGCCAAAACCATTTGTAAAATGGGTCGGTGGCAAACGACAACTCTTAAAACAATTTAAAAACTTGAATTTATACCCTCCACACGACTTTAATCCAATAAAAAACACCTATTTTGAGCCTTTTGTTGGTGGTGGGGCAGTTTTTCTTGATTTGTTACCCAAAAGAGCTGTTTTGTCCGATTTAAATTTTGAACTAATTACTACTTATAAGGTAGTAAAGGATGACGTTAATAAATTGATAAAATTACTTAAAACATACAAATACGACAAAGATTTTTTCATGAAAATTAGAAGTAAATCTACTAAAGATTTGTCAGATGTCCAAATTGCAGCAAAATTTATCTATTTGAACAGAACTTGTTTTAATGGATTGTATAGAGTTAATAGCAGGGGCGAATTTAATGTCCCGTTTGGTAGTTACAATAACCCATTAATTTGCGACGAGGATAACTTGAAAAAAATATCGCTGGCTCTTAAAAATGTAAAAATATTTAACGAAGACTATAAAAATGTACTAAAAAGAGCCAAAAAAGACGACTTTATCTATTTTGATCCTCCTTATTACCCAGTAAATAGGACATCAAGTTTTACAGGATATACAGCAGAAGGGTTTTTTGAGAAAGAACAAACCGAATTACGAGATTTGTTTGTTGAACTACATGAACGTGCCTGTTTTGTAATGTTATCCAACTCAGATACGCCGTTTATAAATCAGCTGTATTCAAATTTAAACAAAAAAATCCAAATTCACAAAATTGAAGCTAATCGAAATATCAATTCAAAGGCTTCTGGAAGAGGTAAAATTAATGAAGTTTTAGTAACTAATTATTAATATTATGCCAGTACTTGGTGGAACGGGTGGAGGAAATACAATAACTGGTCTCAATTTTGAAAGAGAAACTGATATTTTGACTTTGCTGCAATCAAAAAATGGATACTCAATTGAAAGAAATGTGATTTATTTTGAGGGTAACGAGGTTGCTCGAAACTTTAGAAAACATGCGCTATATAGATTTTTAAAATCAAAAAATGTTGACTATACAACAATTATTTCTAAAAAACTTTTGCCGGATGACGCAATGTACGTAATTGTCAATAACACGTTGTTTATTATTGAGGTCAAATTTCAGAGGGTTGCTGGATCTGTTGACGAAAAATTGCAAACCTGTGACTTTAAGAGAAAACAATATACTAAATTAATGGCACCATTAAACATTGAGGTAGAATACATCTACATTTTAAGTGACTGGTTCAGAAAACCAGAATACAAAGATGTTCTTGATTATATAATATCTGTGGGTTGTCAGTATTACTTCAAATATTTACCATTACAAAAACTTGGATTACCTCTACCCAAAGGTGTATAAACATGGCTAATACTCAACTAAAATTACATCCGGATACTTTTGATTTGGAATGCACGACTGTTTGGTCATTTCCACGTCGCGGAAGTTGGGCCACTCACAAATCAGATTGGCGAGGAAACTGGGCACCAGAAGTGGTGCGTAATTTGATTTTGCGTTACTCCAAAGAAAAAGATCATTTGTTAGATTGTATGATTGGCGGCGGGACAACCGCTATTGAGGCAAAAATATTGAACAGACATATTACATGCGTCGATGTAAACGAAGAAGCTTTGGAGAGAACAAAAAAGTCTTTAGAATTTAAAGTTGAAAATACAGCAAAACAAAGAATAATAAAATGCGACGCTCGAAACATGGAGTTTATTAAGGACGGAGAAATAGATTTTGTACTTACTCACCCACCCTATGTTGATATTGTAAAATATAGTGAAGGTAAAATTAAAACAGATTTATCAAACATACACGATATAGATGAATTTGTTGGAGAAATAGGTAAGGTTGCCAAAGAGTTACATCGTGTTCTAAAAACAGGAAAATATTGCGCGGTTTTAATGGGCGACACACGCAGAAACAAAATGTATCAACCGCTGGCTTTCAAAGTTATGAGCAAATTTTTAGATTGTGGCTTTCAATTAAAAGAAGACATAATTAAGAAACAACATAATTGTAGTGCTACTGGTTTTTGGGTCAAACGTTCGAAAGAAAGTAATTTTCTTTTGATCATGCACGAGCATCTATTTATTTTCCAAAAATAATTTGGATGTGAACGAATGGCTACAGGGACCATTCACCCCTTTTGTTCCCCTCTGCCCCCTTTCGCCATAGTGATTAATTGACGCCCCCCCCCTTGCCCCCCGTGAGTGAACGAAAAAAAACAAATAATCAAAAAATTTACAACACATAACAGCCGATATGCGGTTCAAGAAAAAATGTGATAATAATTTTCAATGGATACACTTTTTCTTTCACCCATATTTTTACTCCCTTTGGTCGTAAAAACATCGCATATCGGCAAACGTTATGTAAAATAGTAAAAGCCAAAATCCTATCGGATTTTGATATTTGGAGGAAAATTTATTATAATTTAATCAGAAATAAAATTTTTATATCCGATAACACAAAATATGCGGCTACGATAAAATTCCTTTTTATGTTTGGGGTTTAAAAATTCTGCGCGTCTGATCGTCTGTTAATACTTGTCCTTTAATGATGAATTCAAAATATAATCAACTTAATTCTTAACCATAAAATTATATGGAACAAAAAAAATATACAACCGTTATTATGGCTGCAATTATCATCGTTATCATAGCTGGTATCATTTATATTTGGCGAGGTCAAAAACTAATTACTCCTGACACAACTAACCATAATACGAATTTAACCGCTTGCGGAGATTTTCCGCGCTCATCCAACGACGGCGGACCAACATCGCGATATTTTGTTTGCAGGAATATAAACACCGGAAATTGTTATTATAAAACTTCTTACTTTGAACAGATCAATGGATGCGACCCCAAATTCAGCGGCGACAACCCATACGGCAACGAGGAATGTTTTCAAAGTTTAGTTGATGTATATAATTTTAGCGGTACTTTACTGGAAAAAGGTAAAGATGGTTATCAAGCAGAAGATAATTGCGCGAATACAACACAGCAATATTTTGAAGCCAAGATTAAAAAGTAACGCGCCAAACCAAAAACCAAATCACGATTTACTCCACCGAGCGAAAATACCGCATGGCAACAGCCGCTCGCCTTTTGATTCCGCGATAGTCAATTCCCCTTTTTCAATCTCTCCGCCGTATTTCTTTTTCAATGCCAATAAATTATTTTCATACGCGATGGACGAGTATCCGGAAGCATAACCGTTGATAAGAAAAAACAACGGGTCGTCAGACAAAATTTGTTCGCACAACTCCAACAAATTCAAAAAATCCTCTTCTATTTTCCACATCTCTTTGTTTGGTCCGTGCCCAAAAGCGGGCGGGTCCATAATAATTCCGTCATATTTTTTTCCGCGCTTTATTTCTCGGCGAACAAAAGTCGCAGCGTCATCCAAAATCCAGCGAATCGGTTTATCGGCAAGTCCTGATAATTCAGCGTTTTCTCTCGCCCAGCCGATGGCTGTTTTAGAACCGTCAACATGACATACATCGGCGCCGGCTCTCGCCGCCGCGAGCGTGGCTCCGCCTGTATAGCCGAATAAATTAAGCACGTTGATATGTCTGCTGGCTATGGACTTTTGACTATGGATTAGTTTATAAATCCAGTCCCAATTACTCGCCTGCTCCGGAAATAAACCCGTATGTTTAAAAACAGTCGGCCGAATCCAAAATTTCAAACTACCAAACTCAATTTTCCATTTTTCCGGCACACCGGGTTTTAATTTCCAAAAACCGCCTTTGCTTTCATGCGAAAAAACAGCGTCAGCTTTTTGCCACGCTTCTTTTTTTAATCTTTTCGGCCACAATGCCTGCGGGTCCGGACGGGACAAAACATATTTTCCATAGCGTTCCAATTTTTCGTTTTCTCCACTGTCCAAAAGCTCGTAATCGTTTTCCGCGCGCGTTGTCAAAATTGTTAAATCAGACATAATTTAGACTTAATTCAAATACATTTTTCTTTTCTTCCCAATTTTCTTTTTTACCAAATTTCTTTTCCAATAATTTTAAAACACAATCTTCTCCGCAAATCTTTTTCTCAATCAAAATTTTTGCCAATAAACCCAAAAAGAAAATATTATAATTTTGCGGTTTTACCGACTGTTTTTCCAAATTTTTTTTATAATCTTCAATATTCAGCATCTTCACGTTTTCTTTTTGATATTGTTTTGTTCTGTTATCAGCTTGCTTTGACAACATCGCCAAAATATCCGGCATTGAAAATTTTGGGTATGTGATTTCTTTATCGCCGATTGTAATGTAAGACAAAGAAACCCCGCCGCGTTGTTCCAATCCGTAATTTGGGATATGATTCACAAAAAAACCGTTCTCAAACGCGGCCTGGCAAATTATGTCTGAAATTGTTTGCACTCCCTGTCCGCCGTCTCCGGCAATAAGTATTTTGATTAACATATGCGTATGTCATTGCGAGGAGTCGTAGACGACGCGGCAATCCAATAGTTAAACTTGGGATTGCTTCGCTACGCTCGCAATGACAATTATATTTCACCGATTTTAAAAACTTTTTTTAAATTTTCCAAATATTCCAAAGTTTCTCGCCCTTTGGTGCGCCAATTCGTCGGACAAAAAGACAAAAACTCAACCAAAGAAAAATGTCCCGCCTGTTGCGTTTCAATCGCTTTTTTAATAAATTCGCGCGCTTGTTTGATATCATTCACGGCCACGCGCGCCAAAAATGCTTTTGTATTCGCCACCTGTCGTATGAGTTCTGGTCCTAAAATAGGAGCGCTTTTACAACCCTCTGGGTCGGTAATTGTTTTTTGTCCAATTAAAGTTGTTGGCGCAGTTTGCCCTCCGGTCATTGCGTAAACCGTATTGTTTACGACTAAAACGGTAATCGGCTCATCTCTTTTCGCGGAATGTAATAAACTTTGCAGACCGATTGCATACGCTCCTCCATCGCCTGTGTATCCCAAACAAATTGAATCTTGCCTCGCTTTTTTAAATCCTACCATTGTCGGACTCACGCGCCCGTGATGAGTGTGGAAAGTGTTAATTGGCAAAAAATTTATTGCCAAAAGAGAACATCCTATATCCAAACCTAAAACAGCTTGCTTTGATAAACCCATTTCTTCCAAAGTTTTTCCCAACGCCAAAAGAACAATCGGATGTCCGCAACCTGCGCAAAATTTTGATGGAGAATTTTGATTATTATCATTCATATCTCATTTAATTCATTGTTCATAATTTATATTTCCCCGCTCACGACTCGCAATCCCGCGACAAAATCAACAATCGCTTCGGTTTCAATACCCAAACCGGGATATTGCATATACGCGAACTCGGCGCAAATTTCCGGAGCAATTTGGTCGCGAATTATTCTCGCGAGCTGTCCCAAACTTGATTCTACCACGACTATTTTTTTCACGCTTTCCTGTCCGGCGATTTTATCCAATTTTTTTCGCGCCAAAGGCCTTAAAGTAATCGGACGAAAAAGTCCGGCATTGATTCCTTTTTTTCTCAATTCATCAACCGCTTCTTTTGCCGCGGCGCCGACAATTCCGTGCGCGACCAATAAAATATCCGCTTTGTCTGTTTGATATGATTCGCAATCGGCTATGTCTTCCGCGACTTTTTCAAAATCATCTTTTGCTAATTTTATTTCCTGATAAAGTTCTTCTTCAAAAGTATAGATATTCGGCCAATGAACAACGCTGTCTTTCGGCACCAAAGCGCGCGGCGAAATATTTTTAATTTCTCCAATTTTTGCGAAATCAATCACGCCTTTGGTTTTAAGCAAATAACCGTCAGTTAAAATTATCGCCGGAAAACGATAATGCCAAGCGTCGTTAAACGCCTTCCGCGTAAATTTATAAAGTTCGGATAAATTAGAAGGGGAATAAACAAAGCGCATACCTTCGCCGTTTCCTCCGAAACACGACAAAATAACTTCTTGTTGGGAATAAATAACCGTTCCCGAAGATGGACCGCCTCGCTGAGCCGCCACCATTACAAACGGCAAACGCATTCCTTCTGCCATAGAAAGACCGTCTTGCATTAAAATATTTCCAGGACCAGAAGTCGCGGTGAACGCTTTTTCACCGCCCAAAACAGCTCCGCAAAGGGCAAAACCGGCCGCTATTTCATCTTCGGTTTGCAGATATTTTTTTCCGCTATTTATCCAACCGCTCAAAATTTCCGAAGCCGGAGTAATCGGATAACCAAACATAAAACCTGCGCCCGAATCAATCGCGGCTCGGACAAACACCTCTGAGCCGGTTAAAAATTGTCTTGAATTTACCATAAATTTTTTAAAAAAATATTGCCTTACGATTGCTGCGCGGATATTATTTTATGTTATTTTTTCTTCTTTCCGCTTCTTCTAGTTCTTCTTTCGTGTTTACTCCCCACCACTCATTCGGGTCTTCAAGTTTTACGAATTTTATCGGCGCGTTCATCTCTCTCGCCATTGACACCGCGGCCGGCAATCCGAATTCTCCCAATTTTCTCATTTTCGGCATACGCGGAAAAATTTCTTCAAACCAGTTTCTGTCAAAACAAAACGTTCCCGTGCTGATTTCTTTTATTTTTTTCTGTTCTTCCGTCAGATATTCTTTTTCAATTATTTCCGCTCGTCCGTCCTGGTACCTGATTATTCTTCCATATTGAACCGGCGATTCAATCTCTGTCGTCAATAAACTAAGAACATTGCCGTCTTTTTTGTGATTCGCGAAAAAATTTTTAATCGTTTCCGGACGATAAAAAGCGCTGTCATCTCCGTTTACAACCAAGACACGCTTTACAAAACTCGGTAAAACTTTGATCCCCGTGTAAGCGGCATGCGCGGTGCCAAGCTGTTCTTCTTGAACCGCGTAAGAAACTTCATCTCCAAAATAATCCATCAATTTTTCTTTTTGAAAACCGATAACCAAACATATTCTGTCTTTCTTAAATCCGATTTTTTTGCAAGTTTCAATAAAATAACTTATTATCGGCTTGCCGCCCACTTTTATCATCACTTTCGGCATATCCACGCAGTTAAGGCGGGTGCCTTTTCCGGCGGCCAAAATTACTATGCCGGCATCTTTGAGAGAATTGGAAAAAACATTCATACTAAATTTTAATTTCATTATTTTAACGCTATGTCGGCCAATTCTTTAAATCTTTTTTTAACTGTTTCATCGGCGAATTTTCGTTTTTGTTCCATCTCATCGTAATCCCCGATTTCTTGCCACACAGCTCTGCCGGCGAGAAAACCTCCTGCTCCGTTTGAAATAGCGTCTTTCAGTTGATTTTTAAAAACATCATATCGCTCTCCGCGCGTGAGAAGTATCCACGGAGTTTTGCCGACAAGTTCGGTAATTTTTTTACATCCTTCCGCGTCTCCCGGGTATTCAAGTTTCCAAACATTCGGCAAAACATCGGCCTTCAAAAACATTTCCAAAGATCTTAAAATCCATTCGCCTCGGCTTTTGTTCAATTCTTCATTTCCGTATGTGACAATTTCCAAAAAAAGAGGCATATCGCCATTATGAGCGTCCTCCAACGCTTTCCGCGAGGTTTCAATTTGAACAGCGCGATTTTTCGCCGCCGGGTTGAAATACACCAAAATTTTTGCTCCGGACGCGCCTTGTTTTTTTAGTTCCTCGGCCGTGTATTGTAATTCAGTAAAACGCTCGCCGGATGTTTCCTGGTAACCAGTTTTTTCCAAACAAATCAAATACGGCTTATCGGCTCCGGATTTTTTGTAGGCGGGAACTCCGAAATCCGGGTCCAGCAACATTCCGCTCACAGTTTCGTTCGCCGCGCCGATGATTGCCGCTTTGGTTGAAACAACATCTTCGTATTTCGCGGACTCCGGATTATTTTTATTTACGTATTTTTTAAAACTGCCGCGGTGGTCCAACGCGAGCATAAGAAATTTATTTTGTATTTGAAATTCGCGTAAATCCATATTATAAAATTATTAACTACTTACAAACTGCGAAAGGTATAAAAATACAAAAAAATGAATTATTTTTTTCCTTCCCACTCTTCCAAAAATTCTTTTATGAATTTTTTTAAGAATTGCGAACGCTGACCGGCGATGTTGCGCGCCGTTTTTGTGTTCAACATTTTCGGAAGTTTTAAAACTTTTTCAAAAAAATAATTAAAACTCGTGCCTTCTTGTTTGCGTTTTTGATAATCAGCTTTGCTTAATTTTTTTCGCGGTTTCCTTTTCGGGTCGTGTATCATTCTTTTGATGCGTCCGCCAGTGGCAAAAGTGCGCGCGATACCGATAGCGCCCAACGCGTCCAACCAATCCGCGTCTTGTATGATTCTGCTTTCAATTGTTTTAGGCGTTTTTGTTTCGTCCCCGTTGTATTGCGCTTCGGAAACGATTTGTAAAATTTTTTCCTGTTTTTTCGGTTCTATACCCATCACATCCATCATGCCGTGCAAAACCAAAGAACCTTTGAATTCGTTGAATTCATATTGTTTGTAATCGCCAAGATCATGCAACAACGCGGTTAATTCTATCAATTCCAAATCGCCGCCCTCTTCAATCTGCAATCTTTTTGCCATTTTCCAAACCCTCTCCACATGATACCAATCGTGACCAGTCGCTTCATTATATAATTTTTTCTTTACAAACTCCGCGGTTTTTTGAACAAGATTATCGCGCATAAATTTAAAAAATCACAAAAATCTGCCCTTAGATTATCACATTTTTATTGTTTAAGTCAAACAAAAATTTTGGCAACAAAAAAATTGAGTACAAGGTTCTCGGCATCGGCCTACTTTTGCCTTGCGGCTATCATCAGCGCTGACCGGCTTAACTTCCGTGTTCGGGATGGGAACGGGTGTGACCCGGTCGCTCATGACACCGAGAACTTCATACTCAATTTTGTTTTATAATGGCTTTCCGCCAAAGGCGGACCCGCCTCTGGCGGGAACTTCCGTGTTCGGGATGGGAACGGGTGTGACCCGGTCGCTCATGACACCGAGAACTTCATACTCAATTTTGTTTTATAATGGCTTTCCGCCAAAGGCGGACCCGCCTCTGGCGGGAACTTCCGTGTTCGGGATGGGAACGGGTGTGACCCGGTCGCTCATGACACCGAGAACTTCATACTCAATTTTGTTTTACTTAAAAGGGTGCAAAAAGCACCGCTTAGCGCTTTCGTAGTATGCTTGACTTATTAGTACGCCTCTGCTCAGTTTATTACTAAACTTACACATAGCGCCTATCAACCTTGTAGTCTACAAGGAGTCTATGACGAACATTAATCTTGAAGACGGCTTCACGCTTAGATGCTTTCAGCGTTTATCCGTGCCGAACGTAGCTACCCAGCAATGCCCTTGGTAGGACAACTGGTACACTAGAGGTTCGTCCGCTCCGGTCCTCTCGTACTAGGAGTGAGTCTTCTCAATGTTCAACGCCCGCAACAGATAGGAGACCGAACTGTCTCACGACGTTCTGAACCCAGCTCGCGTACCGCTTTAATTGGCGAACAGCCAAACCCTTGGGACCTTCTTCAGCCCCAGGATGCGATGAGCCGACATCGAGGTGCCAAACCTAGCCGTCTATGTGGACTATCGGGCTAGATCAGCCTGTTATCCCCGGAGTAGCTTTTATCCGTTGATCTTCCACCTTCCTATATAGGATGGTCGGTTCACTAACTTCCGCTTTCGCGACTGCTCGGGTTGTAGCCCTTGCAGTAAAGCCAGCTTTTGCGTTTGCACGTCCAGCTCGATTTCCATCCGAGCTAAGCTGACCTTTGTAAACGCCTCCGTTACATTTTAGGAGGCAACCGCCCCAGTTAAACTACCCACCAGACACTGTCTCCTCCGGCTGATTCAAGTCGGAAGATTAGGCATAAAATTAAGTAAGGGTGGTGTCTCATTGTCTCCCGACTAAGTCGGGATTCCACCTACTCTGAACATATTTAACCTTATACCAATGCCAAGTTGTAGTAAAGCTTCACGGGGTCTTTTCGTCTAGTTGCGGGTAGAAGGCATCTTCACCTTCCTTGCAATTTCACTGAGTCCCTCGTTGAGACAGTCCTCAAATCGTTATACCATTCATGCGCGTCGGAACTCACCCGACAAGGAATTGCGCTACCTTAGGACGGTTATAGTTACCGCCGGCGTTCATCAGCGCTTCAGTTCAAGGCTACGCCGCACCTCGCTATGCTCGGGCGGAATTTCCAAATTCCAATTTCCAATGATCAATTATTGTGTCCGGCTCGACCGGACTCTTAAATTGAAAATTGGTAATTGAAAATTGGTCATTCCGTACCAAACGCAGTGAGGTACGGCTCACCTCTCTCTTTAACGTTCTGACACTGGCCAGGCATCACCCCCTATACTTCAGCTTACGCTTTTGCAGGGAGCTGTGTTTTTGGTAAACAGTCGCTTGAGGTCTTTTGTTGTAATCCAACCGCACCTCGCTATGCTCGGGCGGAATTTCCAAATTCCAATTTCCAATGATCAACTATTGTGTCCGGCTCGACCGGACTCTTAAATTGAAAATTGGTAATTGAAAATTATATTGGTCATTCCGCGTCAAACGCAGTGAGGCGCGGTCGGACAGGCCTTATCCCGAAGTTACGGCCGCTGTATTGCAGAGTTCCTTAACGAGGGTTCTCTCATACGCCTTAGTCTACTCGACTTACCCACCTGTGTCGGTTTACGGTACGATTACATGCAGCTTAACGATTTTTACCTTTTCTAGGCACCTTGTTATTTTAAGTTGACTCCACCCGAGGGCTTCGTCTCTGCCTTGCGGCGCGCGTATAACCAAAACACGCTTAAAAATTAAAGATGCGCAGTAAAAACCAAACTGCATATAGCGCTGGAATATTAACCAGCTCTTCCATCGGTTACCCCGCCTTGCGACGGGCTGGCCTTAGGATCGGCTAACCCTGGGTCGATTCTCGTTGCCCAGGAAACCTTGGGTTTTCGGCGGGCAGGATTCTCACCTGCCTTTTTGCTACTTATGCCTGCATTCTCGCTTCCTAACACTCCATCCCGGCTCACGCCTAGGACTTCTGCGCAGTTAGGAACGCTCCTCTACCAATCCAGCGCGAAACATTGAAAATTCGAAATGTTTTTGTCATCCCGAGAAGGGTCACATCGACGAGGGATCTCTGTTTTAATTATTGGACAGAGATTTCTCTCTACGCTTCGCTTCGTTCGAAATGACAAAAAATATATTTCAGATTTTCAGTGCTTCGCACTGAAGTCCGCAGCTTCGGCACCATGTTTGAGTCCCGTACATTTTCGGCGCTAAAACTCTTGACCAGTGAGCTGTTACGCTTTCTTTAAAGGATGGCTGCTTCTAAGCCAACCTCCTGGTTGTATGAGAACTAGAACCACCTTTGTTACACTTAACATGGATTTAGGGGCCTTAGCTTGCGATCTGGGCTGTTTCCCTTTTGACAATGGCGCTTAGCCGTCACTGTCTGACTCCCAAATTTTGGCTACTGGTATTCGGAGTTTGATTGAAAATGGTATCCCGAAGGACCCGATTTTCATCCAGTGCTCTACCACCAATAGAAACATTTGAGGCTAGCCCTACAGCTATTTCGAGGAGAACCAGCTATCACCGAGTTCGATTAGAATTTCTCTCCCATCCACAACTCATCCCCGCGTGTTGCACGGCGCGTGGGTTCGGACCTCCCCCCGCCTTTCGGCGGGGTTCATCCTGGTCATGGATAGCTCACCCGGTTTCGGGTTATATACGTGCCACAAACCTCGCACCATAAAGATACAAGGTATACGCCCGTTAAGACTCGCTTTCGCTACGCCTCCGGACCATAGGCCCTTAAGCAAAGCGGCACACATACACTCGCAGGCTCATTCTTCAATAGGAACACGGTCGG
>Ga0265297_10004782_pt1 | contig 21600 bp, 31 predicted proteins | sample Munlanlwell13791_FD_192502 | JGI IMG/M metagenome (GOLD analysis project Ga0265297, IMG submission 192502) | Leachate microbial communities from a municipal landfill in Southern Ontario, Canada - Leachate well 137-91 | ecosystem: Engineered > Solid waste > Landfill > Unclassified | place... | reverse complement strand
AATTCTCCAAGATCATTTAATACATCACCCTCTTTTTCGTCATCCTCATTAAGAATATTCATACAATAATCAAGTGCATCTTCAAATTTTTTTAATTTTTCTATCGCGTCTAAAAATAATTTATTCATATCCTGCTGTGCCTCCTATGATACATATATTTTAGAAGCTATTTCTAACCTATTGTCTAAAAATATTAAATTCAAATCTTTATTTATATCCTGTTCTATTCCTTCTAATATTTCTTCTGCGATTTTTTCGGCTTTAGATATGTTTATTTCAATATCTTCTTTTTTACACGGCTCTGCTTCTATAAGTGTTTTAAACATTATTCCACCTTCATCAGACCTTGTAAATCCTAAAATTACTTTATACAATATGTTATCTCCAACTAATATGGGTGCTGTAACTACTCTAAATTCATCAATAAAAGATAAGTTTACATAAGTTATGTGATCTTGTTCCCCGATTTTTTCCCTAACTTTTAGAAACATCTATACCTCCGATTGGCATGTCTTACGGGTTAACTATTTTATCATCCTTTATTTTTACAGCATATTGATACTTTACTATAGTACCATGAAGATTATATTCTGTAATTAGCCTTGCACATTTATTTTTAACTGGGTTCCGCGTTGTAAAAAATGCTTCTGTTTTAGATATTCTCCAAAAGTTTAATAATCCAAACTCTGAAAATAACTTTTTTATTTGTTTTTCTAGTACCCCAGTTATTTTATTATTCATTATACCTCAGCTTCTTTCTAATTCTTCTTTTAACCTTTTCAATAGCGCCGTTCTTTCATTTTTATATTTTTGTACTAAAAAATTATGAATTTCTTTAACTACTACATCATTTACATCTCCCATATCTAAGTGTAAATAACAAACATCTTTGTAATGAAACCAAAGCTGGTATGTATTACCCTCATCATATGCTGGCTTTAGTGTTACACTCATATCAAGTTTATTTACTAAATTAACAAGTTCATTAATACCCATTTTCATTTTATCACCCCCCTATAATTTAATTACAATTAACTTCTATATCCATAATCATATTTTTATGCTTTATTTTAAGCTGTGGTTATTCGGAATTTCCGAACACCCTAAAATTTATAGATATTTTTTATCCATTCTGGTAAATTACACAACATTTGTTCGGCTATTTTTCTTGTCTCTTTTTGTGTATGTTTATCTAGTCTTTCTTCTAATAAATGATATAAATTTCTCATATCTATTCTAAAGAAAAACTTTGTTTCTGTGCTTAATGGCACAATCATACGAGCATCTTCTTTGTTATATCCGAGCTCTATTAATTTTTCATAGCTTGTATTTATATCTGCATATAGCTGTTCTATAAAATCTATTCCTCCGAAAGTTTTTGGTGTTGTAACTGTTGGTTTTGTATAACGAAGGCTTTTTTCTGTCGGTGTTGCTGTTCTGTATCTAAATAATTGCCTCGCAACAAAAATTTCTGTTTCTATATAAAATATAAATTGTACATATTCAAATATAGAAAAGTGTTTCATTTCCCATAATTTTGATAATGATGGTTTTCCCTTGAAATCATGGCATACAGACACTATTTTCTGTAATTCTTCTTCGCCTATATTTACATTATATAATTCTACCATTTTTATTTCCTTGAATAACAAAGAAGAAGTAAACAATAACCAATTATATCCTTTGTTGTATCAACTATTGATTCATTTACTTCTGTTGTTTCTTTTTCTTTTATATTATAATATCTATTTATTTTATCATTAAGCCTTACTATTATACCAAACTTTCCAAATTCTTTTAAATTTATTTCACCATAATCTTTATTTTTTGCAATTACAAGTTCTCCAACTTCTTCCAGAAAATTTTCTGATTTTTGAAAATAGTTAAGCAAAAAAATTGCTGTTTTAATATATATTCTTTTAAAAAACCTAAAAAATTTATAGCTAGTTATTGCTTTTTTTAATAACAGCATACTTAAATCAATGTATGCTTCTTCTTGTAAACCATTTCCAAATTGTATTTTATAATCTAAAATTTCATTGATAAGATCATTTATTCGTTTTTCCATTAGTCCTCCTCATCTTTTAATATATAAAGCATAGATATTATAGCACGTTGTAAGGCTCTTTTGCAATACCCCTTACTCTTAAATTCTTGTAAATATTTCTTTAATGGTTTTTTACAATACACTTCTTCTGACTTTTCCCATAATATATCAAACACTTCTAAATAGTCATAATCACCAGATAGATAAATAATACTCAAACAAAGAGGCTCTAGTAAAAACGTTTTATTGTTTGTAACCATATAAAAATTTACTCCTTGGTCTAACGCTTCTACTAGAGCAGAAAGTTCTATATCTTCTTCATATAAGCTTATAAACATTTCTTCGATGTCTGATTTCAAGTCTAAGTTTTTCATAATAGAATTTATTCCTTTATTTATTTAATTCATACCTCTGTCTTTTTGGGCTTTCATAATTTTTCCTTACCTTATTCCAGCTACTAATAGGTACAAGGTATCCAACTATTCTTAGGAAACTATCTGCTTTTTCTTTTCCGCATATAGGGCATTTATTTCCAAAAAAAGAATGCTGTTCTTCACACACATTTATTTCTGAATTAAATGCAAAATAAACTACACCGGATTTTGCAACCATATTTACTAATTCCCAATATAAATCCTTATCACTAATCTGATTACCCAAATTTATATGTAAAATAGCTCCGCCTTGTACTTTCTTATCGAATAAAGAAGAGCATTTTATTCTATCTGTCAAAAGATTCTTTGAAATTAGTGGCAGCCATTGATTAGAGTATAGTATATAGTTTGTATTATATACAATTTTGTCTTTGCTTGCTAATGTAGCACATGCCTTTTCTCCTGGAATTTGTTCAACATTAAATGTAAATCCATATTTTTCAAACCCTGTTTCTATCATAGAGTTTATTTTGTTCATTAACTTGTCTACAAATTCAATTCCTTTTTCAGTGTAATTTTCATCTTTTATATATTCTTCGGAAGCCGTCTCTGTGCCTTCATAAACACCTGTAATTCCTATTGTGCCATATTGCCTACTAAGATTTATAAGTCCGCATGTATACAGCGGCAGAATACCCTGTGCTATACGTTCTTTAATTGTTTCCCTAATAACATAAAGGGATTTTTGAACAATTTCAACACGTTCTTCTAATATCTCAAAAAAATCTCTGCCTGTTTTTTTAGACTCTAAGGCTATATTTGGAATATTTATTGTAATAACTTTAAAACTACCAATATCTAAATCTGTGCCACCTATAGAGTTTACCATACCTGTTAATTTGTTATTTGATTCTATAGTTTTAGTTGATGACTGTAGTCTGCAACAACTCGCTAAAGAATCTACTGACGAAGAAGCATAAATATTTATGTCTTGCCATTTTGTATTATGATCAGTTATAAATCTTGCGAAATCTTTATCCATAAATTCATTATCTTTATATAATAAAGAAGCCGTTAATACTGGGAAAGTAAACATCTGGACGCTTCTTTCTTCTCTAATCCAGCTTAAAAATCTTTTTTGCAAATCTATAATATCTTCTATATGATCTACTATTTCAGTTCCGTCTGGATATTTTTTTCCAGTAAATAAGTTTTCTAAATAATATCTATCCATAAGTGTAAAATTAGTAAATGCCGCTTGGTTTGTTCTAACTGGTTGATTAAGTGAATAAATTAAAATTTGAAAATATTGGTTAAGTAAATCATTGTCTTTAGGAAATTCCATTTCTTTTCTTACAAAATAATTCATCCATACAAATGTGTCTGGTAAGCCTACTGCACCGCTCGATTGATTTGCGGCAAACATTACTAATTGAATAATATGTTGTATAAATGTAGATAAATGCTTTGCTGGTTTTGAATTAACTGTTTTAATAAATGTAAGACCATTTTTTATAATATATTCAAGAGAATAAGCATAGCAGTATGGAACCACTGTTGCACTATGTAAATCATGAACATATAATGCACCCGAAATTTCACCTTCTAAAAAGTTATTTGCTGATTTTAACCCAAAATTCTTATTTATTGCTTTCCATATGAGGTATAAAGCATTTAATCTTGTAAATGGTTTGTATACCTCATTAAAATAGGTACTCGCATTATTATGCCTTACATTTGCATTAGCATCTACAGAATCATTGTCTAAAAAATCACTTCCTTTTTTAAAAAAACTTTTATTATACTTAGGAAGGTCTAACTGCCATCCTATCCCTTCCAAATTAAAAATTTCATCTCCGTATTTAATTTTAAGTTCATTTAACTTTGTTTCAAAATCTTGGTTGTAAGAAAATTTAATTTCCATCTAAGTCTCCTATTGTCAATAATTTTTGGTTTTCGCTAGCCAAAAATTCGCCTGTACTTCTCTTTCCACTATCAAATTTTCCAACTTTTATATATGTTGCATACATTATATAAGACGTTAAATTTTGTTTATATATTTCATCTAAAGTTCTTCCTGTAAATATAAGTTGCTCTATATTATATTTTTTATTTATTTTTTCTGTTAAATATTTTAGTGTGTTTCTGTTATAAGGAGCTAATGGTTCACCCCCCATATAAGTGATACCAATAAATTCCTTGGAAGTAAAAGAAAGTAAATCACTAACCATTTTATCCACATGATCAAACAGCTCTTCATCACTATAAATTCTACCATAATTTTTATCCCAAAGTTGCTTGTTATGGCATCCTTCACATTTTGGCTCCATATCACACCCAGAAAAATATATGTCTATACTTATCTTATTTGGAAAATTTAATGTTGTCATGTCAATGTATGCAATACTACTCATAAAACCAGTCCATTTTATTATGCTTAAAAAATCTAAATAATGCCTGGGCTAATGCCTCTATATATTTTTCTTTCAATGAAATCCCCGCCGAATCAAGCAACGTATGTACTAATTCATGTAGAAATACAACTTTCATTAAATCTTTATTTTCTATTTTGCTATTTATTCTAATTTCCAACTTAAACGGGTCTGCTTCTCCGGAAATTTCCATGCTATCATCATCAGAAAACATATCACATATAACTGTTTTGTAGATCAAATCTCCTACGTTAATTTGTTTTGGCAGCAATGTATTCGTCTCCTTTTTTTCTTATATATTTTTTTATAATTGGAAATACTGTATCTAATCTCATTACATATCCAGCATAAAATTTGTATATACCTTGTTCTATTTTATTTACATTGTTTTTATTTAAATTTATTGTTTTTTTAATACTTTCTATACCAAAATTTTCTTCTTCATTTTTTGGAACAAGCAAGCAATAATCTATTGTAGAAAATGGCCTATGAAATACTAGTATTCCGTGTTTTCTTTCATAGAGCATCTCACCATCAAGCTGTGTTAGCCACCGCTTAAAATAATATGTTTGACAATTTTTGCACTCTACAACAAAAGGAAAATTTTTATCTTCTGCATACACATCTCCTTTAATATTTAATCCACCAGAATTTGGTACACGAAAAAATTGTATAGATAGATTTATATTAAATTTTTTAGAAATAAATCTTTCATATGTTTTACCTTTTATCTGTGAATTTATTCTTCCCATTTTTTTAGCTGCCTTCTGGATATTTCTCTGCTTACCGCTTTTACGCCATACTCATAGCTATCTTTTAAGCTTGTAAGATATTCAACTTTTGCTTTTGCCGATTGCAATAGCACAAAAAGCTCTGCTATTTCAGTATAATTATTTGTTATAATGCTTTTATCTTTAATTGTTTTAGATGTAGATTCTACATATCTTTTATTAAAAGCTACTTGATAGTTCGTTTCTGCCTCTATTTTATTTACTGTGGCAGCACCTAAAATTTCCAAAAAATAACAAAACCACCCAGTAAATATAGCATGAATATTTCCAAGCTCTTTATCAGAAATACCTGTAAGATTTTCTATAAGATCAAATATGTTTTCTATTTTTTTATTTGGTTTAGACGGTATTTGCAATTCTTTTGAAAGCACAAATTTTTCTACTTCATTAGCAATAGAATTATTTATAAACATACTTTAACAAGGTTCGAAAGTACAGACTAAATTTTTTAATGCACTTACGGGTGAATAGTACTCTCCAACCCCATTACAACTAAATTCAGTTTCTGTTTTAAAGACAAAAACACTATAACCCTCTTCGCTCTCTTCGTCTTTCATAATGGCTAAATAATTTCTATTATGATGCCATTTGCCTGTATCTGTATCTTCTTCTCCAAAATTTGCAGTAAATAATTTGCCTACTTCTAACTCTACAAAACCATTTTTACCATTAAATTGAAGTACCATTCTAATCACCTCTTATAAATTTTTTCGTTCTTTAATTGCTCATGAAGACTGTCCATATTAAAAATATCGGAAGTAAAATATTCTCCTTCTTTTATAATTCTATCAGAATTGCATATACAATCGTATTTGCAGCTGTTGCAATTGGCTTGAGTATCTCCAGATAAAAATAAATTATTTTCTATGGCTGTTCTTATAACATTTATTATACTTAATGTTTCTTCTATATCTTTTTTGTTATACTTAACAAAAAATTCTTTTATTTCCTGCGTGTTTGAGTTAATATATACTATTATTCCATCGCATTTTTCTTCATTCTGATAAATATGAATTTGTTTAATATGTGACATAAGCGGTTCTTTTAATTTGGAAAATGAAAAATGATTCATTGTCTTAAACTCTAAAATATATTTATCTTTGGTGTTTATAACACCATCTATAAATCCTTTATATCTATATTCATAGTTAATTATTGGTTTTTCTAATTCTATTTCAACTCCGGAATTTTTAATATATCGCCCATAAAGTTCATGGGCTGCTGTTCCGTTGTTAAATATACGGAATAACTTTGGGTTTGACTTAACAAAAAATAAGTTTTTCTCTTCTACTTGATCTAATAATGTTTTTTGAATTACAGAATATAAAAAATCAAATTGTAATTTTCTTAGGCATGTACCACCTATACTTGACGGATGAAAGAAAAAAGGTGTAGAAACATGCAAGTCATTTAATTTTTCAGCATAGATACCATTATTAACAAGACTTTCTATATTAGGTATGTCTAATATCTTGTCTAGTATCATTTACCCGTACTTCCAAAACCATTTGAGTTTCTTTCTGATTTTTCTATATCCTCTTTGTTGTATTCTTTAACTTCTATATCAGATAAAAATGGAACAATAATAAGCTGTGCAATTCTGTCGCCTTTGTTTATTACAAAAGGCACTTCATTCATATTATGAATAACAACCCCTATTTCACCAGTATATCCGGGGTCAATAATACCACCGCCTATAATAAGTCCTTTAGCCGATAGGCCACTTCTTCCTTTTACAATTCCAACATTATTTTTTTCTAATGAAATATAGGTGCCTGTTTTTACTACCACGGTTTCAAAAGGTTTTAACAGCACCCCATTTTTAGATTTAAGATCAAAACCAGCATCAGAATCATACTTTTTGTATGGTTTACAATTTTCTTCATAATACAATACCATTATATCCCTCCTCAAGCTCTAAAAACAAGTCTTCTCTTAATAATATAAATCTTCCATATCCCTGAAATTCAATAGACATTAAAGGAAATTTATGTTTATTTATTGCTTCTCTTCTTATTTTTTCTAATACTGCTTTTTTAATTATAAAACTATTCTTTTCTGTTGTTTTGCATTCTATAAGATACTTAGATGTTTCAACATCGCCTTTATCAAATTTTAATGCCCCAGAAGCAAGTGTTGTTCTTCCTTCAAATGCTTTGGCAACAGATTTTTCTTGTCTTTTACTATCCTGCATATGCTTTTTTAACATTATCAATAAAGTTTTTGTATACATCTGGATTTGATTCTATGTACTCTAAAAATTCTGCCTTGCCATGAAACTTCTGTTCGTCATAATTAATCCACGATCCGTCGGAAATTATATTTTTAAGTTGTGCTAATTCAATAATTCTTTCTTTATCATTAAAAGTACCCGCTGGTTGAATCCCATCCATAATAAATAAATTAAAATCTCCTTCTTTAAGTGGGGCGCCTACCTTACTTTTTTCTATAGAAAAATGTACTTCTTGATAACCCTTGTCTTTATATCGTTTCTTTTTACGTAGCTCTATTCTCATTCCAGCATAATATTTAAGTCCTCTTCCACCCGGTGTTGTTTCTCTATCGCCATATAAAGCCATTGTGTCTCTTAATTGGTTAATACATAAAATTAGTGGTTCTGGAGAAAGTTCTGTACTATTTAATTGACTAGTCCATATTCTCATGGCTTTATTGATTATTCTTGCTTTAATAGCCATTTGTGCATCTTCTGCTGAATCTTCCTTTTCTTTTTTGGGGGATAAAGCGTCAATAGAATCTATAATAATCAAATGGAATAAATTTTTGTTTAGACACTCTGTAACATAATCTACACCATCTTCTCCATTTATTGGTTGATAAACATAAACGTTTTCTAAATCAACGCCTAATTTACCAACCCACTTTGCATCAAAAGATTTCTCTGCATCTACAATAACACATTTCAATTCTTTAGCTTGCGCTTTTTTAATTAACTGATAAGATAACCAACTTTTTCCAGAACTTTCTCTTCCGTACAATTCTATTATTTTTCCGAAAGGAAAACCTTTAGCAAGAATATCAAAAGAATCTATCCCAGTCTCTAACCATTCTTGTGGTTTTATATCCATACCAGTAATAATTTTACCTTTAAATTTTTCTTTTAAAGTTGCTATATCTGCCTTTTTTGTCATAATAACCTACTTTCTAAAAAGGTACAGAATCTTCACTTTCATCATCAGATACTAATAATTCCTCGTCAAATTCTTCTTTATTAACTTTTTTTTCTAAAAGACCCGAAGAAAATTGACTTTCTGCTTTCTTTTCAATATAGCTTGTTAAGAATTTAAAGTAATCATCGTCTTTCGAGTTTTCATAATCAATATCAGTATAATTTTTAATTATTTTCGTATCTTCTTCATTTAATTTTCCGATTTTAGGGAAAAATTGATAGCTTGTAGATTGCCCGCCACCTGTTCTTGATACTTTAATATCTACTTCTGTTAGATCGCTTATTTCTGCATTTTCAGGAAAATTTTTCAATGAGTCTAATATAGCTTTTCCAACTGTATAAAGTTTTACACTTCCTTTAATAGATTCGTTCTTACTACTTGTACTTGGTTTTTCGTAAATTAAAAATGATCCAGAGTACATCTTTTTTTCGCCTTGTTTGCATAGAGGGCATGTATTATCATTTGTACAATAGAATGATTTAAACTTATTTCCAACCTTAATAACATGACGATAGAATAATGCTGGTTCTTTTGTTAGAAATCTTATTGTTCTTGAAGAATCTGGCATAAGAAAAAAATCCCAAATTGTAAAGCTATTTTCGGAAGCTTCTTTCTTGTTTTTTTCATACTCATTCCAACCTTTTCCAAATTCCATGATTATCCTCCTATTTGTATTTTTTTGATAATTCAACTAATTGCTTATCCAATTCTTTTGCAAGTTCTTCTTTTAGATCATCAAAAGTTTTTTCTTCATATGTTTCTTTCCATAGGTCAACCCTAAGACTTTCATAATTTCCTAAATTAACTGTTAAACCAATACTCATCCCAATTTTTGTTTTTTCTCTCTCTTGATGCGAATTTTCTACCATTTCATTCTCCTTTCAATATTTTTTCTGCTTGCGATGGCAAAAAATTAAAATAAAAAGTTCCTTTATGATATATAATAGGGAGTCTAATTTCTTTTAAATCTTGTTTTTTTCTTTCTACCATTACTTTTAATTTATCTTCTTTTGATAAATTGTCTAATTCAACAGCCATAAATTTAATTCCTTTCTCTTCAAGCAGTTTTTCTGTTCTCTCACAAAAACTACATCCATTACTTATGAGTAAATAGGTACTATTATTTGATAATTCTGGATACACTATGTGTCACCATCCTCTGTATTATATCATAAAAAATCTGATGTGTCAAGTAAAATCTTCGTCTTTTAATCCAGAAAAAATATCAATTTTTTTCCACTCATTAAGAATATAATTATAATATTTCTCTGGGTATCGTTTTTGTGGGTACTTACTTCTAAATTTTGCAATAGCATCTATAATACCTTCTAGTTGTTGAAAGCAATATAGTCTTTTTTGAGTTTTACCCCTGCTTCTGAGTGGCGTTTTAGGTATAACACCTATTTTTTCAAGATGTAAAAGACTCTCCTTTGTTTTGCCTAATAACTTTGCAAATTCAGTTATGCCATATAATTTTACTTCTTTACCGTTTATCTCAAAGAATGGCATCTTCATCACCTTCGTCTATAATTTTATTGCTACCCATTATATCACACAAAAATAATTCTTTATTATTAATTACTTTATCATTTTCACTCAATAAATATACACTTAATCCAAAATCAGAATAGACTGTTAGCCTATTTTGAAGAAGTTTCATACTTTTAATATCTGGGTCTTTAAAATCAATAATAATATATTTTTTATCTCTTGACGCGGATATTATTTTGTTTAGTGTCTCTATTATTATACTATTTGAATTTTCGTTTGGGTGTGGTAATACTAAAAAAACAGAGTCTACAAATTCCATGTTGAATGATTTTCTAAAAAATGTATAGTCTGTTATATACACATGAGAATCTGGAGATATATAATCTTTTAATGCACTTCCTTTTAGCACCGAAATAGATAAAGATTTATCTTTCATATATATTAAGTTTCTTATCCTCATTTTATGGGCTGCAATACTTGTAATAATAACTGGTTTTTTTCCACTATAAATTAAATTTAATGTGGTGTCTACAATTATTTTATTTCTTTTTCTATTTTTTGAGTAAGAAACAATTGCTCCACCCAATGTGGAAATAGGCGAGTTTAATTTCATATCTTTTCTATTTTCTAGGCCTTTTCTAATTAAATATACATCTGGCAATGTTTCTTTTTCTGCTTTTATATCTATAAATTCTCCTATATGATAATTCAATAATTTTTCCATTCCATCATATCTTGTATTTCTTGATGATAGACCTATTCTTATTCTAGCCGGAAAAAATTGCAAAACTTCATGCAACCTTTTTATAGGAAATCTATCACAATCATCTATAATAACTACATCAAAAGACTCAAAAAAACCTCCCTTTGAAAAATAATCATTTGAAAGAATCTTTGTCATGTTTTTTTGTAATCCATTAAAACTTGCAATAATAATATTATGATTATTACACATTTCTCTGCTTACCGGAGTAACAATGCCTGGGATATTTTCTGTATAGTTCAATATTTTATCTTTCCATGAATCAATAAGTTCACTTCTATTAGCTATAATAATTGTTCTTCTACTCAATTCGGCTATCCCAGCTACAACAGCAGCATCTCTTCCATCTGTTTTTGGCATGTTAATAATGCAACTTTTTCTTTCTTTAATTGTTTCTAAAACTTTATTTTGAGAATCATATAATGTGCCTAAAAATTTTATTTTTCTTGGGTTATCCCATACAGTTCTATCTTCTATAATTTCTTTTGTGTTTAGCGGATAATTTCTTGGCACTATAAGATCAGATTTTTTTATAATACTATACCACAGTCTTACTTCGTGGTCTTTCTTTTTATCTTTAGCGCTTTTTTTATCTGGTACAAAGAATATATTAGACATGCTTGTTAAATCATTTTTTATTTCTTCAAGATACTTCATGTCTATATGCAACATTGAATCAATATACATTATGTGCCTCCATATAATATTTTGAAAAAGGCAAAATATTAATATCCAAATTTGTTAGTTCTCCAAAATCTTTTATATTATATGGATATTTTATTATTTTAACCTTTGCGAATTTATGTGTTAGCTGCTTTCCGTATTCTATATTAGAACTTTTTCCAACGCGATCATTGTCAAAACCTAATATTATTTCTGGGAATCTTAATAATAAATATTCTTGATGCTCGTTAATAAAAGCGCCCATAACCCCAACAACATTTTTAATTCCTAACTGGTGTGCTTTTAATACATCTATTAAACCTTCTACAACATAAATTGGTTCTTCAAAACTAACCTTGTCCTCATTATATAATATTTTTTTAGAAAAATGCTGATATTTTGGCTCCTTATATATATGACGTATACTATAACCAATAAATTCTTTCGTATAATTATAAATAGGGAAAATAATTCCATTTCTTATTTTATCATAACCTAGTCCAAAAAAATTGGCTGTTTCTTGTGTAATTCCCCTGCTTTCCATATAGCTATGATCATAATTATTTTTATAAAAAAGATAATCATAATAATACTTTACTCCTAGTTTTTTATCCTGATGCTTATATTCTAATCTACAAGCTATATCGCTTGCGGATATTTTTGGTTCTAAAAAAGGTCTTCCTAATAAATTTAATAGTGTTTGTACATTCCCTTTTCTTCCGCAAGAAAAACAAATCCATAATCCATCATAGCTTATTGAAAAAGACGGGTGTGTGTCAGAATGAAAAGGGCAATGGCACATGAAATTATCATTTGAAAATTTTTCTACTTCTATACCTAATTCTTTTAGAAAGCTATGTGTTATCATCGCAAATCTCTTCTTCGTCATCAAAGCTGTCAAAAGAGACTTCGGAAAATTCCATACTATCAAAATTCCATGAAATATCGAAATTACCAACATCACCAGAACGATCTGCTATAACCGCAACATTTAATAATCCACCATTTTTTAAATCTGGGTTTTGATATAAAGCGGTCATAGAATCACAAACTTGTATTATAATATCAGAATAACCAAGAGACTTGTAAGATATATCGTTTTTCTTTGTACTTACCTGCCTATTTAATTGTGTAGAACCAAAAACACATACATTATTCTTTCTTGCTATATCTGCTAAATCAATAGCTATATTACCTACTTTTTGCCATGTATCCGAATTTTTGTTTCCATCATCAAATAAATAAAAGCTATCTACAAAAACTATATCTGGTTTATATTTTAGTATCTTATTTAAAATTCCATATACTGTGCCGCTCCTTTCAATATTATCATTCGCTAAAAATATAAATTTATTATTTCTTGCTAAAAATTCTTTTTTATCAGCTACTAAACTTTCTATGTTTTCATCCGTTAATATCTTTCTTCTTATGTTTGCATAGGGGATTTTAGAGTGTATAGAGTCAAATCTCTCTTGAAGTATGTGCGGCGGCATTTCTTTTGAAATAAATACTATGTTTGCACCATCCATATAGAAATCATGTGCTAACTGTAACATAAACATTGTTTTTCCTACTTTTGCTCTGCCCGCAATTATATGCAGTTCCTGCGGTTTAAAACCACCAATTAGTTTGTTATATGTTTCATACTTCGTCATATATCCAGATGGTAACTTACTTTGCATTGCGTTTTTATAATACTCTATTTGTGTTAGACTATCTATAGATAAGTCTAAAAGTTTTTTGCTTTCTGTATTTCTTATAGCTGATTGAAGTATATTTATTGTTTTTTCTAAATCTTCTTCAACAAAATCTGTTGCTTCCATCATTGCTTTTTTTACTATTGTTGTATTGTATATATCAATTAACCGTTCTACATAAAATTCCATTTTTTCCGGCGATTCTTCTATAATAAAATTTGGGAAATACTGAATAATTGTTTCTATGTCTGGTATTTTTTTATACTCATAATAGAAATCAACAATAAATTTATATATATTTTGAAACTCTCCAAAATGGTATGATTCTACATCTTCCGGAAGTTTGTTGATATTAAGTATTTTTGATATAAGTTTTTGCTCGATCAAATTTTCACCCTCGCCATTTCATAGTTTTTTATCTCTTCAATAGTATAGCATAAAACGGACTGTTTGTAAAGGGCATGAATATTTGGGTCTTTTACATAGAACTTAACATTTGGTAAATTTATATAGCTAAAAAAGGAATCTTCTTCATCCAACATTCTTATTGGAAAATCATATTTTTCTATTACTTTTGAAATAATTCTTTTTGTCTTGTTGTTATTAAAAAATATAAATATGTCTAAATTAAGTTTTTCTGATAAAAAGAATGTAAAATTAAATAAAGTATTAAAATCTACTTTCTTACCTTCAATAAAAAAATTTGCATCTAAGACAATAGATGGATAAAATCCAGTTTCTATATCATAATTCAATCAGAATCACCTTACTTATTGTCAATAGATGTTTTATTTTCTTGTGCAGACTGTGATTCTAATATCTTTTCTGAGTCTTGTTTTAATTCAGAATAAAAACTTTCATTCCCGATTTTTTTCTCATCTTTTGGCAGTTCTACTTCTACAGGAAAATCTTCTCCGAGAAGGCTTATTATATCATCAATGTTATCCTGATTTTCTCCAAGAGCTTCAAGAGCCATTCGTTTAGTTATCATTCCGAGCGCTTTTTTGTGTTCTATAAGAGTCATTGTATTTACTTCATCAACCGGGAACGGTGACGGGTAGCTAAGTTTAAATTTTGGTGTGTCACTTAATTCTAGTACTCCTTTTGCATCTAATATCAGAAGTATCTTCCAAATAACTTCTTCTATTGCCGGCGACATAAGTATTTTCTTTCTTCCGGCTTTTTGAATAAGAGGATAGTATAGCATTTTCATAGCAGCAGAAGAAGTGTTACTAATACTTAAACTTTTGCCTCTGGCAATTTCTGGTATATCTGCTAATTCCCAAACTTTATTATCTAAATCTCTTATAAATGTATTTATAGCTTCCAAGTCTGTTTCCATACTTAAATTTTCTACGCGAGAATCTTTTGGTAAACCAGACCAGACACGTTTTGCCGATCTAACAAGGTCTTGTCTTTTAACACCAAACATCAGGGTTACAGGGCTTCCGTGATAGTCTATAATTTCTGATAAATCTCTCATCTTTGCTATAATTTCTTTATTCAAAGTAAAAATGTCATCAAAATCGGAAAGACCAAAGTAACTTTTTGTGTTTCTTATATTCGGGATATGTGTTATTAAAAACTCTCCTGTCGGATTCGGAACAGTCATTACAATATGATCGTTTCTGTATACTTCTACACGATCTTTATAATGAACTTCTGTCATATATTCTCCACGTAAATCTGTAAATTCTACAACAAAAAAATCAACGGTTTCCTTATCAAAATCATTGACACGCGGGTATACATTAGATGGGTTTAATACAGTTATTTTTACTTGCCCGTTTTTTATTCCATATCTCTTCAAAAAAGGGTTATTTTCTTCCATCTCTTCAAACCCAATTTTTATATAACAATCACCATAAATAGAGGTATTTGATCCAATGTCATAGCATATTCCAGCAAAATTATTATACTGAAACACTAAATCCACGTCTTTCTGATATTTTTTGCTTTCATCTAAAAAAATTGGCTTTACACCGGTTTCACCAAATAAAAACCATAGGGTTGTAGTTACTACTTTTCTTAAATTATTTACAGCTATATCCTCTTCGTATTTGTTTGTTAGTCTATTCCAGAAAACTCCTCTATATGCTAACCAAAAAATATCCCACTTTGCTTTCCTGTTCATGTAATCAATATCATTTCTCATAATAGATAAAAAATTTGAATTATCCATAATTTCCTCCAAACTAATATAAACCTTCAAATGATTCTATTGAGTTATTGTCTATTTCATTGTTCATACATAAAACAGCTAACATTAAAGAGTTTATGTAGTCATCATGTTCTATTCTCTGTTTGCTTTTCAAAGATTCTACAAGCATAAAATTTTTACGCTGTACCCATAAGGATGCAAAACAATCTTTTTTAAACCTTTTATATTCTTTTGAATTTTGTACAGAATAAGACGATGGAATAATAAGAAATCCGGCGTCTATAGTTGAATCTAATTGCATATAGCCAAAAGCCTTTGATTTGTCCGAATAAACAAACCTATCTATATAAATTCCTGTATTGCAATAATAACTTTCAAATTCATCTGCAACCGCTTCACCAATTCCTGTACTATCTAATAAAATAGTTGAAATATGATAGTTGCTCAAAAATTCTGTTATTTTAATTCGTTGCTCCGTATAGTTCATGTCGTCTAATTGAAGCCATCGTAATACTTGAAATTTTATCTCTTCTTTTATTGTAACTTTTTTAAGTACAGTTACAACTGTGCTATCTAATTTTTTTCCCAAATCTATACCAGCAACAATAAGTGAATCTGGGTTTTTGTCATAGAAAACATAGTCTAAATTATAATCTAATATTCCTTGCAATCTTTCTTTGTTAATAAATAAAGACTTCTCGTGTCCCCAAATCAAGTTGTAACCCCTATCAAAAGCATTTCTACTTATTCTTCCTTCTTCCACGTCTTTTAGCCTCTGCGCAACATATTTTTTATAGCGCGGATTAAATTCTTGTACATGCTTATAATCAAATTCAAAATGCTTTCTTTCATCAGAAACTCTATTAGATGCTATTGTATTAGAAAATAAACACTCACCTTCTCCAGCAACACCAACTAATGTTATGGTTGCGTTTGTTGCTGATCCCATAGGATAAACATTTTCTGTTACTTCTTCTTCATTAGGTATTTTTTGTGCTTCATCTATAACAATAAAATCATACGTATAAGAAAATAAGTTTTTTGATAGCAACGAATGGTTTCTTATTACCGAACCGTTTGTAAGCTGAATTGGGTTTTTTGATTTTAATTCTGTACTAATTGAAGCATCACTTAAAAATGGTTTTGCTTCGTCTCTTTCTAAAGAATCTGAAACTCTTGAAAATAGTGTTTTAGATACAGTTTTTTCTGGCGCAAATATTCCAACTTTAAATCCTTTTTCAAAATGCCCCAATTCTTCTTTATACAGCTTTGCTAGCTTAGGCAATAGAATGGCTAATGCTTTTATAACAATAGCTATACTTTCTGTTTTTCCAGCCTGGCGAGCAATTTCTACAGTAAAAACGGATCCTTTGTTTAATAAAATATCTATAATAATTTCTCTAGCAATCTCTACTTGATATGGATAAAGTTTTATATTGTCAAACATCTCTCCAAAAGTTATAATTTTTTCTGCAATAAATTCTGTATCAAATTCTTTTACTTTAGTGCTATTTACTTCTTCTTCCACAAGTAACTCATAATCTACTTTTTCTTTAGTTTTACTTTTTTCTTTTTCATCTAAAAGACTCTTTACTCCTTCTTTACCTATTAAAATTGGCATCTAAATCTCCTATCTAAGGTGTACGAAGTATCTCAAACAAAGGTGTTGAATCATCATCTATGTCCGATAGCAACTCATATATAGCATCTCCGTAAACCTCTTTTATATTTTTTAATCCCAAATTAGAATTTATCATTGTTCCTTTATTTGCATTTATTCTGAACCTAATAAAATTTTCTAATGTTTCTCCTGAAAATTCTTTCTTTTTATACTCTCTGCCGAAGTCATCTAAAACTAAAAAATCTTGATTTTTTACAAAGTCATAAAAATCCCTATCATTAAAAAATAAGTCATAAAAAGTGTATACTGGTATAAAATAAAAAGCTGTTTTATTACATTTAAGAATATATTTAAGTAATGCGATAGATAAGGCTGTTTTACCGCTTCTATAATCACCAGATAAAAATATTCCTTTTCCTTTTTTGTACAATGAATGACTACCATAATTCTTTAATTTTTTAATAAGCGAATCCCATTCCGGTAAACCATACTGCTCAAAGCTCTTAAATGATATGTTCCAATATCTTTCTGGTATGAATCTGCTTTCATAGACTGATTTTATTATTCTACTGTTCATCTGAAACCCCAAGTTTTTTAAGTCTTTTGAGCGCGTTCCCACTTTCTTGAACAGGTTGCTTTTTACTTGATTTAATATATCCGGTATAAATGCTATTAAAATATGCACAAAAAGCCGGTAAGGTTACTGTATCCAAACCATATAATTCAAAGTTGTCTAAAGCATATTTATAAGCATTTTTTATTGTGCCTAAATTTATTTTTTCGCCTGTTGATGGATTTTCTGAATTTTTAATTAATTTCTTTAGACATGCCATTTGTTTGTAAATTTCTGTTGTTTCTGAGAAATTGAATTTTTCATAAAATAAAATATTCATTTCCCTTAGTAAGCTAACAATAGGTACATCCTCTGGTGTTTTGTCTAAATTGGAATATCTTCCAATAAACTCACTACCTTTTTTTGCAACTTTTGGTTTATTTTCTTTTTCTTCTGGGCTTTTATCCATAAACCATCTCACCTCGTTTCCTTCCAATGTCCCTAAAATTATTTTGTACTGATCTTCCTCTGATTTAATTTTTGATACTTTAATTAAATTTAATTCTATTAAACTTTTTAGATGATTTATCATTTGTTCTTTTGTAATATTGAACATCTTAGCTAAATTGTTTAAGGATATTTTTATGTAAATAAAATTATTTTTTGTTTGCTGGCTATCAAGCCATAATTTTTTTAATACCACATAAAAAACATATAACTTTTTTTCTATAAGAGCCTTGTATAATGAACTATTTACCGCTTGCATAATTCCCTCCATACAGTCTAAATATAATTTCTCCCCTTCTACATTCCCAAGTTCCTAATACAAGCCTATCTTTTATAAATTTTATTAAATTTGCTTTTTCCAAATTTTTTATATCATCATTAGATAAGATAGTATCAAAAAATTCCGGCACTAAAAATCCTGAACTCCTTAAAAAAAGTATTTGTGAATCATTGGTTTCTAAAAAACACCGAGAAAATAGAAACATTAACGTATTATAATTACTCTCAAAAATTCTATTTTCGTTTCCAGACCCAATAATAGCCGATTCAAAAAAATTCATTTATTGACACCTCTTTAGTCATTTGCTGTATTATAGCACAAAAATTTTTGTGTGTCAATACCCAAAAATCAGCTAATTATTTTTTATCTGAGTCAAGATAAAATTTATATAATTTAAAAAGTTCTTGTATACCTTCCCAAAGAATAGTGTGTTTTCTCCACAAATCATCCATTTTATCTGTTCCGGGGTATGTTTTACTTATTTTTTTAAGTATTTTTTGGGAATGTTTCATAGCTTTCAAAATTTTTTGCTCATAAATAAAACATGTGGAATCAACCAAAATAATCACCACTTTAGTTTAAATCTAATAATTTTTATTCAAAAAAGTTTAACCAACAGTATAAAGACGTAAAATAAATCTTGTTTATTTCAAAACATCTTTATAGCTATTATTAGGTTATCAATAACCCACTAAAACATTCAAAATATTCCTTTTTAGTAGATAATTGTTAGTTGTTCATACAGTTAAAACAACTGGGTGTAACCCTACACCCTCTATCCCATTGCCAAAAGCGTTTGGGAATACTTTTTTGAGAATTTGATATGCGCCGTTAACATCAGCATTGATTTTTATTCCTGAATTACTGACAAATAAACCACGGTGTTTCCTACGCTTCTTGTTATAGTTCTCTCTAATCGGTAACTCGCCATCAAGGAAGCTCGTGCCGGAAGTATATGATTCCTCGGTAAGAATCACTTCAATGCCTACTTCAGCAGCTTTGTACTGAATTTTTCGAATTAAGGAATCAAAAGGAATCATGACAAATTTCTGATTGTTCACTTTACCGATGTTAATTTCCCGCTTAAAGTCCTTGTTTAATCCAACTATGATTTTAGAAACGTTATCCTTCACTGCTTGATTTATCAGTAGTCGTGAAGCTTTGTGCATGTAATCTTCTACTCTCCTGTTTCTTTTACTTGTAAAACTCTTGATCTGTTTTGTTGTATTCTTCCCGTTGATCTTCTTAGCGATAGAAGCCAAAAAAGCTCTCTTCTTGTTGTAGTATTGGTTCATCGATTTAAGACCTTTACCGTCGATAACAAAAGGCTGTTCGCCAAAGTTATTCACTACGGTTAATAAGTTATCCAAACCGATATCAATGCTATAATAGCGTTCGTTATCTGCTACCAGTGGGACATCTTCTACTTCATAAACAATCTCTACACTGATTGAATGACCTCTTGGTAAAAAACGTACTTGATTCAAGTTACTTACTTTCGTTTCAAGAGTAAAACCGTTGAAGGTTTTTGGAAAATGGATAATGCCGTCTTTTAACTTGCATACTTGATTGGTAAGGATCAAGATATTCCGCCCAGTTTTCTCCTTATATTTTGGTAGTTTCGGTCTACCGGAAAAACTTTCTGGGTTTCTTTTGTACGCCTTTATCGCCTTGAAAAAAGATGTCCAGTTTTTATCAAGTAACCGAAGAGTTTGTTGTGCCGCCTGAGCGGAAGGCATGTTTCGGTAATCGCCATGTTCCATATCCTGTTTAAGAGCTTTATCCAAAGCTTGATATCGTACCCATTTCCCGTCATTGATAAACACTTGTCTAACGATATAATTTGCAGCATTATAGAGATTTTTACTGTTAAAGCAGAAATTGTCTATCAAATTAAAGAACGGATTGTTCTTTTTGATTAAATGTTTCTCTACTTTAATCAGCAGAATCATCTTCCTCTAATACCCGCTTGATTTTGGCTGTCTTCCTTTTCGAGTACATTTTCATACTGAAACAATGTAGCAGACTTATTATCTCCTCAAATATTTCTTCTTTATCAAGCTTTTCATTACCAACCTCAGACATTACTACAATTTCAGTATGATATTTTCTAAAGAGATGACTGAACAAATCAAAACCAACTCTACTTAGTCGGTCTTTGTAAGTAATAACCACTCGTTCAACTTGGCCGGAGACGATCAGATCAAGTAAATCAAAGAACTGTTTGCGTTTTTCAAATGAAATGCCACTGGCTACATCAGTAAATATTTGGTTAACTGTCCACCCGTTAGTAAAGCAAAATTGTTTAAGTAGTTCTATCTGATTATTTAAGTCGAGCTTTTGCTTTGTAGTGGAAACTCTGGAATAAATGCAAGTTTTTCTTACCAGATTTCCGTGAAAAAGTTCGTAAACGGATTTTTCATCATAATCATACCTGCCGTTATGTAGCACTGTGACTTTAATCAGTCCGGCTTTAGTATAATTAGTTAGAGTTGCTCGGCTGATACGTAGTAGGTTAAGAACTTCTTTCGCTTTCAAACATACCACCTCATAAAAATGTTTTACAACACTTAGACTTATGGTATGTTCAAAAAGTTCAATATGGTATAGTTATCGAATTAAGTAAACTATATCATTTTATTACGCTTACCATACCAATTCTGAAATACAGTCTGCAAGCCTGTTATAGAGAACGTTCGTTTTAAGGCTATTTACAGCCCCTGTGAGCGTTTTACATACCGTTTAGGTATAATTTACCACAAAGCATATTAAAACGCCTCACGGAGGCTGTGAGGTACCTTAAAACGGAAATAAAAGTATCTATCTCATGTCAACATTCTACCTATAAAAAATTTCCAAAAAGTTATCTTAAAAATTTTATCAAAATAAAAATAATTTTTCCGGAAATGAAATAAAGTCACTCTGTTTTACGTCTATATTTTTATAAAAACATGTTCTTTGAAAATTTAATAGTCAAAAATTGACTATAATGCCAAAAGATAAAAATAAACTATAAGTTTAACCAACAGTAG
>Ga0265297_10004781_pt1 | contig 21602 bp, 32 predicted proteins | sample Munlanlwell13791_FD_192502 | JGI IMG/M metagenome (GOLD analysis project Ga0265297, IMG submission 192502) | Leachate microbial communities from a municipal landfill in Southern Ontario, Canada - Leachate well 137-91 | ecosystem: Engineered > Solid waste > Landfill > Unclassified | place... | reverse complement strand
CATATTTCTCAGCTGCTTTGAAGTTGTGTGAGCTTTTATTGACTACATAAACTCTCTTGGTAGCCATCTGGCTAACCTCCCATCTCAGAATCATCTGGTTCATTTTTCAAGTCGTGTGAAGGGATAGAATTCCCCAGCTGTTTAATCTGATCAAGAACACTTGATGGTGCAGTAGATGGAGTCTTAGCTTGATCAAAGCGCCTATCGCGTAAGTCATCTGTTCCAGTCATTGAGAATCGTCTAGGTTCTCTTATATTATCTGAGTTAGGTAGATTAAGTCCGTTTAATGATTTAACGAACTTATCACAATCTCCAGTGAGTATAGGAGCTTCAACTATAATAGTGTGAGGGTCGATAGGAGTCTCCAGACACTTATGAGGCTCGACTAGATCAAGAATAGTCCCATACTTAGGCATGGCCTTTCTAATGAGTTTTAATTGAAGACCGCAGTTGGAACAGTGTAGTTTCTTCATTATCTATCCTCCCCAGAATAAGGCCCCTCATCATCGGCTTCATCTATACCCTCATCCTCCTCAGCGATAGGTATTTGTACTGTTACTTTAATCATTTCGTAGGTCTTGCCCTCAGGATTGACTTCATCTACAGTGCAGATGATGGGAGCACCGATGCCGAGCATTGCGGAGACTTCAGAGGAAAATTTCTTAGGAACGTAGCCGAGGAAAGTGCTCACTATTCCATCTGCTGTCTCAGTATTATATTCAATCTTGACAGCATTAGGGTCGAATTTGTTCTCAGGCTCTGGAACTAGGCCAAGCTGATCACCTACATTCATGAGTTTGGTTGCTGAGTTGATTTCTTGACGAGGGCGGAACTGTACTCCAGCGATAAAGAACTGTCGTTTCATTTTAGTACCTCCTTGATTAGATTAATGGATCTCCTTTTTTCAGTCATAAGTCCCCATTTAGTCATACAATTTAAGTATGATTCGTCTGAGTATGCAATATTCTGACCAAGACTCATTCGTTGAACGTTCTCAGCGTTCATTCCTAAGCATTCACAGTGACAAGCTAAAGCCTTTGTATGAAGTCTCATTACCTCTTCATGTAATCTCATCTCTTGTATCATCTCTTGAGCAGTTATTTCATTCATTCTATTACCTCTACAAAGACAGGAAACCTTGGAACTTGCTTTCCCGTAGTTAGATGCTGATACTTTACATTAGCTACCTTCCCAGGTAGTGATTCTCGCTTTAGCCAAAGTTCTCGTCTTTGGTCAGCGTTGAATCCACTGCCGACATTGAAGATGTTTCCATCTCCTGATTTACAAACAAGGGCGCCAAGTGTGCCCTTAGGATTTCCATCCTTGTCTATCTCTTCTTGAGATCCAACTATTTCATAATCATCCTCCTTCTTACTTTTGAATTTCATGACATATAATGAGCGCTTTAGTTCATAAGGCCCCATACTATTACGGACTATTATCCCCTCATAACCTTGCTCATGTAATCTATCATGAACTCTCATTACATCATCTAGATCAGTACAGAGCCAGAATGGAGCGACTATGATATGAGGATTGAGCCCTCTTAGATTCTCAATAATGAGAGAGCGTCTCATCTGAGGCTGATCATTGATTATGTCAAAGCAGTAAAATTGGATCCTTTGGTAGTCAGGATGAAGGTTGACGGTGCGAGAGGTGATAGAGACTATTTGTTCAAAAGACATTCCATGACAATAGAGTTCACCATCAAGTTCTCCCTTAAGACCCAGACTACCTATGATTTGATTGATGTGAGGGACGCTATAGATGATGTTTTCTTCACTAGATAGTAATAAGCATCCATCTCCATTAGCCCCAGCAATAGAGATTGCACGACATCTTACTCCATCATACTTTGGTTGGACTATGTAAGGAGGTTGCCATTTTGCTAAGCGCTTCTCCTCAAAAGGATAGCACTTCATTATATTCTTCCAGCGATGACTTGGAAATTTAGATTCTAACATTAGCTTTTACTCACTTCCATTTTTATAGGTGGTCTGATGTGGAGGACACCCGATAGATCAGATGCTACCCTCCACAGTCAGATTTAAACCACCAGAACTTGCAACATTGAACATTTTAAGAGTCCAAAAGAACCCTCTGTGAAGATACAAACTTCAAAGACGCCAAGCAACTTCTTATTCTGCAGAGCATCACAGAGGGTTCAATAAAGAGATTTTGGAACGCTTACTTTCCGGCGGCTTTGGTCTGCAGTTCCTTCAACATCGCCTTCTGTTTCTCAGGCGAAGCAGAAGCGAACATAGCGAGGTAAGCCTGGATAGGATCGACTTTGGCGCCCTTCACTGCCACGCCCATCTTAGCTGAGCCAAGAGCAGCCTGGATAGCCTCGGCGCTCTCACCTTTGAGCAACCGAGCGCGAATGTTAGACTGAAGAGTAACAACCCAGTTAGCATCAGAATTGCTTTTGACAGCCTTGTCACCGAACAGTTCGATGGACTCAGCAGCAGTAGCGCCGGTCTCGACAGTGATTTGGACAGGGCCTATCTGCTTCCTCTCAATAGTTCCATCTGCATTCTTCTTCTCAGGTACTTTTGCTTCTACAATCAATTTTTCCATCTTACTTCCTCCTTCAAAAATTAAGGTTGATAAATAGTCCGTTTAATCATTAAACGAACTTTGGGCATAAAACTTCCTTGGTTACTAATGAGTCTGAGTTACTTTAGGATAGATTGATTTAACTTCATCGGCAGCCTCCTTTCATAGTCTTTCATTGGCCATAGTGAATTATTTATTATAATTACATGGTAACATACCTACAGATTAAAGTCAAGGTACATTATGGTACATTTATTACCAGCCATCACTTCAATTCTATGCCCACGCTCTTTGTATGCTCTTCCAGTAATTCTGTAGAAGAGCTAGGAAAGAGAAGTTTGCGTCTAGCTCTTCTTGCTTTCTTTTTACTTCCTTGGAACTGCTTTTTGTCTCTGCCAAACATATCTCATTACTCCCTTCTGAACCAAAGCTAATAAACATAATATTGTCGTTTTTATCTCTTACTGGAATTCTATAGATCATTTAATCAATTCACCTCCTCTCATAATCCAAGTTACTTTTCCCCGTCTTAGCGCTCTGGGTTTGAACTTAGTTTTTCCTGGTATAGGTATCCAGGTCTTTACATCAATAGCTAATTTCTCTTCATACAATGTAATATTTACAGATGTGAAGAGATGCTCTCGCTCCTTCCAAGAAACCTTCTTCTTTACTATAGGCATTATTCACCCTCCTTTGCCCGGCCCTTATCATAACAATAGTTGAACATCTTCCTCAACCCATTTCTTCCTCAGGCTCTTCAATAGTAATGTCTACGCCTAGTTTTGCTGCGATAGTCTTGAGTTGCTCGAGAGTGAGCTCAGACTGCTTTTTCTCTTTTCGTTCTCCACTTGGCGGAATCTTCTTAAGTCTTCCATCTGTTTCAGCAAGCTGGTAATCAAGCTTCTTGAATATGTTAAGTTTTTCAAGGTATTCCTTCTCGGCTTTTAGGTATGCATCTTTGAGAATGGCATACTTTGTATATAACTTCTCAGCCTCATGCCGAGCTTCATTGACTTGTTCTTGAGTTGGTGTCATAGATTAATCCCTTTCATTTTTTTAGTGTTTGTTTTATCAGCTTGCTCCAACAACTTTTAACGATAGCTTGTTCGCTATCAGTTAATATATTACCTATGTGCTGTATTTTTGTTCTTGGGTCGAAATCTATCTTTTTTATAATTTTCTGTAGTTGCTTATTCATAAACTCTCCTTCCTCGCTTGGTCTACAGTTTCTTTGTTCATTTATCTTATCTTCATTGCAGGGCTGTAGTCTAACATCTACATATGTTATAGGCATACAATGCTCACCAGGATTTAATTGTTTGTTCTCCCAGTATTGTTTAATCTTTCTTGCATATTCCTTTGCTTCGTTGAGACACTCAAAAGGAATAGCCCAAATTGAGTGCTCAGGAACATTTGTGTGAGAAGTGTATCCCACGTCTACAATTACTATTCTTGTTTTCATATCTTTCCCTCCTTTTTTTATTAAGTTTGTTTAATCATTAAACGCACTTTACTTCCCATCTTCTTGCTCCAGTGTCCATTATATGGTTTCTGACATACCTAGTTGTATATCCAACTTCTCTTGCTAATGATCTGATACTGTGTCGTAAGGCCTGCGGCTTTGAAGTGGCATAACGATAGTACTCATGCACTCCACCTTGCCAGTTTAAAACAACTTTATAACGAATCTTGTCCATTTAGTCCTCCCTGAGGGAAAGGCTTATAAGATGATTAAAGTAACAGTCTGCTTCAGGATTTCGCCAACTAGTGATATTACTCACTATGTAAAGGCACTGTACAGCAAGAGCATGCCCTTCTAAAGCCTTTTGAATGGCCTGCTTTACTTCTACTTCGGTCGGAATAGGTTTTGGCATATCATTCTCCTTTTTTTATTTATATTATACACCATCTCATTCATATTGTCAATAAGATAATACACTTGAAATAACATGCTTTTGTCGATTCAGTTCGTTTAATCATTTAACGGACTTTCCTTCTTAGCTGATGCCATCAATGCTGATGTATCTAAGTTTTTAAGTGCTTCCTCTTGAGCCTTATCTTGTTCCTCAATAGTTTTAAACCTATCACTCATATCAGCTCCTTGTTCCATTGTAGGCAGCTCATCCAATATCTCTACATTCCTCATAGCAAATTCTTGAGATACTAATGGCTTTACATCTTCAGGCTTTAGATTATTATATAGATCTATCATCTCCTGTGATACTCGCTGATTCCTAACTCTTCCTGTAAAAGGTTGTACTGCTGAAGGATTGCCGTGAGTATCTACTTTCCTATGTACTCTATGGTACTGTTCAGAAGCATGAAACTTTGGATCGGCTCCTTCCTCTCTCATATTCTCAAATGCGATAGCCATACCTATCTTCTTAAATGATCTATCTTTCATACTTTGCTGGTATAGCCCTCTCTCATTTAAGTATTGATTAGCCTCAGCCACAGTTTCTATCTTATTTATAATCTTTCCATTTGATTCAAGTATCTCACACAACAACTCCATACTGAACCCTATCAGTTGACTCATAGTCCTAATATGATATCTTTCACTCTCCCAGTACAAATCCAGATTGGCCAAGTTCTTTATATTAACTCTTGACTGTACTGGAATACTCCCTTCTATCTTACTCTCTTCACTATCTCTTCTCATAATAAAGCCTCCTTAGTTTGATTGTACATTTTGTATGTCGTCATCAATGTAGTAATGTATTCCGTAATCCGTATGTGCTCAGACCCTACCCATTCACAACCATCACCAAACGAACTCAGCCACTTAATCAGCTACTTAATCAGGAGGAGATAGAGAGGTTCTTTCTCCTTCTCCTTCTTCTTCTTATTTTTTGTCTCTCTCTTAAGCACACCAAATACGGGTGAGGCCTGAGCGCATACGGGTTACTGCATACATCAATATATCATTACATAATACATCATACATGACCTACAGTGTAATAGCAAGGTGTATTTTGGTACATTTAATCATCCTCATTACCCAAGTAATAGTACTACCTACTAAATGAGCAGATTAACGCCGTACAATGTGGTACATTAAGCAATAGATCGTTAAATTGATAAACGAACTACCTAACCAAGTTCAGTTGGTACTATAGATAGTGTATAGGTGGTGTAAGCAATAAAAAACCCTACGGATTAGGTAGGGTTAATTATAGGTTGTGGCATGATAGGCGATTGTTAAGTAGTTGGTTTTAATTACGCTTTTGCTGCTTTGGTTGCTAATTCTTTCAAATAAGCAAGCCGCTGTTCAGGAGTCATTGCTTGTAACTTTGTTATCATAGCCTGCTCAGGGTCGATCTGGGCTTTTGCTGCAGGAGCTGAGAATTGAATCTCAATAACCTGACCGTTTTTCAACTGGTCATATTCTTTTCTCAGCCTTCCGTTCTGAACCTGAATCACAGCGCCAGCAACAGCTTTCTCAAATACGCTGCCTAAAGTTGCGCCGTCGAACTTCACCTTGATAGTTACTTGTTTAGATTCGGTCGAGTCCTTATCGGCTCTGATCGAACAGACCTTTGACAGCTTTACACCGGTAATAACCTCATTCATATCTATCATGATATCCCCTTTCATATTGGGAGTTAGGGCCTACCATGCCAAACCTTTATATGTATGCATTCGGTGTTTGTGCCAGCTGCATATTGTCAAAGAACTGGCCGCATCATATCATAAACGAATCCCTTTGTCAAGATCTATTTTCTATGGGCTGAATATTCAATAAATTCAGCATGTTACATGGGCTCCCCTCATAAATTGCTGATTAAACAGATTCGAAGGGGGAGATTGATATGCATAGGCCTCGGGTTAGTCTCTCTACACTTTGGCTGGAAATCTATAACAATGTACCATTTGGTACAATTGGTCATAGTAATCCAGTTAATAGTAGTGATAATGCTAATGAGGTTGAGTGGGAAGGCCTACTCGGCGCCTAGGGCCATTCCATAGATTGGGCATGCCAAGTGCGTTTAATCGTTAAACGGACTATAACCCTACCTCCAAATGTACGATAATATACCTTGACAAGACCGATGTAGGTGTGGTATAATGGTATCTAAGAATAGACCAATGGGATGGTTGGTGTATTATGGAAGATGTTCAAACAAGAAATGGTCTCTACGGCTTTGACTATCGTGAGATAGACTTGCGTAGAGTTAGTGAAGGTGAAGAGAAGAAGACCTACAATATCAAATCTCTCTGGCAGCGCTCTCATGAGATCATCAATCTTGCAGCGAGAGGGTATAAAGGGACTGATATTGCAGAGATCTTAGGTATCACTCCAGCTTGTGTATCCCTCACATTAAACTCTGACCTCGGACAGAAAAAATTATCAGAGATTAGAATGGTCAGAGATGAGGACGCGAAAAAAACCGCAGAAAAAATTCGAGTCCTCACTGCTAAGGCCATCCAAACTTATCATGAAATCTTCGACAATGAAGATGGACAAGCTACCCTGAAAGACCGCAAAGACGTGGCCGATACAGTCTTGCTTGAACTCTCTGGTCTTCGGGCTCCTACGAAAATTCAGAGTTCTCATGTCTCAACAGTACTCACTGCTGACGAAATTAACTCATTTAAAGAACGTGGGAGGTTAGCAGCTGAACAAGTTGGAGTAGTTATAACTGTTGAACCTATTAACGAGGATGGTAAAGATGGAAACCCTTAGGGAGATGATCAAGAGGCATGAGGGCTGGAGACTTAAACCTTACCTTTGTCCTGCTGGTAAGAAGACTATTGGTGCTGGTTGGAATATAGACGCAAATGCACTACCTCCCTCAACAGCTTCCTATCTCCGACTTCACGGTACAATAACAGATAGTATGGCTGAGGAATTGCTTACTCTATCTATTGACATGGCCGTCCTACAGTGCAAGTCTCTCTATGTTGGATTCGACACATTCTCAGAGAGACGAAGGAACGCTCTCATTGACTTTGTCTTTAATGTAGGAGTTGGAACAGCTATTAAATTTACGAAGATGCGAAATGCTATTATTAAGCAAGACTGGAACAAAGCTGCAGACGAGATGGTTAATTCAGCTTGGTATACACAAGTAGGTAATCGAGGACCTGAGATAGTCGGCATGATTAGGGAGGGATGAAGTATGTTTGGACTTGATGCAATAGTGGCTATAGGGGGCTTACTTTTGCCACCAGTTGTGGACTTCGTGAAGAAGAAATGGCTGAAGAAGGAACAGGACTCACCCGAAGCAACAATGTCTACACTGGCTACAACTAAGCCTGAGGTATTGCCAGAATATGTCACAGCCATAACCGGTTGGTTGCAGGCTCAGGTCGGTTTCTTCAACAGAGATGTTACTGGAACGCCCAGCCAGTGGGTTGTAGATCTCCGTGCTGCCATCCGCCCTATTGGAGTAATAGGTGCAGGTGCTACACTTATAGGAATGGTAGTGGGAGCCTTAATAGAATGGAAGCCAGAGCCTTCAATGATAGATACCCTTGTTGGCATAAGACTTGCGAGTGAAGCAATTATATCAAGCTGGTTTGGAGATAGAATAAGCATCTCTAAGTAAGAAAGATTGTTTAATCAATAAACGAACTATTTAAATACTATGGATCAAGACCTTAAAACAATCCTTTCTTATTGCTCTCTTAGCACTCGCATGACTGCGCTCACTTTCTTCCCAGATCGCTTCTACATGCCTTTTGCTGAAGGTGTTCATGGGAAGATCTTTGATCTAATAGATGGACCTGAACAAAGGGTTGCTATTGCCGCTCCTCGTGGCTATGGTAAGACCTCCATTGTTGCTTTGGCTCTCATGGCTAGGTGGATTCTATTCCATTACACAGGTTTCATTGTATATATAAATAAAAGTCATGATGCTGCCTCTCTACAGACTGAAAATCTTAGACGTGAACTTGTAACTAATAGAGAAATAAAGGCCTTCTTCGGATCCTTCAAACAGAGAGACCCTAATAAAGCTGAATTTGATGAGGTGTTTAGTAAGAAGTCTTGGGTCGCTTTTAATACATTAGTATGGCCACGCGGAGCTGGACAACAAGTACGTGGAGTACTCTTCAAAAATGAGCGTCCAGGTTTAATTATCATAGATGATTTAGAAGATCCTGAGCAGGTAACTAATGATGATTATAGGAAGAAGCAATACGAGTGGCTCTATGCGGATGTAATCAAAGCTGTCCCTCGTATAGGACCACTAGCAAAAGACTGGAAAATTGTCTATATTGACACTCTAAAGCACGAAGACTCTGTATTACAAAAGTTAATGAACTCACCAGACTGGGCCTCTATACGACTAGAAGCTTGTGATGATAACTTCAAATCAACAGCCCCTGGATTTATCTCTGATGAGGATATTAAGAAGGAGTGGGAACAGCATGTGACAGCTGGACAAACAGATGTCTTCTTCCGTGAGCTTCGAAATCTCCCAATCTCAACAAAAGACGCAGCATTCAGAACCGATTACTTTCATTATTATAATATACCTTATGGAAACCCTAAAAGAGAGGGTGATATAGAGACTTTTGACTCGGAAGTTCAGCAAAACAACAATATAGAAACAGTAGTCATTCTTGACCCTGCCAAAACAGTCAAGATTCACTCTGCTGAGTCAGCTATTGTAGGAATAGGTATTGATTTAGCAAGTGCAAAGATCTATATTAGAGATATTATATCTGAAAAAATGTATCCAGATGAAATCTACAATGCTATGTTTGGTATGGCTCAGAGGTTAGGTGCAAAAGTACTAGGGATTGAGGAAACATCCCTTAATGAATTTATTAAACAGCCTATCAAAAATGAGATGTTCAAGCGTGGGACTTTCTACGAACTAATCTGGCTCAAAGCCAGGGGTGGAATGAAGAAAGAGCATCGAGTGAAAGAGCTTGTACCTTATTATAGGGGTGGCTACATCTATCATAATGCCTCTTGTGCTGGAATAAAGAAGCTTGAGCAACAACTGTTAATGTTTCCTCGTTCAGCTCTCTGGGATCTAATGGATGCTGAAGCTTATCTCATTGAAATGCTTGAACTTGGTGAGAGGTATTTTAGTCCTTCTGATGATCTTAAAGATGATGAAGCGGAATATAAAGATATTCAGTATGAGAAAACTATGGATAATTGGAGGACTGCTTAATGACTATAATGAAGGACTCGTTGATATCTGATAATGATGAGGAAAAAAGCAATTACGTAACAATAAAAACACTGTTGACGATACTGCTTGTTATTGTCTTTGCAGCTACGAGTTTAATCGTAGCTGACACACGATTAGGGGTTCAGACATCTATGGCGAAAATAGAAAAGTTACAGACAGATAAACTAGATAAGGAATTATATTACCGAGATATGTCTATTATTAGGGAGACACTTTTGCGTATGGAATCTAAACTAGACAGTTTCAAGCGGTAAGATAAGGAATATACTATGCCCTACATCGTTATGGGAGAACCAACAGGTTGGAAAGATAGTACTTACAAGAAGGACCTTAATTATAAGTATCCTGCTGGTCTAGATCTCCGTCCTGATAGTGTCTTACATAAGAAACTTCGATCTAAGATCTGGGAGCGAGCTAATACATCAAGACTTGAAATCTCCAAACGCTTTTCCTCTTGGCGTGAGATTGATAAGACCCTAACTACCTACATGCCTTTGAAAGAAAAAGAAGAAGAACTAAAATCAAAGGACCCTTCCAAACCTGTAAGCATTGTCTTTCCCTATAGTTATTCAATGCTTGAAGCACTATTAACTTACTTATCAATGGCTTTCTTTCAAGACCCTATGTTTCAGTATGAGGGCGTTGAAGATGATGATACTGTAGGTGCGATGTTAATGGAGTTGGTTATTAGACTTCACTGTATTAAGAATAAAGTTCCTTTAGCTATTCATACTGTACTACGTGACTCTCTTGGGTACGGCGTAGGAATTGGCATTCCAGAATGGAGACGTCAGTATGGGAAGAGAGTAATTAAGGCATCTGTAACTACGGAATCGGCTTTAGGAACTGAAACTCAAAACATAAATCAGTTTGTCCCTTCATTACTCTTTGAAGGGAACGCTCTATCTAGTATAGATCCCTATATGTGGTTGCCTGACCCATCTGTCTCTAGTGACAATATTCAGAAAGGTGAATTCTTGGGTTGGGTTGACAGAGACAATTACATGAACTTGTTGAGTAAAGAAGGACAGTCTGACTCAGGTCTTTTCAACGTAAAGTATTTGAGGAACAAAGCTAATAAAAGATCAACATTCGCACTTGATGAGAGTGATCGTCAAACTAGGCATGGTGGATCTACTGATATGCATAAGGCAATTTCAGGAACTGTTTCACCAGTAGATATAATTCATATGTATATTACGCTTATTCCAAAAGAGTGGAAGTTATCTAAGAGTGAAGTCCCTGAGAAATGGTACTTTGAACTGGCTGGAGATGATGTGATTATAGCTTGTGAAAAAGCAGATCATAATCATGGACAGTATCCGATGGCTGTAGCTAGTCCAGAATATGATGGCTATTCGATTACCCCTATTGGGCGCATCGAAGTGTTGTATGGTCTACAACATACCCTAGATTTCCTATTTAATAGTCATGTAACTAATGTACGAAAAGCCATCAACGATATGTTGATAGTTGATCCCTATCTAGTCAACATCAATGACTTGAAAGACCCTCAACCTGGCAAATTGATTAGATTAAGAAGGCCTGCCTGGGGAAGAGGTGTTGATAAAGTTGTTCAGCAGCTTCAAATCACAGACATTACAAGAGCTAATATTGCCGACTCTGGGTATATCACTCAGTGGATGGATAGAATCTCTGGAGCTGATCAGTCTATGAGTGGGTCTCTTCGGCAAAATGGTCCTGAGCGATTGACTGGAGCTGAGTTTAGCGGTACAAGAAGTTCAGCAGTTTCGAGGTTGCAACGGCTTGCCATGATCATAGGCATGCAATTTATGCAGGATATAGGGACTCAGTTTGCTGTCCACTGTCAACAGTATATGACTCAGGAAGCTTATATAAATGTAGAGGGTAGGTATGCTGAGCAACTGATGGCAAACTTTACTAATGGTAAGACGAGAGGGAGAGTAAGTCCCTCAGACTTAGCAATAAACTACGACTTAGTTGTAAAGGATGGCTCAATCCCTGGTGGTAATTTCTCTCAAAATTGGATGGAGCTGTTCAAAACTATAGGAACATCTCCTGAATTATCTCAACAGTTTGATGTTGTTAGGATATTCACTTATATTGCGCAACAACTTGGAGCAAAGAATGTTGAGGACTTTAGACGGAATGTGAATAGGATCCAAGCAACAACTATGCCGGATGATCAAGTGATGAGAGAAGTCAAGGCCGGAAACATGATTCCTACAGGAGTTTAAAGATGGAAGAGATTCAAGTCAGAGTAAGTAAGGAAGCTCTCGAGGAGTTCAAAGAATCTATTCTCTGGGCTGATATGGTTGAAGAACTTCAAGCATGGAAAGAGGGATTTAATAGGGAGATGCAGTCTATCGTTGATGATGCTGAGGGGAATAATCCCTCAACAGCATCTGTCTTACTACACATGGGAGATCTTAATGGTAGATTGAAGGCAGTAGATTATATGTTAAGTCTCCCTGATGTATTCTTAAGTTTCTTAGAAACTAAGAAGGGAGATAAAAAGATTGTTGAATGATTAAACAAACTAAATAAAGGGGAAAGTGATTATGGCAGAGATAAATAAGGAAATAGAGGAAATAGAGAAAATGCTCAGTGCATTAGGTGATCCTACGCCTAATAATCTAATTGATGAGGAAGAAGAACCAGAAGATAAAGAAGAAGCGTCTGAGAAAGGAGATAAAGAAGAAGCTCTTGAGGAGAATACTGACGAGGAAGAAGAGGGGGAACCTGACAAGGATAAGATTATTGATTCTCTTCGAAAACGTCTTAATGAAGCTCCTAGTGAAAATGTTCTTGAAAAGAAAGAGGGAGAGCCAGAAGAGAAAGAAAAAGAAGAAGAGAATAAGGTAAGCCCTCTCAAACTAGAAGAACAAGACTTTATTGGTGAGCTTGATCTGGATGATGTTATTAGAGACAAAGAAGCTTTTAACAAGCTTCTTAACTCTGTCTATTCGAAGGGAGTAAATGATTCTAAGCGCATCGCAACAGAAGATGTCCTTAGCTCTATACCTAATATAGTTAAATATAACTTAACTTTATTAACTTCATTGAAAGAGGCAAGTGATGATTTCTATAAAGAGAATTCTGATCTCACTCCCTTCAAGCGTGTAGTAGCTGCAGTCTTTGAAGAAATAGCAGCTAATAATCCTGACAAGAAATACAATGAGCTTATAAATCTCGTAGCACCTGAGGCAAGAAGAAGACTCGAACTTCATAAACAGGCAATTAGGAAAGAAGATATAGAAGAGAAAGATAAGCCTCCTCGTCTTCACAATATAAAAAGTGGACATAGGCAGTCTCAATCACATAAATCTAATACTTCAGCTCTTGAGAAGGAAATCTCAGAGATGAACTCAATTCTTAGGAGGTAATAAGATATGGCTCTTGAAGATCGTGGTGCTCAGCATGATAAAGAAGTAGTTGACAAGTTTATCGATCCTGTGGTCAGTATTCAAATGACCACTTCCGATTACGTAGTGCGACCGAGTGCTTCTTCAGCAATTACTGTCACTCTACCTCCAGTTGCAGAAGCAAAAGGTAGGTTCTATTCTATCTTCGCTCGTCTTGCCTCTGGAGCTAACACAATCACTATTCATGATAAGCATGATAGTGAAGGATATACTAACATCGTCCTTGATGCGGCAAATGAGGGGGTACTACTCTATTCTGATGGAATAAGGTGGATTACCTGTCTAGTTCTCTCAACTTCTAACGTCGACATGATTGCTTCTGTAGTAGCTGGTGACGGACTAGCCAGCAAAGTACTTTCATCTGATGCTTATCTTACTACTCGTATTGGTAACTGGGTTGGGTCGGCTGCACTTGGTAGTGCTGTAGTATTTAGCGCTGCTTTAGAGCACTATGCAGATGGCCAACTTGATATCTTCTCAGTTTTTGGTGAGAGCGATACAGATCTAACTAGTGCCTATAGTGCAAAATGTGGTCGCTATCGTCACGTAGTCAATGGAATAACCTGTGCTCATGAAACTTATGGTCTTGCTGGTCAGGTAGTTGCTAAGAATGTTACCTATAGTCATCTTCATTCTGGTCTATTGGGAACTTTTGAAGTTAATACAGCTGCCACTGTCAGTGCAGGTGGCGCAGTTGGTTGTGCCGCTGTTATGGGTAGAGTTGGTGGTGCAACAATCACTATTGGGGCTACAGGCTTCCTTGCTTGCGTAGCAGCTATAAACATCGCAACTGTTGTAACGATCTCAGCTGGTGGAATATTCGCAGCTTTTGGCTGTCGTAAGGCTGGCTCTGGGATTACCTTTGACAGAGCTCTCCATATTGAAGATGCTTTATTTGCCCTTAGTTTTAAGGCTGCTGATGATGGATATGCTCATGGAATTAAAGCTGTTATTGCTACTCCGGCTGGGGATACTACTCATGCCATTAAAGTTGCGATTGATGCAGCAGGAACAGCTGGGTATATTCCTGTCTATGCAGCTGAAACATTCTAACTAACAACTAATAAAGGAGAGTACAAATGGTATTCACTATTGGAGAGCTTTTAGAAATCTCAGGAAACATTAACAAGTTATCTCTAATTAAGGATATTCCAGCTGTAACTGGGTATAAGATAGCTACCCTTATACGAAAGTTGAGAGATCCTCTAATTGATGCAGATAATGCACGGTCTGAGCTAATCAAAAAATATGCTGGGCCTCCCAATGAGAAAAATGAAGTTACTGTTCTTCCTGAGAATATGGGGCTATATATGAATGAGTTGAATGATCTATCTATTGAGGAAATAAGCATTGATATTAAGGAAGTGAGACTCCCTGCTGATGCTAAACTTCCTGATGCGACTACTTTAGTAGGCTTAGATAGATTTATCACAGTGTAATAGATCGTTAAATCAATAAACAATCTAACCTTGGGGGTGTAAATATGTTTCTTGGAATGAGAGGTACTGGCGACTGGGTAACTGATCAGCGTCCTATGAATTGGAGGGAGCAGATCCTGTATCTGTATCCTAATGGGCAAACACCTTTAACAGCTATCTTGTCAATGATGGGATCAGAAAGTGTAGATGATCCTCAGTTCCACTGGTGGACTCAGGAGCAGAATGTAGTAGGTGGAGCTGTTGCAGGGGTCTTTACTCTTCCTGATCTATCTGTCGCTTATGTAAGTGGTGGAGTGGCTGGTGATGTGGTCTATATAAGCATTACTACTACTCTTGCAAATAGGATTCGTGAAGGTCATCAGATCCTTCTTCGTGATACTTCTGACTATAGAGTAGATGTAGTTGGTAAGGTCACTGGGGTCGTTCGTGGAACTACTACCTCTGTCCTTGCAGTGAAACTACTCGAAGACGACGACAACTCCATTGATCTTGGAGGGGAAAATGATCTCTCTAACTGTGATGCTTTCAAGATCATCAGTAATATCAACCCTGAGGGTGGCGAGATGCCTGATGCCATCGCTCTTAACCCTGTGAAGGTTTACAACTATACACAGATCTTTAGAACTCCCCTGTCTATGACTCGGACAGCGCTGAAGACCAAACTCCGAACTCCTGAGCAGCGTCAGAAGGCTAAGGCTGAAGCATTGGAAATGCACTCCTGGGAAATGGAGCTTGCGTTCCTCTGGGGAATTAGAACTGAAAACATCGGAGACAATGGAAAGCCTGAACGTACTACTATGGGCTTGATCAACTTCATTCGTCAGTATGCTCCGGCTAACTGTAATGATTACACACTCGATGCTGCTTATGCTGGTCTAGACTGGACAGCTGTTGGGGGTGGGGTTACTTGGCTTAAGAATAAGCTTGAGCAGATCTTCCGTTATGGCGCTGCTGAAAAACTAGTCCTTTGTGGTTCTGGATTCTTACTGGGAATTGATGCCTTAGCATCTACTACTGGATTAGGTAATTTAATGTCAATGCAGCCTGGAGCCAAAACCTATGGCATGGAGATTCGACAGTGGATAACTCCATTTGGAGTAGTCAATATGAAGACTCATCCACTATTCAGTTTTGATGCAACTACTCGTAACATGGGAGTTGTTCTTGAGCCAAAAGAACTAACCTATCGTTACATTGATGATACTATATTCTATGGTGAGTCTTCAGCTAAACAGCATGCTGAGGGTTATGGTCAGCGGAGAGTAGATGGTATCAATGAGGAGTTCTTAACCGAGTGTGGTCTTGAGTTCGGGCTGCCTCAGAAATGTGGTGTCTTAAACGGGGTTGGTCTAAACAATGGTCTAACACCTTAAACTGTTGAGTAGGCCAAATAGCTGTGGGGAGGGATTTCCTCCTTTGCCCTCTCCACAGTTTTAAGATTGTTTAATTGATAAACGGACTATGGTAGAGAATAAAAAATGAAAATCTACAACAGCGCAGATCTCAAGTGGGTTTTGGTTGTGTTAACTCAAGGGTTTTAAGATGGGAATCTCAGTTACATCTGGAGTGGCACTACTTGATTATGACAATACGATAACTCCTGCCTTTCCTGCAGGTGTTGCTGTAGGAGACTTGCTTGTTACGTTTGTTTTCATCTCAGCTTATAGAGCAGGGTATCCCAACACTCCGGATGGATGGGAGCCAATCTTTAATCTTGGGACATCGTCAGACGATGATAGGACTATTGCAGCGTTTTATAAATGGTTTCAAGCAGGTGATACGGCACCGGCATATATCGTTGGCAGTACTAATGTAGTGGCTGGAGGTGTTTGTTACAAGTGTTCTGGAGTAGATGCAGTTACTCCCATTGACGACTCCCAAGCAAGTCTTGATGCTAATACGTCAACGGAGCATATTATCGGAACACTGACGGCGACAGCAGTTAATGGGGTAATCCTTGCTCTGTGGGGAGTTGCGAGATTAGCAACATATTACAGTGATAATGATTCGGAATCAACACCAGATCTTACGTGGACGGAAGACGGAGATGTTAGCACACTAGTGGGCACTGATGGATCACTGGCATACGCTCACACTAATATATTTACCTCTACAGGGGATGTTACGGCTATTCATGCTCATTCGTTCCAGACAGGATTTGGTGCACAAGGGGGTGTTCTTCTCAAGGCGGCAGCAGGTATAAAAATCCCGGTGGCAATGCACCACTATAAAATGGCAGGAGGACTATAATGGCTTTCGGAGGATTCTTAAGAAAATCTACTGCAGTTGATATACTTATAGGCCCTTTTGTCGATGATACTGATGGGAAGACTGCTGAGACTGGACTTACTATAGATGTTGAATTGTCTAAAAACGGTCAGGCACTAGCAAATAAGAATGATGCAACAACTCCTGTACATGATGCCGCCGGAGACATTGACGGATATTATAACTGCGAATTAGATGAGACAGATACAGGTACGGTGGGAACTCTTGTTATAGTTTGTTATTCTGCTGGAGCTTTACCCTGCCGATTTGATTATCAAGTAATAGATCAAGTGCGTTACGATGAGATGTATGGATCAGCGTTAAACACTCAAGAAATGGCAAGTATAACTTAGTAGGAGGTAACTATTATGGCTCAAGGAGTTTATAAAAATGGGGAAAAGATCAATCTAACTTACCAGGCAATAGGTGGATTATCAAATGCTATTCCAGTAAGTAAGATATACAATTCAGCAAATGCTTCTGATGCAGCTAAACAGTCTGTACTTAACTCAGCAATGTTAGCAAACCAGAAAGTCGGCGGTCGTTATCTTGGCTACTTCACTCCAGATACAACTGGGCGTTGGACTGTCTGCATCCAAGATAAAAATGGTGATGGTCTAGTCTCCAAAACCTATGAAGTAGGCAGTACAAATCTGGATTCAGTTGTCTCTAATCTATTGGTAAAACAGAGTGCAATCAATGCAGCTACTGCATCTGATCTATTACTACTCCAATCGACAATTCAGACTAAGTTGACTGCTGAAACGAGTGATTTTAAATCTGCCTTGTTGGTAGCTCAAAGTGCTATAAATGTAGCTACAGCAAGTGATCTATTACTATTACAGTCGACATTAGCTACAAAACTCGCTGCTGAAACAAGTGACTTGAAGTCAGCTTTACTTGTGAATCAGAGTGCAGTAATCTCATCTGTTCTTGTTGAGTTAGTTGCAGCCTCCTCACCAGCAATGGTAAGTTAAGAAAGGAATCTTTATGAAGATTGCACATTTTACAGTGTTTAGTCCTAATCGATCAGGTCTATATGGAACTGTTGCAGATTTGATTAGGGCAGAACGGATGCAGGGAATTGATGCTGAACTTGTAGACTATGGTCCAGATGAGAATGGGAATATTTGTAGTAAGGTCGGTCTCATAGATGGTGATATTGTAAGTATGTCACCTGAGTGGGCTTACAAAAATGCAGATATTCTTGTCAGACACTCAATGATTGTAGAGCCTATTGCAAGAGTAGGAATACCTATAATCATGGCTATACATGGCAGACCAGAGTATTCATACTTACTCGAGCATTATGGAACATCTCCTGTTATGTCTATAATGTGTAATCATGAGACAGATCAGAAGTATGCTGGCTACATAACTTTCTGGAAAGAGCATATTCCTTTTTGGTCACTAATGATGCCTAGGCGTGAAGTATCTTACATCCCCAGTATGGTTGATTTGAAGAAGTTTAATCCTACTGGGGAAAAGATACTGTTTGGTAATAAAGAAGGCTCACCTAACATCCTCATCGCTGATATGTGGAGAGAGGACATTACCCCTTTTAATGCTATATTAGCAGTAGCTCAGTTCAAAGAGAAGTATGTTCAAGGTGCAAAGGCTCATCTATTTGGGCTACCTCCAACAAACAAAGGTTTTGTGACTCAGTATGCAGAGAGATTGAGAGCTGCTGGTGTTGTAGGTGAAGCAAATATGATAGTCCCTTTCATGGATAGAGTTTATCGAAGTGTAGATATGGTTGTCACTCCTCATAAGATTGCTACTCGAATCGTTAGAGAGGCATTGGCTTCTGGTATACCTATTGTAGCAGGCTCAGGCTGTCCATATACACCTTACACTGCAGATGCTCATGATACAGTAGCTTTTGCCCATCAGATAAATAGGTGTTGGATAGCCATGCAAACCAAGGGAAATAAACTGAAGGAAGAAGCCAGAGCAATGGCAGAGAAGGAGTTTGGCTTTGAGTCGGCTGGTAAGGCAATGCTTGAATTATGTAATAGTATTTTGGCTAAGGAGCAGAAAGCTGATCCTTTACCTATCGAATGGAGTGCATGGACTATTGCTCCAACCGATTGGGTTGTGTTGAGAGATGTTTTGAAGGAAAAGAAAATTAAGAAGGCTGTAGAGTTTGGGTCTGGTACTTCAACTCAGCTTATGGATAGGTTTGGTATAGTTGTAGATTCATACGAAACGGATGAGGCCCATCTTGAGAGGATAAGGAGACTTGTTAGTAAGGCTAATATCATTCTATGGAATGGCTCATCTCCGCTGACTCTTGGAGATTATGACCTAGCTCTTATTGATGGTCCTTCTGGTGGAGTAAATAGAGAGCCATCATATAAGGCAGTTGCAGAAAGCAAAATTAAACTTGTTGCCTGTCATGACTATAAGCGGATAGAGGATGCCTTCTGGATTAACAAATACTTTGGTACGTGGAAGATAGTTGTAAAGGCTGATGAATCTATACCTGGATTGTTGATATTAGAGAGGCCATAATGAGAATTGGAATCATAGGGTATGGTATTGTAGGGAAGGCAACTGAACTGACTCTTAGAAAGTTTCATAGTCCAGAGTTTGAGGTTGTCCTCTACGACATCAAGATAGCTGAAACAAATATGGAAAGTATGAAAGGGTGTGACTATATTTTCATTGCTCTTCCTACACCTTCCTATAAAGATGGCACCTGCGATATTACACTTATAGATGAGACTTGTAAAACACTGGCAGCTCTGAATATCACTATCCCTATTATTATTCGGTCTACTATATTTCCAGGGACAGTGAAGAGGCTCAGGAAAGACTATGACCTAAAAGTAAACTTCATGCCGGAATTTCTCACGCAATCGCAGTTTCAATATGATGCAGAGAATCCACACTTTATTGTTGTAGGTGGAGAGGAAGCGAAGCAGATTACGAACGATCTTTTTTCAGGCTTTAAGGTCACTGTCTTTGCTACAGATTCGACTACTGCTGAATTATTTAAGTATACACTTAATACTTTCTTTGCAACCAAAGTTATATTTGCTAATCAGATATATGACATAGCTCAGAAGGTAGGGGCTGACTATAGTTTTATAAGTGATATTGCTCAACTTCATCCCTTTGTTGGACAGAACCACTTTGATATAATGCATAGTGGATACAGAGGTTATGGAGGGAAGTGTTTGCCAAAGGATACAAAGGCTATTGCATATGGGTTTGATAATAGTTTTTTCAAGTTCATTGATGAGTTAAATACTAACTTAATGGTGGAAGGGGTATAAAATGAACTTTTTTGGAGTAGGTCTCCATCGAATAACTTATAAGTCAATAAACTTTGCTACTGGTAAAACAGTCACTGCTTATATCTGGAATCCTTCCCTAACCAAGTCTGCACTGCAGTCTCTCACTGAAGTTTCAGATGGCCTTTATTATTTAGACTATAACTTTCCTATACCAGGCACTTACTTCGGCTCTTTTTATGAGGACGGGATTGCAACAACTTCTGGAACTTTCAGACTTGAAGATGTCTCAGTAGATATTATTTATTCTGCAAGACCTGCAACTACTAATGCAGCAGGTATGGAGTATAAGGATATAAGACGGAAGTTTATAGAAATCTCTGGTCGTTATGACCTTATAAATCCTGACACTTGGGAAGATAACGGTGCAGATTTCTATCTAAATGCTGGACAGAAATATTTAGATCGTTTACTTACCTCCAGCAAAATGAACGCTCGCTATCCTGTATCTATTGATGCAGGTACTATTATAGCAAAGACTACTGGTATTAGATCTATTAAAGAAGTCTGGGTAGCAGATGAGGATGGTAAGACACAGTTATCACCTGTTCCTTTGTCAATGCTTAGAGAGGGATTTGCTAATGAATCTTCTTTATTAACTCAGGGAAGGCCTCTTTATTATTCTCCAGCTTCTTTTAGGCCTTTCCCTGATGAGCTAATAACTGTTACTGGTCTATACGATGTAGAAGATTTGCTCCTCTCTGGAACTCACTATCCCTATAATGGTGTAGTGATAATGCCACCTCCTGATAAGACCTATACCTTAACAATCTGGGGATTGTTTTATAGTCCTGTTCTCTCAGCTGTCTTATCTGGGGCTGTCTGGATACAGACAAGGAGTTATTGGACAGAGGTTGAACCAGAAATCTTGCTGGAATCTGCTCTAGCAAAGCTCGCTGTCTTCGCTGGTAATATTACTAGTGCAAAGGAGCATAAAGAGGCTTTGCTTGAAGATATTCGTGGGCTTGACTTTGACTCTGTAGATGAATCACTTGTAGGTGATATGGAGATGGGGTGGTAAAGTTCGTTTAATGATTAAACGGACTAAATGATTACCAGAGGTGATTGATATGTCATTAACTATAGACGAACGATATGAGATTTGACTTATGATTACTGAAGAAGAGAAACAAGAGATTATAGATAAGGCAGTAGAGAAAGCTATGCTGATACTCCCTGAGACGGTTGGTCATCTCATTGCGAATCACTTTGCTATGAGCAAACTTAATACTGAATTCTATAAAAAATACCCAGAATTTAGTGGTAAGAAAGACATCGTAGCCTCCGTTATTGAAATGGTAGAGGGTAAGAATCCCTTAATGAGGTATGAAGATCTACTCACCAAAGCAGTCCCAGAAATAAGGGAAAGAATTCGCACAGTTGGAAAACTCAATACTAACTCAATATCTTTAGAGCCTAACAGAGATTTTAATGGAGTACTCTAATGGAAATTGCAGTAGCTCAAGGTGGGAAGTTTAC